>Ga0307479_10000770_pt1 | contig 29202 bp, 23 predicted proteins | sample atmos_gasesECM4C_FD_203743 | JGI IMG/M metagenome (GOLD analysis project Ga0307479, IMG submission 203743) | Hardwood forest soil microbial communities from Morgan-Monroe State Forest, Indiana, United States - atmos_gasesECM4C_515 | ecosystem: Environmental > Terrestrial > Soil > Temperate...
CAAATGCCACAAGGACTCGCTTCGCCAAAGGATGCAATGCCGATCGCAAGACGCTAAAGATGCCAATTGTCTTGTTCACCAGGGCCTGCATCTCTCGAAATATGGGGGCGTGTCGGTTCGCCTGATAGAAAACTTGGCTGCCCAGCGAACTGCGAATGATAAGACCCACTTTCGAGAGGTTTTCAAGCTCTCGTTGAACCGCGCCAACGCTGGCATCTACTTCGCGTGCAATTTGGCGTGTGTAGAATGATTGATCGGCCCTGCCATAGAGCAGGGCGAGGATAGCGCCCCGCGTGCGTCCGAACAGAAGGTCCCCGAGACCGTTGCGTGTACTCATTCCGAGAACAATTGTACTCAGGATGAGAACGAACTTCAAGGGTTAGCTTCGATTCGCTTATCCTCATTTAAGTGTTCTCGTTTAATGCTTCGGCCGACGCTTAGGCGAACATCGGCGCTGGTCACAGAATGGTCACAATAAATCGCCCATCTTGACGGATTAAGTTGTTGAATGAAAAGGGGTTTAGGCTCAAAGAGCGCAGCCCTGAAAAGGCGGGCGTCGGCGGTTCAACTCCGTCCCTGGCCACCATGTTTTCACTACGTTGCAGTCGTTTTCTCGACCAACGCATTAAGCAGAAATTTCGAAAAAATGAACTTATCTTGGGTGGAAGACTGCGCGCCGAGTAGGCCCCAAGACTCCTGCAATCAACGACTTGGTGCGCACCGGCCGCTGCGAGAGCGCAGCTTTTTTCGGCTGCGCTCCGAGGTATTCGCGGGCTCGGCCGCGCGCATGTCGTCGCGGGTTTCATTCATCCATCTTCTACAATGTGAAACGGTCGATGATGTGGAGTGCTTGCGAGCAGTTCTCCCGGATGCGGAGATATAGGGGCTCCCACATGTCGGAGCAAACGAATTGGATGTGGGAGCTGAGTTTTGTTCCGAGCATCGCTAAGAATCCCTGAAAGGTTTCGACGGTTCGCTCCTGGCCGACCCAGAGCAAAGCTCGTGCAGCCAGACTCGATTTGGTAGACCAAGGTGAGGTACTTGTGGTCTTTGGCATACTGAACCTCGTCCACGCCGAAGGCTGAAATCGGACCCAGGGTGCGATGCGCCAAGACACTAGTTCACTACTGCACAGCGTGGCAAACCCTGTCCCAAGAGGTGCGGAACGATGCGGGGGTTTTCTTTCCAGGACAGTTTGCGCGCCCAGCGTGCCAGTCTGCATGTCGAAATGGGTGCCAAGGCAAAAATATTCAAAAACATCTACCCTACAACCATCCGCCGAGTTGGCCCAAAAGCTGGATTGGCCTGCCCAAGGACCTGGTGCCCGGAGAAAAAAGTGGCCTACTTCCGGCCCTTCCTGGAACACTGATCGACCTCGGGCTGTCCAGGAAAACGATCCGAAAACATGTGGACAACCTCGGGGTTCTGGGCAGAGAGATGATCCGCGATCTGCGTGGAACCCCATCTCTGAGAAAGTACCCATCGAGACTCTCTTTAACGTGATTCAGGACGGAGGTCCGATTTTGTATCACAACGACTCCGAGGAGCAGCAGCGGTCTCTTGAATCCACCTGCAGCAAGTTCCGTCGATTCCTGGAAGGGCGTCCGAGCCTGGCCCCCGCCAGGGGGCTGTGGAAATGACGAAAGAGGAAAATTCCCACACCCAAGAGCGAGGATTTCATCTTTCTTGGAAACCGCAAACCCCGCGCTTCCCACATTCCCACCGCACAGCTACTGCTGCTGTCCTCGTTCAACACCCAATCAAAGCCCGACCGCGGTTGTGCCACTCGTACCCTCCCGACTCACCCACAGTTTCCTCGGAGGAGGCTCGAAGAAACCCAACACACAATCGGGTATTGTGTCCCTTGAACCATAAAGTGGCAGCACCCGGAAGCATGAATCGAGGACAGAGTGCCCATCACTTCCGATCTGTTTGAAATTGGGCGAAGATCACGGACAGCAGGTTTACCGCAGCTTCGATGGTTGCGGCTACAATAGAGCCTTTAAGCGGTTTTCCGTGACGTTCGCTCATTCGTCTTAGAAAAGTCGTCTCGTAGCTCCCGTAGTGAACTAGCACAGGCGTCTCGACGGTTTCGAGGATGCCAAGCAATTCCCGCCAAATCCTCCCTTCGTCCTCCACGCTGTCCGCCCACAGACTGTGCTGGACAGCAGATCCGCCATTGCCGATACGCACCCCAATGAGGTAGTAGAAATCGCGGTCCGGCAGGCCCTCGACATCCAGATAAACGGGTGTGCCCTCGATCTTCAGCTCCGGGCTACCGACGATGTGGATTTTCTTCTCCCGAATCGCGAGCGCTTTCAGTGAGTGGTGATATTTCTCTCGTTTGTCGCGGAGTCGCTTAGGACGGCGGCGCGGCCGGAACGCATAAGAGAGTTGGGTGACAGTGAAGATGCCTTTGCTATGGAGTTTCTTGCGCTCTTTTTCGCTTATGCCCGCCAGCAGACTGAGGTCGTCCTTCTCGATAGCCTTCTGCCGGCACCGGGTCTGGAGCTCACACTCGGCGCAGTGCCGGTTCAGGACAAGGTCAGGCGGCGTCGGGTTGGACAGCAGGGCAGAGATCTTTTCCAGGCGCTTTCGCACTTCGCCGGCCAGGGCCGAGGTTTTTACTTTCAACGTGGCGTGGTCTTCGCCGTGAATGATTTGGCCGACGGCGATCTCGCGTCCCAGTGCTTCCGAGAGCACGAGGGCGTCGAAGGCCACCAGCAGCCGGTCGTCCTTGGTGAGCTTGTTGGTGAAGATGAAACGGATGGGGATGAATTGGGCGTGTTTCCCCCGGCCTGCGGATGGCACGCGCTCAACGGCATGGAGACAGGCAACGAGTGAAGGTAGCGCGGGTATCTTGCCTGCGGATAGCGACGCTTCCAGCTTCGCCGGGGAACAGGGAACGACAAGGGAATTGTCTTGCGGAAGGATGCCTCCAGAACCTGCATGCGTGGACACCCGCGTTACGAAAGGCATACAGAGTTCCACGCCCACCGCCAGACGCCACTTGGCGGTCTTCAGATTCTCCGCGACAGAACCTACATCGCATTCGTTTGCGGGCACGTCTGCCGTCAACAGCTTGGCGGCATCAGCCCGATAGGATTCGTTTTGCGATCTCACCCACTCTGCATGCGCGTTGCCGAAAGCTGGCTCACCAGCGGCCCGCAGCCAGCACTTGGTAGAGCACTTTAGAAATACCTCAAAAACATCAGCGGAAATTTTCATGGACGAAACTCCGTGCGACTGAACCGGCATCTGGAATTAGGCAAAATAAGCGGGAGAAACGCCAGCCGTACCGCGGATCACATCAGAGCCCGTGGGCGCCCGACGGGATCTCTGCCAGCGGTGCTTGTTGTGGTGTACGCCATCACGGTCCACAAAGCGCAGGGTAGCCAGTTCAATAGGGTGATCGCGCTCATTGTAATGTAATGTAAACAGCCGGCTGCTGGACCGGACTCTGATCTACACCGCGTTGACCCGCGGCATGGAACAGGTGATTTTCATCGGTGACCGGGACAGATTCGGCGCGGCCGTTGCCCGCGCCGCCACGCGCGCACAATAGGCAGGTCGCCTTCTCGGTGTGATCAGCAGCGCGCATGATTTCTTTCTGCAACCAGTTGCGTATGGGAGTACCCCGTCATCACCAGCGGATGGGAGGCCGCATCAGATGTCCAGAACCATACATACCAACGTCATTCACGCCGAGGCCGTGAGCGCGTATTCGCACTGTCCGCGCAAAGCCTTCCTTCTCCATTGCACCGAAGATCGCGGTACACCGAACGACTATGCGTACATTATTGGGAATCGCGCCAGCGCTAACAGGGCATCACACCTGGCCCACCTTTACCGGACAAACACATCGATCTGCTCATACAACGACAGGGCTTTCTCCTCCGGCATCGCGGTCCTGACGGAAGCCAACCTCGAAGCTGCGAATGTCGCAGCGTATTGCGATAACCTGAGGATCATTGGTCAGAGTGGGGACCACCCCGTCGCGTATGAGCCAACGATCGTGGTTGGGACCTATCGTCTGGAAAAAGAGCAGATACTCAGTCTGTCTGTTGTCGGCTATGTGCTCGAACAGCTTCAGGGCAGGCCTCCCGCCACGGGATGTCTTATAACGCTCGACGGCGAGTGCCACCGAGTGAATCTTCAGCCCATGTACAAGACCGTCAGCTCCATCCTGGAGTGCATTGGGGGTTGGTGTGGAGATCCACCAATGCAACCACCGCCAGTTGTCCTCAACAAGCACTGCCCATATTGCTCATTCAAGAACGTCTGTAGCCAGCAGGCGGAGGAAGCTGACGACCTTAGCCTGTTAGATCGCATGACCCCAAAGGCTATTCGGCGATACCACAGCAAAGGGATCTTCACCGTCAAGCAGCTTTCTTTTCTGTTCAAACCACGGTGGAGGAGGCGACGGCGCGCGGCCCAGCCCCCGCACTTCGATCTTGAAATACAAGCGCTCGCCATCAGGACCGGCAAGATCTACATTCAAACGGTACCGGAGATCCAGAGAAGCGACGTTGAGCTATTTCTTGATATAGAGGGTGTCCCGGATCAGCAATTCTCCTATCTCATTGGCCTGCTAGTACGCGACTGCGAGGCCGTCACGCATTGCGCCTTCTGGGCGGACACGATGAAGGAGGAAGAATCGATCTGGCGCATGTTTATCGAGAAGGCGGAAGAATATCCTGATGCGCCCATCTATCACTATGGGAGCTACGAGGTTCGGGCGATTGAGTCCCTCGCCAAGCGATTCGGTACGGACGTCACATGTATCCGCGAGAGGCTGGTCAACCTCAATTCCCAGGTATATGGCGCGGTCTATTTTCCCGTCCGCTCTGACAGCCTAAATGTGTTCGGCAAATTTCTCGGCGCTTCCTGGACGGCGCCGGATGCTTCTGGATTACAGAGCCTGGTTTGGCGGTACCGCTGGGAGATGGCAAGCGAAGCGGAATATAAGCAGAAGCTCATTTCGTACAACGCTGAGGATTGCCAGGCGTTGCGTCTTCTGACTGAGAAGTTGGCGACACTTCGAACCGACGCCGATGCAGAGCTGAACGTTGACTATGTGGACCAGCCAAAGCAGAACGCCACCAGCCTTGGGACCGAACTGCACGTCGCCCTTGACCACGTCATTCGATACGCAAGCCTCAACTATCCGAAGAGCGGGATCTTCTTTCGGCCAAAAACCGATGCGGCCAAAAAGAAGGGGCCAGGAGCACTAAAGGGCCATCAGGCCTACCAGAGGACCGTTCCAGTGGGTCGCCGCACGATGATCCGAGTCGCTCCGAAGAGAAACTGCCCCAAGCACAAGGGCCAGCGCCTTCAGGCGCCGGGCAAAGATGCAGAAAAAGTTTCGCCGAGTACTACCGCTGAACGGAATCGACCCTCGTGAAGCGCCTGCTGGAAAGTCCGCTTGTCCACGCCGACGAGACGCGGCTGAGCATCCGCGGCGTCGATCACTATGTCTGGGTGTTCACTGACGGTCGGCACGTTGTCTTCCGATTGACGGAAACGCGGGAGACCACGGTCGTGCGGGAGCTTCTGGAGGGCTTTCAGGGAGTGGTGGTAACGGATTTCTACGCGGGATATGACGCTCTGGATTGCAGGCAGGAGAAATGTTGGGTTCATTTAATTCGGGACTTGAATGAAGATCTATGGAAGTTTCCGGTTGATGAGGAACTTCAGAAATTTGTCTCAGCAGTGAAAGATCTGATAGTGCCCGTTATTGAGGCCATCGACCGATGGGGTCTGAAAGCGAAACATCTCCGCAGATTCAAGAAGGAGGTGGACAGGTTCTACAAAACGGTGATTGAAAGTAGGGAGTACGCGCTGGATGTGACGAAGAAGTACCAGAAACGGTTTGCGCGGTACCGAGAATCGTTGTTCCGCTTCCTCGATGAGGATGGCATACCGTGGAACAACAACACGGCTGAGCGGGCGATCAGGCATCTCGCCGTGCAGAGGAAGATCTGCGGTGCGCTCTACCGGCGGGGCGCCGTTGACTATCTCGAGCTGCTTGGCATTGCCCAGACGTGTCGATTCCAGGAGAAGTCATTTTTGAAGTTTCTCCTGTCGAAAGAGATTGATGTTGACCGCTTCCAACCTGTGAGGCGGATCAAGATATCAAAGGCGATCAATCGCGAGCCCAAGTTGTGAGATCGGGAGTCTCGCTACGGCTCGCTAAGCCGTGGCCGTGGCCATGGTTCTGGTGTCCCGACCGCTTTCCTTCGATTGGCTGGCACGTCGGGCGTCGCGCGCAGACTACGGCGGAGACAGATACGAAGTTAGAGCTTGCGTCGATCCGAGAAGCCAATCGGGGTTAAATGCAGAGAATTCCTTTGCATATCACAGCGCATGTTGCACCAGTTGGACGGTTGCATCCTCCCCAAGCAATGCGTTGACAAATAAGCAAAAATTGGATTGCGCCCTGAATGAGAGAGGTTCTCCGACGGCCTTGAGATCTTCCTCCAACAGGGTATGAAGGTCGGCAATTGGCACTTTCCGTGTCGAGATCACAGAAAGCCCACTTCAAAGCGGAGACCACTCGCCATACATATCTCTCTTCGAGGGGCAGCTCTGCTAATGCGGTCAGGTGCAGCATGGTGTCTTGTCCTCCGATCTCGCCTTCAGCAACGCCAAGTATGGCTTTATTCTTAACGAACAAGGCCATCGGAGCCCGCCTCGGCCTTAATCTCGTTGATCAGGAGCCTTCTTGATTCTCTACTGCCATATTTGCCTCCTGATCGCGTGGAAGTTTAGCCTACACCGACCAGGTAGTCAGCAGGAGTTAGAATACGAGTTCCCTTGTAAGAACCCAGAACGAGTAGGTCTTTATCACCTGCGATCAGCAGATCAGCCTTCGCACGCATAGCGCACTCAAGGAACATATCGTCGTTTGGATCACGGCATTCTTTCACTGTCCCGCGAAGCTGTACGCGAATCGCACGCGCCAGCACCGCATCCAGCGCGGCACGCGCGCGGGTGGACTCCCAGGAGAATTTGTCAATCAGCACCCGGAGAATCTCCGCTTCGATTCCACGGCAACTGGCGATCACATCCTCGCTCATGGCCTTTTCGAGCGCTCGCGTCGGCGTCCCGCGATGCGTCGCGAACTGAAGAGCAGAAATCCAGACGTTCGTATCTAGGACAACGATCACTGGCGGGTGCGGGTCTGCCGGCGAGCAGGCTTTTTAGAGCGGACCTCTTGGATGAGGCGCGGTACGTCGGCTTCCGTGTAGCCGGGATTACGGCTGGTCGCATATTCGCCGATCTCCTCCAACGTTCTGCGAGCTTGCTGAGCGTAATAGGTGCGGAACGCTTCGCGGAAGAGTTCGCTCATCGTGCGACTGTCGCGCTTGGCGAGAGCTTCGGCCTTCCGCGCTAACTCGGGAGGAAGGCTGATGGTGTAGACGCGGGAGGTACGAGTGATGGCCATGTTGTCGATATTACACTGTAATGGAGTCTAGTACAACATGAGGAGCACGCTCGCCGGCCTTTTGTTGCTCCGACAACTTTTGAGGTCGCGCCACACAGAAATTGCTCAAATGACACTCCCGACCTGGCAATGTTTGAATGCGGAGTGGTTTTCGTCACTGGAAGATGCGCGGCACGAGTTGGCAAAGTTCCGCGAACGTTACAATGGGCTGCGTCGCATAGCGCGTTGACCGACCGATCGCCAGCAGTGCTCGCAGAACTGCAGAACTACATCGTCCAGAAGGGAATTCTCTACATTGCTGGGGCGCGGACTGAGGCGAAAAAGGACTACTCACCTCACAGCTGGTTCGCCATGGATCATAAGTCTGCTGATTCCGGTGAGGCGAAGCTCTATGCGCTGCCTGCAATTGACGGTGTCCGCCAAAAGCAAACCAATACAAAGCAATACAGGAATAAATGTCGAGGGATTCGCACCCAAGAATTGTGGTCAGTTGCGAAACGTATGTCACCCCGAAATTAGGGTCCTTAACAGTCCACGAATTGTTGAAAGGAGATTCAAATGAACGGTTCAAGCAAAGTACTGGTGTTGGGTGTAACGATTCATGGTTCTTGGAGCTGGAAATGAAATCTGCCCCTCGCTGTTATCTGCCTTTCAAGCGCGGTTTGAACCCACGATTTCCACCCACGATTCTCGTGTCTCTCACGACTTCTCAAGTACTTAGGCGGCCACCTGAAGTCACTCAAGTTATTTAGAACACAGCATAACGTAGCACTGAAAAGGCTGGCGTCGGCGGTTCAACTCCGTCCCTGGCCACCATGTTTTCAATGAGTTAGCGGAAATTGTTAAACCTCCATCGACAGCAAAAAAGCCTGCTATCGTGGGTGGAACAAGGCACTCGGCGAAGGACGCCTGAAGCTTCATCTCATTGAATGTCATCGATTTGCCGCTATGCGAGTCGTTGAAGAGCGCAGCCTTTCATCGATTTTGCGCTCTAACCTTTTAACCACCCTAAGAAATAATGATGTATCGGGAAAAGTTAATGCTAACGGGGTTCGGATTGGGATCTGCGAATAGGAGCATTCGTCAGGCAAGAACTGCCGACACGAATAGTGCCGACCCAAGCATCTTCTCTTGTTACGAAGGTCGACTGACCTCTTCATTCTGTCGCGCTGTCGTGGGGCTCTGCTTTGTCGCGGCATTGGTCTTAGCAAACTGAAAATTCCAACCCGTTATGTTCTTGACTGTTTACCGCGATCAGCCTGAGAGAGCATATGTTCGGAAGGGTTCTAAAACGTTCGTTGTGTGCGACGAATTCTGTCTCGCTCTTCGCGACTGGGATGGGATGTTAGCACGTTGTTGCAATCCGCCGGGAAAGCGTTCCAAGAACACTAGAACTCGACCCTTATTCTGAAACCAAGCAGTACGGCGTGCTGCGAACTTCCGGCGACATTTGAGTAGTACTGCAACCACCGGTTGCAGAGTTAGCATTGGGGGCAACATCCAAGAGAACGTTGCACTCTACCGCGCGTTCGGCTTTCCACGCCGGGGTGTCAGGCGAGAGGAACTGTGAGCTTAGGGTGTTTTGTACGTAGGGCAGTGAGAGGGTGTCGTGAATGTGCAGGGGGATCGGCCCATTGAAGCGTAACAGCGAGGTGATAAGCTTTGAAATCTCGGAGTTCTCCTTATTGAGCTGCCCTTGCTGTGCGCACAAATTTCAAAAATGAGCATCTTCCCGTCGTATGGTCTCGGATGCTATACCGCGCTCGTCTGTTCCTTCCTGATGAATAGGTCGCGAGATATCCAACCTTCTCATGATGGCGATCAGTGTGGTTCTCTTCAATCCTAGTTTGGCTGCGGCGCCGTGCGGTCCACCGACCACCCATCTGGCCTGCTCAAGTGTTTCCAAAATCAAAGCGCGATCCGAGTCATCCAAGGTCTTCGATGTGTAAAAAGTTCGACTGCGATGCAGAGTGGGGATCATGACCTCTGTTTGGTTTTTATGAAGTGGGTTTTGGAGCACATCGTCCTGCGAAAGGATAACCGCGCGTTCCACCAAGTTCTGCAACTCGCGGATGTTGCCAGGCCACGAATACCACTGGAAGGCAGCCATGGTTTCCGGAGGAATGCTATCGACTTGCTTCCCCATCCGGCGGCTAAACAGCTTCACGAAATGCGTAACAAGAGCAGGAATGTCTTCCCGGCGCTCTCGCAGCGTCGGCAGCAATATAGGGAAGACATTCAGACGATAGTACAGGTCACTGCGAAATTGCCCGCGAGCGACCATCTTGACGAGACTCCGATTGCTTGCCGCGACCAGCCGGACATCCACTTTGTGCGTGCAACCGCTGCCTAAACGCTCGAATTCCTGCTCTTGCAATACACGCAGCAATTTCGGCTGCAGCGCCGAGGCGATGTCGCCCACTTCGTCGAGAAACAGCGTGCCTTTATCGGCCATTTCGAAGCGCCCGATCTTCTGAGCGATGGCTCCGGTAAAGGCACCCTTCTCGTGACCGAACAGTTCGCTTTCCAGAAGATCCAGCGGAATGGCCGCGCAATTGAGTTTTATGAAAGCGCGCCCGACGCGCTGACTGGCGTTGTGAATGGCATGCGCGACGAGTTCTTTTCCCGTGCCGGTTTCCCCCTCGATGAGGACAGTCGAATCAGTGGAAGCCACCTGTTTTACTTGTTCGAGAACAGATTCCAAAGCGGCGCTCTTGCCGATGATTCGCTCGAATCTTCGATCGAGTTGGTCTCCTTCAGGATACGTGGCGGTTGCATGCTCTGGCACTTGAACCCTCCTATCATTCGATCCGATCGTTAGCCGCGTCACATATCAAGTGCCGCGCGGACCGTTTTGAGCAACATGTGATGATCGAACGGTTTCGCAAGGAACTCGACCGCGCCCTCTCTCATCGCCTGAATCCGCATACTGGCATCTCCGTAAGCAGTGATGAAGATGATCGGGATATCGCACTCTTCATCTTTCAGCCTGGTTTGCAATTCCAGACCTGACATCTTCGGCATAAGGATGTCAGTTATCAAGCACGCGGCTTGACGGTGCAAACCGGATTCGAGGAATTCTTCCGCCGATCCAAAGCACCGCGCCACCAGGCCAGCCGACTCGAATAAGTCCCGTAGCGAGTCACAAATCGATTCATCGTCATCGATGATGGTGATCAACTTGGACGTTTGGCTCTTGGCTTGATCCGTCCCGCCCATGTTGTCGGTTTATCGTAGCCGCAAAGGGATGTAAATGACGCGGCGGTCATTTTGCGATAAAATAGGAGTCAAATCAGTAAGGTTTTTATTCTTAAGGAGATGCGTCGAACAGCTTTGATGCTGCTCTCAGCTTGATTCCGACAATTTCGAGTCGCATTGGTACAGCTTCTTGCTCCATAGTCTGTGTGCGGTCAAATCAGCCAAGCTGACTGGCGCGGCTTCCTGACAATCACCACTCCGAGACAGAGTGTCAATTCGGCAGGTTGAGCTTCTTCAGCAACGCGGCATATCGTGGGTCATGGTGCAAATTCTTCAGGAGGGGTTCCACTTTTGTTGATGTCATACTGGGATCACGTTGAGCATAAGCTCGGTCCAGCCACTCGAACGCTTCATCGGTCTGGTTCCGGAAAGCATAAATCGTGGCGATCTCGAACGCATTACTTGCATGGTATTCATCATTAATTCGCAATGCGGCGTCCGACTCCTTTTTCCGACCAAGCGCGTAATACATAAGGGCATACAGATGGATACGGTGGGTAGCGTAGTGTACATGCTCGATTTCGGGCAAAGCATCTTTGCGGCCGGTTCTGCAACAGATAGATTCGGCTTAGAGTTATCGGTGGGGAAAAAACATCGGAGTTCAGTTCAAGGGCCTTCTTGCAATCCGCCGCAGCTTGGTCTAGCTGCCCGATGTAAAACTCGATTTCTGCAAGAGTCTCCCAACTATTTGCATTGAGCGGATCGAAGTCAACCGCTCGGCGGCCCAATCGAAGAGCCTCGTCAAAGCGACCGAGGAACACTGCCGAGAAAGCCGCCACTCTTAAACCGTCGGGATTTCCCGGTTCGAGAACAATCGCTCGCTGGATGGACGCATCCGCTCCAATCCAATCGAAGTCAACCCTGCTGCTTGATACGTCCCATTTCGATGTGGGGATAGGAGGTAGAGCGATCCAAAGCTGGCCAAACTAATAACCACTTGGTAAACGATTAGCGACGCCTGAGCGGGGGGCGCAAAAGCTGGGCCAATCAAGACGAGGACATAATAGCCAGAACGCGTATTGATGTATGGGTATGGCAAGGAAGGAATGCGGTAAGAAGACGCGTTCAGAAGATCAACTTCAATGCGAATTGGATCTGGCGTGATGTGGTCGCAGTGCTGAAGATCCGAGCGACATTTGGACTGATAGCGCCGCATCCGGTTGAAGAAGTCGCTGGATAGCAGCCTGAAAGACGACCGTTGAAAATCTGATCCCCATTTCCGCCGCTGCCGTTTGGTCCTTGCGTGTTGACAGGAACAGAAAAGTTCGGATGATTTAGGATATTGAAGAACTCGGTTCGAAGTTGGAGGGTTACACCTTCCGTAAGCTTTGTCTCCTTCGTAACGGCGAAGTCTAAGTTGTACAATGCCGGGCCGCACATGGCGTTACGTGGAGTGTTTCCATACGAGCCGGCTGCGGGAAGAGTGAAGATCTCCGGATTGAACCACTCTGACGGCTTGCTAACGTTGCTGGATCCACAGTAATTCGAGCCAGGCTTCGTATCTGGGCGTTGGGCTGGACTGCTTGTTCCGAGACCTGCATTATCAAAGCTGCCCAGATTTACAGAAAATGGCAAACCCGACTCGAGGCTAAGAATGGTACCGAGTTGCCAACCCTCCGCCAAGCTATTCGCCAAACCCTGAAGACTTGTTCCGACTCTCTTGCCCTGGCCGACCGGGAGATCATAGAGCGAGCTAACCACAAAGACATGCCGCCGATCAAAAGCAGAACGTCCGTAGTCCCCTCTCAGGTTGAAGAAGTTCTGCGCGTATCCGCTCTCTGAGGCATAGTCACTTGGGAAAGGCCCGCTTGCGTCATCCAAGGCCTTAGAAAAGGTGTAGGAAGCCTTCATGGATAGCCCATAAGATAATCGTTTCCTCACGTTCATCCCTACAGCATTGTAGTTGGAACTAGCCTGCTGTTCCGTGATCAACAGGGAGCCGAAGTTGGGGTTGATCGCTTTGCCTCCTGGTAACAGGTTCGCCTCTCCAGCGTTTGGCAAATGTCTGCCCAGCGACCCTACATAACTGATTTCTAGAAGATAGTCGCGAAGAAACTCTTGTTGTATACCTAGACTGAACTCGTGGTAATAGGGAAACTTGGGCCGATAAACTGTGCCGTCACTCCCAATTGTTTTCGGTGGCCCGCCGGGTCCGATGATAGAAGTCGTGCTCTGAGGCGGGGCCTGAAACAGAGGCAACACATATACAAAAGACTCAAAGAAAGGCGGATAGAAGCGCGTATTTCCGTACAGATTTGCATAGAGCTGGTCCCGAATAATTCCGTACCCACCTCGGATAACGGTTGAGCCGTTGTTCCGCGGCGAATACGCGAATCCAAAACGAGGACACCAAAGATCCAATGGCACGGACGCCCAGATTTTTCCTACGGTAGGTTCGCTATCCGTCAAAAGATTGCGGATGTTAGCCAGCTTGCCGTTCGCCTCTCCTGGGTTCCCAGTGTATTCCCAGCGAAGCCCGTAGTTCAGGGTCAAACCCTTCAGAGCTTTCCAATCATCTTGTGCGTAAAAGGCGAAAAGCGTCTGCCGAAATCCACGGGCGGAATCACCCAAGATTGGGTTAGTTCCCAGATAGAGCTCTGGGACTGCAGCAAGGAAGTTCTCAAGCGCAGGGTTGGTCGTAATCGCGGGGGCACCGAACGCGGATAGGTCGGCGAACACATATTCACCATTCGTGTACAGGTCAAAGACGCCATTGGTCTGAGCTCGCTTCGCATCTGCGCCGAACCGCAAAGTATGTTTTCGTTTCTGCCAGTTGAGATCTTCGAGCCACTCATAAACGTTAACCGTTGAATTAATCGGATAAATCAAGTTGTTGCCGAGCAAGGGGAGCCCCGAGACACTGATGCCGCCTAGCGCCCTCCGGGGGAGTAGCGATACGGATAGTGGGTAGCTGTTGTCCGTATTGGCACCGTACTTTGTTCGATTGAAGGCAAAATGGAAATCATTTAGGAGATTCGGACCGAAAACATGCTGTTCGCCCAGAGCAACAAACTGATCTGCTAAAGTGTCGACGCCAGGAAAGCCCGGGATCGCGGTGCTCTGAAACGGAGGCAGAGAATAGCCGTTGTCGATAATGTATCTGCCAAAGAGCTGGTCCGTATTGTTGACCCTATGATCGACGCGGACCACACCGTAGTTTTCATGGGTTGGTTGAATTCGCGAGACGTTATAGACTGCGAAGCCGCTCCCCAACTCCGGACCGTTAGGCATAGGGAAAAGATCCAGAAAAGGGACAATCGTGCCCCTGATTGGAACCTCGACGAGCTGGCTTGGCTCGCTTGCCGACGGAAGCAATCCTCGACGCGCATCCTTATCCGGCACGGTGGTACTTATTGTTAAACCCTTCTGCTCGCGAAGACCTTCATAATTTATGAAAAAGAATGTCTTGTCTGAAATGACTGGTCCACCGAAGTTTCCGCCAAACTGGTAGCGAGCGAAGTAGGGTTTCCCGAACGTATCGAAGTAGTTTGCCGCATCGAGGGATGCGTTGCGTAGAAAACCGTAGGCCGAACCATGAAAGAAATTCGTGCCAGAGCGGGTTATATATAGCACGTTTGCGCCTGCGTTTCGTCCATACTGCGCGGAATATGGATTCACTACTACGCTGAATTCTTGCATGGCATCGACACCTAGCTGCACACCGGCTAGATTTCCAGGTGGAACATTGAAAGAGGGATCGTTGATATCAGCACCATCGATGGTCAGGTTGTTCATCATGGGGCGCGTGCCTTGTACGGACACCTTGTTTACGGTACCGAGGCCAAACGGGTTTGTGCCCGCGTTCGAAGACTGTACTGCGCCTCCTTCAAGTAGAATGAGTTGCTGCAGATCGCGGCCATTTAACGGCAGCTGCCGTAGTTCGCGTCCGTCGACAACAGCGCCGAGCTGTGCGGTAGATGATTCCAACTGCGATATGTTTGCTTCAACCGTAACCTGCTCTCTGATCGGACCAACCGTAAGTTTTACATTGATTACAGCCTGTCGACTCGCAAGCAAAGTAATTCCCTGCAAGTTGAGCGTCTTAAAATCGTTTTTCTTTACCTCCAAGGAATATTGTCCTGGGCGTAAGTCAGCAATTTGATAGGTGCCGCCCTGATCGGTTTCTGTTGAGCGTGCGGCCCGCGTCCCAAGGTCCATGATGGTCACCATAGCCCTCGGCACTACCGCTCCACTGGTATCTGAGACGACACCCGAAATCGTCGATGTCGCAAGTTGGCCTCTCACAGAGCTGGAGAGAAACGCTACAGTCATGACCAAAAGAAACGGGATTCTAATCGCCGGGCGGGTCGCTACTAGTTCAACGTGAGGCGGAATCATATGCGTCCTAATCACCGGTTTTGCAGTGCTTTGATTAAAATTGTCTTGCTCTTGTGTGATTACGGCCCGCAGGCGGCTATGACGCTTCCTTCAGGCGCGCCTTGTGCTGATCGAGTAACGGCTGCAGTTCCGCAGGCAGGAATTCCTCGAACCCGGCATTGACGATATTCTTGCCCTGCAGCAGTTCTATCGGATCACGCCCCTCGATCTGGCCGAGATTGGGCTCGTGTACAAAATATCCCAGCAGCCGCTGCAGTCTCTCGGGCAGCGTCTTCGCGATTTGCGGAGGAACCGCCAGATACTGGTTCTCCGACTGGCGCAGCCAGCCCTGGCAATAGCTCAGGACGACGCCGGTGCGCGGCTTGTTGGTTCTGTTGGCGCCGCCGCAGTGAAATAACGAACCGAAATAAATCAGGACCGATCCTGCCGGCATGATCCCTTGCGTGATTTCATCGGGCAACGGCACGCGTTCCGGGATCAGCCCGACCCGTTCCCACTTGTGACTGCCGGGAACGACATTCGTGGCTCCGTTTTCGGTGGTGAACTCATCGACCGCCCACATGCAGTTGATCATCGCCTCGTAGCCCGGATGAACGTAAGGAAAAAGCGGATCGTCCGGGTGCATGATCTGTTGCGGCTCTCCGGCCCCGATCTGGATCGCCTGGGTCAGGTTGAGCTGGTACTGACTGCACCCTTTCAGAAGAAATTCATCCATCGCCCCCAGGATGACGGGATGAACCGTCATTTGCTGACATAGTGTCGATTTGGCGATCAGCGAGCTCACGCGCTTGGTCGCATGGCCGTAGAAATCGCCGGTGCAGTAGGGTGTTTCGTCGAAGTGCAGGGCAAGCTCTCGTCTCAGCGTATCCAGTTCGTGTTTATCAAGGACATTCTCGATAACGATGCAGCCGTCCTGCTCCAATATGTGGTTTATCACCTCGATATTTTCGTTGGCCCGCACCTTTTGAACTTTTGCCATGATGTTCCTCCTCGTTAACTCAAATTTCGTCGCTTCCTTTTCCCGCTGGTCCTAGCCTTCCCCCGGCTATGGCAAAGCTCTAGGGCGAGGGGCTTGGTAGTGGTGGTATTGGTGCTGGCCTTTTTCGTTCTGCGCTGCCAGCGCATTCGGCACCGCTAGCGCGGCGCACGTTATAGCTACGCGCATCAGCTTCTTGGATTTCACAATCAACTCTCTTTGAGTCGCACAACGTGCGATCACACCTAACTGTTCCGGGTTAAGCCGACCCAACTGTGAAATCGTTTCCTCGGTCAGACCGTCCGCAAGCTTGATTCAAAGAGAACCACACGCGCGGCCTGAATCTGCTGTGCATCGCTAGAACCTCTGCGTACCGAGAATCTCACGAATCCTGGGAGCGGATAGGAACGTCTGCCGCAAAGGTTCAGTCGGAGGCAAAGAATTTGCAATCTTGTCAATCGTTTCGCAGCTCATCGCTCGATGTTGCTGCGCCAGAACTTTATCACCCAAATTCTGATAAAGTTCAGAGGCCGTCGCATGGACTCCCCAAGTGGCGAGCGGGACTTCGTAACCTTCCATAACAGCGAGCGCTTGCGCAATGTCATCCTGTGCTCGACGGAGATTCCCCTCCGCCATGGCTACCTGGGCACTCGCCTGCCAAGCAAAAGCCTGATTCGTGTGTTCTGCAGTTGCACAGGCAAGTTCCACACAATACTTGGCATGTGCCTGCGCTTCAGATAAGTTTCCGCTTGCAAGGAAAACCTTGACGAAAGCAATCTCGATTAGAACTCGGAAATACCAGCCATATGCAACCGTCTCGCGCTCCATTTCCTCCTGCGCGGACACAAGGTATTTGTATGCTGCCCCGTGATTACCTGATACCGCCTCTGCTGAGCCGATCATTACGAGACTCATCACAAATTCGTGTCCATAAATACTAGACTCGGGACGGAACCGATCATTGGCTAGTCGTACCAGGGGTAAGGCCGATTCGCAGATTGCACGAACGCCATCTAAGTCCTGCGCATGTAGGTGGAGCCACGCAAGGTGAATCCGCAGGGCACGGGCGTAGACATGGTTTCCGTTCTTATCCCAGAACGCAATGCCGAGGCGGACGTTTTCCAACGCATCTCCCCAACGCCCAAGAAAAATGGCGTGCAATGCCATGGGTAGGTAACCCAATGGCTTTGAAATGAGATGAGGATCCTTGGCGGCCTCATCGGACAGTATCTTCAAGCTCTGGTGAATATCGCGCACGCCTTCTCGATATTCTGATGTATGGAATCGCACTATAGTAAAGTCGATCAGATGCGTCGCGAGTGCGAGTCCATCGCCAGACGCTCGAATCTCGTCGATCGCGTTGCGGCATCCTTCCGCGTCTTTGCTGTCCCAACCTCCAATAGACAGGCGCCATGTACAGCAGGTCATGCGCGATCTCGCACGGGCGAGCGGGCTTTCCTGTATGGAGCTAAGCTCTAGCGCCCGGTCCAGCGCGGCAAGGCAGCGTTCTGAGCTGATCCATCCATTGGAGAATGACAAACCTATTAATGCGGCTATTTCAACATCGACTAACCCAAGCTTGGCCGAGCGCACAACGAGGGCTTCTTGAATCTCAACAATGCGCGCATCTTCAAACTTTGGCCAAGTCCTCGATGCGAACCCCCGAAACTGAATGCCGAACACAATATAGGCATCGGCCAGTTTTTTCAGTATCGCGATCTCACTCACATCACGTTCCTCTTTGGGCAACCTGTCGGCAAGGTCCAGAGCGTGCTCAAGAATCTCCGCAGCTTGACGGGGTTCAAATCGGCGGCTGGCCTCGTCGGCAGCAAGCTGCAGGTATTTGATGGCGTGGGACCAATCGTTACCCAGTTCAAAGTGACTCGCTGGCAATGCTGCAATGTCACCCAACGGTTGAAGGTTCACCTCGAGCCATTCGCCTAGCCTTCTATGCAGCGTCGCTCTACGACCCTCAGCAATTCGGTGATAGCACACCTCACGGTAGAGCACATGCACAAATTCGTAGCAAGCAGAAACCGTCCCGTCGGGGAATCTTTCAGGGACGGCCGAACGCAGGATGCTATGACGCCTTGCAAGGGTTTCACACACATGCTCTACGGCGTCCGGCTCGAGATTTCCGATTGCGGCTCTGGGTACGACGGCGAAGCGTGATCGCCCGGCACTTTCGAGGCTCGCCAATTCCAACACGAGTTGCTGTTCTGGGCTAAGCCGGTCGATCTGTGCTTCGATCATTTGCTGAAGAGTTTCTGGCACTTCCAGATCGATCTCATCAACTGGCACCATGAGCTTCAAGCTTCCCCTGTCCCCAGATATGAAGCCTCGTTGTTGCATGTGCTCCAGGGCTGTCACGATAAATAAGGGGTTGCCTTCTGTATGGCGGTAGACCGACTCGGCAAGACTCTCAGGCACTTCTGCGCTGCCTAACTCAGCCGAAAGGAACTCGGCTACATGGCATTTCTGCAGTGCCGGCAACGCCATTTCCCGGCACAACCGATGCAATGCTAGATCCTGCTTCACCTTCGTTAGGGGGTGTTGAGCAAGAAAGAGGTCGACGGGCCGATAAGTTCCGATGATCATCAGTTTGGCAGGAGTCCGGCGGCGCGCCAGCACTGAGATTAAATCCACCGTTGAAGGATCGGCCCAGTGTATGTCCTCAAGAATCAGTAGTAGCTGTGTTTTGGCGGTGATTAGCTCTATTGCGTCGCCAATTTCGCGCAGCATGCGCTCGCGAGTCGCACCTTGGATCTCGCGCTGCAGAATTTCCCGCTGTTCCCGCTTGAGCAGTGATGGGAATTGTATCCCCCACGTCGGAGCGTGCGCCACCAAGGTTTCGAACAGCGGGCTGCCACCAGGGCCGGTGCACAACTCACGAAGCGCTTGCAGCACAGGGTAATAGGCTTCCGTGCCGCCATACCCTTCGGTGCACTGGCCACCCGCTGCGCGCAGCTCGGCCCTGGAGGCCGCCGCCTTCCGCCGGAATTCATCAACCAGTGCCGTCTTGCCGATTCCTGGCTCGCCAGTGACAAAAACAATTTGAGCCTGTCCTTTCAAGCTGTTTTCTAAGCAACCGAGCAAGGTATCCAACTCCACCGAGCGCCCGATCAACTTGCTTGATGGCTCCAGCGGTCCTGCTCTATCAAGATGTTCGTGAACATCAGGCAGGAAACGATAGCCACGCCGCGCCAAGGTCTCGATGTAGCGAGGCTTATCCCCGGAGTCTCCCAGGGCGCGGCGTAGGGCATTGATCGTCGCGTTGATGCTGTGGTCGAAATCTACGATCGTATCGGCCGGCCACAGCCTGCCCTTGATCTCATCGCGGGTGACAACATTGCCCTCACGTTCAAGGAGCATCCGCAGGACCTGAAACACTTGTTCTCTTAGAAGAACCTTGCTGTTAGACGTATCCGTTGAGCGCAGTTCACCCGTGGTGAGGTCCAGTTCAAAGGCCCCGAACCGGACACGACTCGGAATTGTCGAAGTAAAGCTGGAGACTCGCATCTAGCCGCAATGAACTTCTTTTAGAATCAATAACTTTCTGATTTGACGCGTGTTTTATCGCAAAATGACCGCGGCTGCATTTACACCCGTTTGCGGCCACGGTAAACAGATAAATATCAAGTTGCACTTGCTCGGTTACGTCCATCCCTACCCTGACCAACCTTGGAAAGTGGGACGGTGAGGCACCGGAAAAATTACGAACGCACGTGACGAATTTTCCCATCTGGCCGCAAAATTCGCTTGGTGAGGTCGAATCCGCGATGGTCCGCCAACATCCGTTAAATTTCTTCTCTCGTTAACTGCCGATCTTCCGGATATACAAGATCCAAATATTCTTCTACCGTTGGCGGTCTGTCACAATGCCGTGAACCGGGAACAACTCGAAGACCTGTAACGCGCCCTGGGCCGGCAGCCATCGCATTTGCAGTCAATTCAAAATCACTGTTCATGGCTTATGTTCCTACCTGCCCTAACGATTCGCGGATATACCTCCCTTACTTCCATCCCTTACTCCGACGCATTCGTGTCCACTCGCTCTCTCGTTACCCATTCACGGATATAGGCCGGGCAGTTTCTGAGTTCGGCTCCGTTCGATTCGCAGACCGCCAGGAATTTTACGGCCTCGCGGTCCGCGAGAAGGACGTTTTTGAGATCGATGGCCACTGCGCTCGTTTCCTGTTCCAGCAAGCCACGAAGCATGTCCACATCCTGCGTTGTAATCCGTCCGCTGATGCACAAGATCACAAAGTCCTCACCGACAACATGGCGGTCGATTCTGCAGCTCATTGTAGGTTTACGTTCGAACCCCTCTATTCCCGACAGTTGCCGAGCCCAGCTTGCTAAGCAGCGAATTTTCCGGGCACGTGTTTCAGGCGCTGCATCTGCACGTCATGCGGACTTCTTTTCCGGTACGGGAAACAGGATGACCTTTCCGCGGTGCTTTGGGCGGAATCCATTTTCCACGCACTCGCAGCAAATGTGGTCGCACAGCCTAGCCTTCCTAAATACCTGCTTACGTGCTGCACAGCATCGCATCCACTTGGCGACCTACCAGGTTCCTTTCTCGTAATGCTTCAGCAAGCTCCATCCGTTTTTCGGAGCCCGCCTGCATCGCTATACACGTGAGCCAACGCAAGCCACACGCCATTCGTAATCTGTTGAGATTATTGAAAATGCAAGTGAACATCCGGGAGCGGAATAACGGCAATTACGGCAATTACGGCAATTTCGGCGATTTCAGCAATTTCGCCACTCTCGCCAGTTTTCGTCACAGTCAGGACCTCCCGACTTCAGACCACCCGATTACTGCTTGGGCTGGCCGGTACTTGGGATCGAGAGTCTCGATTCAGAGTGGTTTTGGAGTTTATTGGGATAGCTGACCAAGCCTTAGGCCGAATTTGAATCGCGTTTTGTTAATCTTGAGCGCTCTAATCCTGGACTCGAGGGTAGAGCGCGGCATCCCGAGCCGAGCTGCCGCCCCCGAGGGTCCGGAAACCCGGCCTCTGGTCTCGGCCAGTGCTGCCTCGATGATCGCTCGCTCGCTGCGCGGCTCAACCTCAGCTTTGAGGACGGCGGATTGTACAGCGCGCGATATCGGTGGGGCACTATCTTTGGAGAGCCAAGATTCATCAACCGAAAAAACATCACCCGAGCACAGAATGACGGATCGCTCAATGACGTTCTGCAACTCCCGAATGTTGCCCGGCCAGTCGTAGGACTGCAACAGGTCCAGCGTCCTTTTATTAATCGATCCAATATGCTTGCCCGCCCGGGTAGCATAGCGTTGCATGAAATATTCAACCAGCATTAGGATGTCGTCCTTCCGTTCTCGAAGGGGCGGCACCTCGATCGGAAACACATTTAAGCGGTAAAAGAGGTCTTGGCGGAAAGTTCCACTGGCCCCGAGTGCGTTCAGATCACGGTTCGTGGCAGCGATGACGCGAACGTCCACATGAATCGGCTGACCTCCCCCGACTCGCTCGAATTCCCGTTCCTGTAGCACCCGCAATAACGCGACTTGGGTATCGGGCAGAAGTTCACCCACCTCGTCCAGGAAAATTGTTCCGCCGTCTGCGAGTTCAAAACGGCCAAGTCGTCTTTGTGTGGCTCCCGTGAAGGCCCCCTTCTCATGGCCGAATAGCTCGGAAGGAATCAAGTCATGGGGAATTGCAGCGCAGTTGACGCTCACGAAGGCTCGCCCAGCCCTCTGGGACTTTCTGTGGATTGCGCGGGCGATGAGTTCCTTGCCGGTACCTGTCTCCCCGGTTATTAAAACGGTGGAGTCGGTGGGAGCCACTTTGGCGATCCGAGAAAGAACGGTCTCCAACGGCTTCGACGTGCCAACAATCTCCTCGAACATCGAGGCTCGGTTCACTTCGTCCCGCAGTGCCAAATTTTCCTTGTAGAGCTGGTCCTTTAGCGTCCTGATCTCAGCTTCGGCCCTCTTTTGTTCGCTTAAATCAAGCACGAATAAAACAGCCTCGTTCCCACCTTCTTGGAACAGCGCACCTCCAATGAGCACGGGCACGCGGCTGCCGTCTTTCCGGAAATACTCCTTCTCATATGGTTGAGCAGCACCGGTTGCCTTCGCTTCGGTCACGGCGCGTTCGTCACGCTCGCGCCATTCGGCCGGCGTCAGATCGGTCCATCGCACACGGCGCGAGACGAGATCATCACGGCTGTATTGCACCATGCGCAGAAAAGCTTCGTTGGCCTCGACGATCAGTCCGTCGAGGTTCGCAATGAAGATCCCCAGAATGTTCGCGTCGACCAGGCGCCGAATCTTCCCTTCCCGATCTTCGAGATCGCGATAGAGTCGAGAATTCTCGAGCGAGATTGCTGCTTGCGACGCAAGGACCTTCAACACTGTGACGCGGTCAGGAGTGAAAACGTGTGGCGTCAGATTGTTTTCAAGGTAGAGAATGCCGATGAGTTTGCCCCGGCTAATCAATGCTAAACAGAGAATGGAACGGGCGTGATGCTGAACGATGTAGGGATCGGCAGAAAACGGATTCCGAGATGATGCGTCATCGAGAATGACGATCTCTTGAGTGCGCATGACATACCGAACGAGCGACTCCGGCAGTGCGGCTGAAGCGTGGCCGCCGTCTCCCAGCTGCACGGTTACATCCTCAGTTCCAATAGTGGTCGCTTCCGCCTCCATCTGCAGCTCCTCACCTCGCGGAACAATCAGGAGACCTCGCTCGGCGCCTGCGTGCTCGATGGCGGTGCGCATGAGCCTGTCGATCAATTTTTCCAAAACCATCTCGCCCGAGACTGCTTGCAAGACTTTGATCACTGTTGCTAGATCGAGGTGTTCGACGGGCCCAGCGATCATCCTCGTGGGACTAACAAGCGGTTTCTCGTGCCTGAGCTGCGGATGTTGCTGATCGAGTTGGCGCACTTTGCCGTCAGCTCCCCATTGCAGGTAGCAGTGGCGGGCATTTCGGACGTAGACATCCGCGAACGCCTCGAAGCCACGTACCGCATAGAACCGCGCGGCTAATTCGTACGCTAGTCCTTCGTTCTGGATGAAGCCGTTCGCGTGCGCTGATTCGATGGCCTGCTGGTAGAGACGTTCGGCGTCCAGTTCCCGCCCTTCCAAGCGAGCGATCTCGGCGCCTACGAGCGCGGCGCGGTCTGCGAAGTTGTCCGGGCAGTTCTCGGCCCACTCCTGGAGTTGGCGATGGTGGGCCGCCAATGCCTCGTAGTGCTGGGTACGATCCGCGGCGGATGCGGCATCGCAGAGCGCAGCCCGCGTCAGCGCGGTGTAAAGTTCGTAGTCTGCCTGCTCACGTGCTGCCGGTGTCATCGACCAAAGTCGGTGTGCGTTCGCGGCCGCCGCGATGGCGGAAACGTAGGCACCCGCGAAGAAGCGCGCCTGCAGCTTCCGGAGCCAGTACAGGTAAGCGATTCGCGAGAAGCGCGGGTCTTCGGCTAGCTGTTGCTCGAAACGGCCCTCGTCGAACTCGGTATCGTCGAAGGAGCCGAACTCCGGAGTGAGGCCGCGAAGGGTCTGGACGAGCCTGAGGGGCGGGCTGATCATGTCGAGGACCAGTCCGAACCGGAATCGGCGCGCGAAATCGAGCCCAGCCTCGGCCTCGCGCTGCACATCAGCGAGCGGTTCCCCAGTCACGAAGCGGCAGATGATGAGGGCGACTTGGCTGAAACCCGCGAAGGCGATGTCGCCGACTCTGTTGGCCGCGTCGATGGCGCGCCGCGTCAGGCCGAGGCCGATACGGACGGGCTGCGTCCAGTGAGAGGTGGTCGCGAACAAATTGTAGACCTTTGCCTCGAAGCGATGCAGCCCGCGCTGCTCCACCAGGCCCAAGCCGAGCTTCCCGAAGCTGAACCCGGCCCGGTAATTCCCGAAGCGAAGGCCGAGGAGCGCTCCGAGCCAGACGTAGGCGAAGCACGATCCGTCGCTGTTGCCATGCTCCAGGCTGAGATTCGCCATCCGGCAGACAACGAGGAAGAGCAGATCATCGTCGGTCAGCACGGCTGGCGCCAGGGCCGCGCTGAGGACGTCCATCGTTGCGCGCCGCTCGGGGTCCGTCATCAGCGGCAGATCGACGAGATCCTCGATCGAGCGACTCCCGATCTGGCGCCAGAGGCGCTCGTATTCTTGCTGGACCTCTTCCTTCGCCGGGTGCGGGGACCACTGGACGTCGATGTGCCGGAGATAGTCCAGACAGTCCTCGACGGCGCGGTCGCTGCGGCCGAGCGTTGTGAACAGCTCTTCCTTCAGCCTCGTGAGGGTGGCTAAGTCGACGAGTGGCAGCACCCGGCTGGACAGCCCCGACAGCCGCTCCTCGGCTGCGGCGAATGCGCCGGTCAGGAACTCACACTTGGCGCGGTGAATCTCGAACGCGAAGGTGAGTGCGCCGTATCGCTCCCAACTGTCCTCCGGAAGCAGCATTCGACCGGCAGCGAAATAGGTTAAAGCCGAGGCATAAGCGGTAGCATCCTCGGCGCGCTTGCCTGCCATCAAGTTGTACTCAGCCAATTGCTCGCGTTCGTCCTGCGACGTGACCAGCGCGGCGCCGCGGTTGAGCTGATTAACGATCTCGAAGATGACCTCCTCGCGCTTATCTCTTGGCGTGTGCGCCACGAGCAATCTGCCGATTTGCAGGTGCGCGTCGGCGCGCAATGGTTCAGAGATCAGCGAGTACGCAGCTTCTTGGATACGGTCATGCACGAACCTGAAGGCGCCGTCCAGCCGCTCGATGAGCTCCAGGCGAACCGCCTCCCACAGGTCCGCGCGAACCTGGTCCTCCGACGTTCGGCGCACGAGTGCGAGCGTGATCAGGTCGGCGCTGTTGCCGAGGCAGGCGAGTTGCTGCAGCGCCTCCTGGGTCCTCGCCGGCAGGCGGCTCAGCTTCCCCACCATTAGATCTGCGACGTTAGCCGTGTACCCCTTCGCATGGATGCGCCCGAGGTCCCATGACCACCGAGACACTCTATGGTCCAACGCGAGCAGCCCCTCGTCGGCGAGCGCGAAGAGGAACTGGATGACAAAGAACGGGTTGCCTGCGGTCTTCTCGTACACCAGCTGCCCCAACGGCGCGGCGCGCGTCGGCTCGCAGCGAAGCGCGTCCGCAATCAGCTGATCCACATGCTCACGGGCGAGGGGCGCCAGGCTGACCTCGTGTACGGGCGCGCCCGCGTTGCGGATCGCTTCGAGCTTGCGCATCAGCGGATGGGCGGGAGTGACCTCGTTGTCCCGGTATGCGCCGATCAGCATGAGGTGCTGCAGATCCGACCGGGTCAACACATCCTCGAGCAGATCGAGCGTTGCAGCGTCGAGCCATTGCAAATCGTCTAGGAAGAGAGCCAGCGGGTGCTCCGGCCGCGCGAAAACGCCGATGAATCGCCGGAACACGAGCTGGAAGCGCGCCTGCTCCTCCTGCGGCGAAAGCTCGAGCGCCGGCGGCTGCTCGCCGATAATGAGCTCGAGGTTTGGAACGAGGTCCACTATCAGCTGTCCGTTGGGATCCAGAGCCTGACGAAGCGCATCTCGCCAGCGGGATAGTTCCGCTTCGCTCTTGCCCAGAAGCGCTTGGATCAACTGCTGAAAGGCCTGGGCGAGCGTGGCGTAGGGGATGTCGGACTTGTATTGGTCGAATTTACCCGATGCGAAAAGGTGGCGCGGCGGAACCAGCCATTTATGAAGCTCATTGACGACCGATGACTTGCCGATACCGGAGTACCCGGAAACAAGAACCAACTCCGGCTTGGCGCCTGCTACAACGCGGTTGAAGGCAGCGAGCAAGGTGTCGATTTCGGACTCTCGCCCATATAGTTTCTCTTGAATCAGCAGCCGGTTTGGCGTGTCGTGTTCGCCGAGTGGGAATTCGTTGATACGATTCTGTGTTTCCCATTCATGAAGGCAGCGCCGAAGATCACTCCCGGCGCCCGCCGCTGTTTGATAGCGGTCCTCAGCCGTCTTGGCTAGCAACTGCATGACGATTGCCGAAACCGGGCGCGGAACACTCTTCAGCCTTTCATGTGGGGGTGTCGGCTGTCTTGCGATGTGGGCGTGCACCAGTTCCATCGGATCCGAAGCCGTGAATGGAAGGGTCCCGGTCAGCATTTCGTAGAGCGTCACGCCGAGAGCATAGAGATCGCTCCGGGAATCGATCGAGCGATTCATTCGCCCGGTTTGTTCGGGAGCCATGTAAGGGAGTGTTCCGGCGATGAACTCGGGAGGTTCGGGCGCCTGGCGCTCACGCGAAAGTCGCGATGCAATCCCAAAACCCATGAGCCGGACCTGACCCGTCGAGGGATTAACGAGAACATTTGGAGGCTTCACGTTCTTGTGGATCAGCCCCTTCTCGTGCAACCCGCCCAGTGCGGTTGCGATACCGACCGCGAAGCGCAGGAACTGCGTCAACTCCATCGGTCCCGGAAGCAATCGATCGAGAGTCTCACCACCACGATCTTCGAGCACGAGCGTCATCTGACCGGGTTGCTCGGAGAGGGCGAGGGGCCGAACCGCCCACGCTGAGTCCAGCTCATCCCTCAACGAATATTCGTGCTCTATTTTTCTTAGGGTCTCCGGCGCTGGCCACATCGAAGCGGGAGCCAGCAGGAGAATTGACGGCAAACCGGAGTTGTTCGAGTGCGTGCCCCGGTAGAGGACGAATTCCTCATCCCTCCGGAGGGGTTTGAGGACATATTCTGAGAGTTCCACGATGGTTGTTTTCCAACTTCAGGGCGTTTCGTCGTCGACAATCACAATTGCAGCCGGGCTAGGCCTCGAACAATTGCAAAAAGATAACGGAGAGTGCTCAAAGCTTGCATCGCGGCACACAAGATTATTATCATGCAGGCGGCCAATACTAGTCTCACTGGAGGCTCGACCCCTAAGGGCAGCGACTATGACCGATATCGTTATCGATCGTTCGACCAAACCAACAGGCTGAACGAGGGCCAGCGCGTGACATTCTGTCCAGTATAGAGTGAGTACTTCGTCCCGTCTGCGCTAACGAGCGCCATCTGCTCGCAGTCGATCGCCCAGCCTCCCGCTGTCGTATCGGCCTCGGCGTTGACGGCTAGGCTACTCTCCGTCTTGCCGGCAAAGTACTCAGATCGATGCGCCATTATATGCTTACCGCCTGCAATTGGTCGTCGTTGGCATAGCAGCCGTTAGTGTCCCTGTCTCGACCAAGAACGAGGGCTCCTCGCGCAACCACCGTGAAGTTCCAGCACACCATCAAAACTCCAGCTTCAACCCGTATTGCATGATTCGCGGATTCACGCTCATAGCGCTGATCTTTCCGAAAGTGCTCGGACTCGAGACAAAGCCCGCGGGATTTGCAAAGTTCGGGTGATTAAGAACGTTGAAAACCTCCCAGCGGAAGACGATCCCGACCTGCTCTGTGAGTTTGGTGCGCTTGATGAGAGCTGCATCGAAGTTGTGCTGGTCCGGCCCTCTAAGGATGTTCCTTCCTAAACTTCCAAAGATCGTCCCGTCGCCGGAAACTGGAAACTGGCCATCAATCAGGCCTCCCGCGTGCATAAGCGTCGCCGGAACAAACGCGCTGGTGTTGAAGAACTGATTAACGCGGCTGCTCACATTACCGCTCTGAATCGCATCCTTCAGCGTCGCCCCTGGTGCAAGGTTACCTGTGGTGAAGGTAGTTGCTGGCCCGAAGAGTGTGCCGGCGGCACTGTCGTAAATACTGAATGGGAGTCCGGACTGGAGCGTCGCGACACCGGAGAAGGCCCACCCGGATAAGAGTCGGTTGCGGTTCACCGGTTGGGGTAGAGTCCACGTGTAGCTGAGCACGAAGCGGTGCGTACGATCGAAATCCGAGGGACCTCGCTGAGCAGCGAGGTTGTGCTGATCATTGAACACCTGCTGGCCAAAGATCGGAGTGCCGTAAACGCCAAAAGCTGCAGAGCCAAGAGTGTCGCCGGCAGTATCAATCGATTTGGAGAAGGTATAAGCCGCCAGGATCTGAAGGCCATGGCTCAATCGCTTGTTGATGGTTGCTTGCAGAGAGTTGTAGTTGCAGTTTCCGCTGCTCTCGATCCTAAAGGCAATCGGCTGGAGCCCGAGAAAAGGGACTCGTTCCACCGCATTGGCGGCCGAGTTGGTGGTCAACCCATTCACAGGATTGGCGGGACTGGCAAGAAGAGACTGATTATTGCTTCTTGATATGAGAAGGTGTGTGCCTTTGGCACCAGCGTAGGCGACCGAGATTAGGAAACTCTTGTACTGCTGTTGAACCTCCAGGCCATATTGCTGGACCGTCGCCCCTCTGAAAGCAGGATCAACCACTACTGCGACGAAAGGGTTATGATCCCCCGTGTAAGGCGGACCGGGCAGCATCGTACCGGCGAAGTTGGGGAAGGAGGACGCTGGGGGGAGTACCGGGAACGGGAATTGCAGGCTGGCTGCGGTATTGGCCCCCCCGATCAAGTCCTTCGAGAGGGTGAATGGCGGACTGAAAGCCAGGGCCGTACCGAGTGAATAGAAGTAGATGCGATTGGCGTAGATGCCATAGCCTCCCCTGATGACGAGATCGCGCGATGGGAAGGGCCGCCAAGAAAAGCCTAGACGCGGCTCGGGATGCAGTTGAACCGGGTCATTAAGGAGTGTCGAATTCTTGCGCGGAAAGCCTGCCGGGGTAGGCCCGCCGTAATTGTCCGCCAAGACGAATCCGGAGGTCACAGGATTTGTGAATCCACCCGGCGGAGGCGGAACATAGAACTCCGGGTAGAAATTGCTCATGCGCCCATGGGCCTCGCTCGGCTGTCCATTGACCTCCAGTCGAAATCCTAGATTGAGCGTGAGAGCAGGCGAGACTTTGTAATCACCGACCACGAAAAAATGAGCCGCGGCTGAGCGCAATCCTATATCGGGAACCGCTGCGCTAACTGTTGAGGCGAACACGTTGGAAAATGAGGTGCCATTGCCACCTGCATTCACCGGTCCTGCGGGCAAACCGAGCAGAAAATCGGGAAAGGAAAGGAAGGTGAGCTGTCCGTCCGTGATATCCACTCTTGAATTGAATTGATTACGGAAAATCTCCGCTCCCAACCGGAGATTGTGCTTCCCGCGGGCCAAAGCGAGAGTGTTCGAGAAATAGAAATTGTTGTTCGCCGTCACGACTTTATCGTTGGGCGCGTTGCCAAGCGAGAACGTGCCCAGTACCTG
>Ga0307479_10000771_pt1 | contig 29201 bp, 26 predicted proteins | sample atmos_gasesECM4C_FD_203743 | JGI IMG/M metagenome (GOLD analysis project Ga0307479, IMG submission 203743) | Hardwood forest soil microbial communities from Morgan-Monroe State Forest, Indiana, United States - atmos_gasesECM4C_515 | ecosystem: Environmental > Terrestrial > Soil > Temperate...
CAGCTGGGAGCGCATCCAGCAGCTCAATGCGCGCATGATCCTGGCCTCGGTCAAAGGGTTTGGGCCGGGGCCGTACCAGGACTGCAAGGTCTACGAGAACGTGGCCCAGTGCGCGGGCGGATCGGCGTCGACCACCGGCTTTGGCGACGGCCCGCCCCTGGTGACGGGGGCGCAGATCGGCGACAGCGGCACGGGGCTGCATCTGGCGCTGGGGATCGTGGCGGCGCTGTACCAGCGCGACCGCACCGGCCGCGGCCAGAAGGTGCTGGCGGCGATGCAGGACGGGGTGCTGAATCTATGCCGGGTCAAGCTGCGCGACCAGCAGCGGTTGGCCCGCACCGGGGTGATGCAGGAGTATCCGCAGTATCCGAACGGCCAGTTCGGCTCGGCGGTGCCGCGGGCGGGCAATGCCTCAGGAGGCGGCCAGCCGGGCTGGATCCTGAAGTGCAAGGGCTGGGAGACGGACCCGAACGCCTATATCTACTTCATCACGCAGGCGGCGGTGTGGGAGCCGATCTGCCGCATCATCGGCAAGCCCGAGTGGATCACCGATCCGAACTACGCCACCCTGCCCGCGCGGCTGCCACAGCTGAAGCACATTTTCGCCACGATCGAGCAGTGGACGCAGACCAAGACCAAGTTCGAGGCGATGGAGATCCTGAACCAGTACGACATTCCGTGCGGGCCGATCCTGTCGATGGAGGAGATCGCGGCGGAGCCGTCGCTGCGCGCCACCGGCACCGTGGTGGAGGTCGATCACCCCACGCGCGGCAAGTACCTGACCGTGGGCAATCCGATCAAGATGTCCGACAGTCCCAGCGATGTCACCCGTTCGCCGCTGCTGGGCGAGCACACCGACGAGATCCTGGCCGAGCTCGGCTACAGCAAGGACCAGATCACGGCCCTGCGCGAAGCGCGCGCCATCTAGCCCCGTTGCCCGATACCTTGCCCACGCTCGCGGCCTCCTTCGCCGAGGCTTCGGAGGAAGCCTCGGCGAGGGCGGCCGGTCCCTGGAATCCCGGCGTCAAGTCCCGCCTGCCCGGGCGGTTGCTGCCGCTGTCGACGATCTTTCGTCCCGAGAACGTCTTTGCAGGGGTCGAGCGAGTCAAAGAGCTCCGGGACCTGACCGGCCTGGATTTCAACGAACTGGTCAGCTTCCGACCCGAGCGCCTCGCGCTGCACGAACTGCTGATCCGCGTCACCGCCGACCTGTCGGTCTCGGATGGATCTCGCTACGAGGATCTCGGCATCAATTTCCGCTCGATCACCTCGACGATCCTGGCGCGCTATCTCGAGCCGGAGATGGGGCGGATCGCCGCCACCTATGCGCAGTCCCGCCAGGCCCTGGGCGAGGTCGTCTCGCAGGCGTTGGCCGGCGCGATCGATCCAGGCGGCGCTCCGACCGGCGCAATCCGCCGTGCGGGCCTGCTGTCGATGTTTGCACGGCGCTCGGAGCGGCGCGCCGGCGTCAGCCTGGAAGACGACGGGACGTCCACTCTTCGCCTGGCCGATCAATGGGAAAAGAAGGCGATCGAGGCCGAGGCGGGCGCCGGCGTTGAGCGCGGCGCCGACGGCCCCGGCGCCGCTGCATTCCGGGCCCTGGCCAGGACCTTCCGCGCGCTGTACGGCCGGGTCGGCAACTGGCGAGCCGCGCGCGAGCTGGTCGGCTCGGTTGCGGTCGACCTCGCCTGCAACGAGTTCTGCGCCGCGCAGATCGGCCGGCTCGTCGATCAGCAGGTGCGCGAAGCGGCGCGGCGCGAAGGCTATCGACTGCTGCCGCATTGCGACCCCGCCGTGGTGATGAACACCAAAGGACCGTCCGCCTCCGGAAAGAGCACGCTGCGCCCGCTGCAGCACGTGCTGGCGGACCGGATCGGCGTCGACTGGAGCGATTTCGCGCTGATCAGTCCCGATATCTGGCGCAAGCAGCTGCTCGACTATGCCTCGCTGGGGCCGGATCACCGCTATGGCGGCATGCTGACCAGCGAAGAGCTGGCCATCATCGATCGCAAGCTGGACCGCTACGTGGAGCGCAAGGCCGAGCAGGGACGCACGTCGCACCTGCTGATGGACCGGTTCCGCTTCGGAAGTTTTCTGTTCCAGTCCGAACGCAACGCCGACCAGCTGCTCAGCCGCTTCGGGCAGACGATCTATTTCTTCTTCATGATCACGCCCCCGGATGCGCTGGTCGAGCGCGCCTGGACGCGCGGGCTGGAATACGGCCGCTACAAGGCGGTCGACGACATCCTGGCTCACAGCATCGAGGCGTATGCGGGCATGCCGCACCTGTTCCTGACCTGGGCGCGCCGCACCGACAAGATGATCCACTTCGAGTTCCTCGACAACAGCGTTGCGCAGGGACAGGCGCCTCGCACCGTCGCGTTCGGATGGAACAGCCAGGTGTTCGTGCTGGACGCTAAGGGCATGATGGACGTGATCCGATTCCGCAAGGTCAACGTCGAGGCAACCTCTCCGGCGGAACTGTTCAGCGACAGCGGCGAGCAGGCACTGAAGCCGGAGCTGAACACCGATTTCCTGCTTCAATGCGTGCGGCAACTACACCAGGTCAACTTTGCCGACCAGGCAACCGGGCGCATCTATCTGCGGATCGAGGAGGGACGACCGGTCTGGGTCGACAGCGAGGCGCTGAGTGCCGCCGTGTCAGACCCGCACACGCGCGCCGGGGTTCTCGCGGTCGCCCCGGGCGTGCTGGACCGCGCCGCCGCGCCCCGGCAGGCGCCGTTGCACGTGGCTGACGTGCTGTCGCCGGAGCGCATCTGCACGCTGGGAAGCTGGGGCCAACGGGCAAAATGAGCCAGCATTGCCTTCGTGCTCACATGCGCGAGCGCTCACATTCGCTGGGGGAGCGCGGACACACGCTATGAGACAGATCGAGTACGGGTCAGGCGGCGGCCCCGATTCGATGCGGATCGTCGAAGTCGAACGGCCCAGCCCGGGGCCCGGGCAGATCCTGATCGAAGTGCATTACGCGGGCGTCAACGGACCGGATCTGGCGCAGCGCCAAGGGCATTATCCGCCGCCCCCGGGCGCATCGCCCGTGCTCGGACTGGAAGCGGCCGGCCGCGTGGCCGAGCTCGGCCCCGGCGCCAGCGAATGGAAAGTCGGCGACGAGGTGACCGCACTGGTGCCCGGCGGGGGCTATGCCGACTACTGCGTGACGAGCGAACGGCACGCGCTGCCGATACCCGCCGGCCTGACGCTGGCCGAGGCGGCCGGACTTCCTGAGACCTGGTTTACGGTGTGGGCCAACCTGATCGAGGTCGCGCACCTGAAAGCGGGCGAGCGCGTGCTGATCCACGGCGGAAGCGGCGGAATCGGCCTGTCCGCGATCGGCCTTGCGCGGCTGGTCGGAGCGCACCCGTTCGTGACGGTGGGCAACGCGCACAAGGCGCAGTTCTGCCTGGATTTTGGCGCGGAATTCGCGATCGATTACCGGCAGGAGGATTTCGTCGCGCGCGTTCGGCAGATCACCGATCAGGAAGGCGTCGATGTGGTCCTCGATGTCGTCGGCGGCGGGTACCTTCAGAAGAACGTCAGCGTTCTGAAACGCGATGGCCGGCTGGTGCAGATCGCGTTTCTGCAGGGAAGCAAAGTCGAATTCGATTTCATGCCGGTGATGATCAAGCGCTTGACCGTTACCGGGTCGACGACGCGGCGCCGCAGCGTCGATGAAAAAGCCCGGATTCGCGACGCTTTGCTGCGTGAAGTCTGGCCGGCCTTCACGAGCGGGCGCCTCAGGAGTCACCTGTTCGGGGTCTACCCGCTCGAAAAGGTCGGCGAAGCGCATCGAATCATGGAAGGCGGCCTGCACATCGGCAAGCTGGTGCTGCAACTGCGGGAGTGACCGCCGTGGCGAGGATCTGCGTATTCGGAGCCGGGGCGATCGGCGGCTTCGTCGGGGTGCTGCTGGCGCGTGCCGGCCATGACGTCAGCTTCGTGGCGCGCGGCCCGCACCTGGCCGCGATGCGCGCGGGCGGCGCGCGCCTGCTGATCGACGGCCAGGAACTGGTGGCGCGGGTGCGCTGCACCGACGATGCGCGCGAGCTCGGTCCCCAGGACTACGTGCTGATCACGTTGAAGGCGCACTCGGTGCCGGCCGCCGTCGATTCGATCATTCCATTGCTGGCGGCGGAAACGGCGATCATCACCGCGGTCAACGGCATTCCGTACTGGTACTTCTACCGGCAGGGCAGCGTGCTGGACGGCGCCACGCTCGAAAGCATCGACCCCGGTGGGCGCCAGATGCGGTTGCTCGGGCCGCAGCGAGCGATCGGGTGCGTGTTGAACCCGGCCGCCGACCTGATTGCGCCAGGCGTGATCCGTCACGTGCACGGCCGCAAGTTTCCGATCGGGGAACCCGATGGCCAGCGCACCCCGCGCATCGAACGGCTGCACCAGGCGATGCAGGATGCCGGGCTGGAGGCGCCAATCCGCGCCGACATCCGGGACGAAATCTGGCTGAAGCTTTGGGGCAATCTGTGCCTGAGTCCGATCAGCGCCCTCACCCACGCGACGCTGGATGTCGTGACGACCGATCCGGGCACGCGCGCCGTGTGCCGCGCGATGATGCTGGAAGCGCAGGCCGTGGCCGAACGCATCGGAGTCAAGCTGCGGGTCGACGCCGACCGTCGCCTGGACGGCGCCTCGGCGATCGGCTCTCACAAGATCTCGATGCTGGTGGATCTGGAGACCGGCCGGCCGATGGAGATCGATCCGATCGTCACCGTCGTGCAGGAAATTGCCGGGCGCCTGTCCATTCCGACGCCGACGATCGATATCGTGGCTGCGCTGATCCGACTGCGGCAGAAGACCGCCGAAGCGCGTCCGGTGTTGTCCTAGATCCACTCACCCGGATTGCGCGGTATCTGAAATACCAGATACCCGTTGACACTTGTGCATTGCACCATTACTCTGCGGGAGTCAACAAGGAGTCCGCGGGGGTCCAAATGGATGGAATCGCAACCTACATTGTTGCCGCCCTGGCCCTGATCGGGGCGGGTTGCGCGGCCACCGTGCTGTCCGTGTACCTGTATCCGCTCTCGATGCGGATGCGCGGCCAGGACCACGGCCGCTTTGCCGGGCTGAGCTCGCCTTACGGTGTCGATCTGACGCGGCCCGAAACGAAGGGTCATGTCGCGCAAAACCCTGTTCCCGCAGAGCAAATCTGCACGTAGAATACCAGATACATCGCGAAGGCCGGTCTGCGGGTTCCTTGCCCGGGGACAGCGAAAAGTTTTTCTCCGCGAGATCCGCACCTGGTGATTTCGGATGGCAGATCTGAGCAGCCCATCGAAGCCCGCGACCATCTCGCGCACCCCGAGCGAGGCCCTCGCGCTTTCCTTACAGCCCATTCAGACAGCCGACAGCCTGCGCAATCAGGCCTACGCAATGTTGAAGCAGGCGATCGCTGACACCGACATATACAGTTTCCCGGAGGAGGTTCAGCTCGACAAGCGGGTACTGACCGAGGCACTCGGCGTCAGCCGCACGCCGGTGCGCGAAGCGATGACGCTGCTGGAGCAGGAAGGCTTCCTGCGGACCGTGCCGCGCAAGGGAATTTTCATCGTCCGCAAGACCAAGGGCGAGATCGTCGAGATGATCCAGATGTGGGCGGCGCTGGAGAGCATGTCGGCGCGCCTGGCCACGCAGAACGCGAGCGATGCCGATATCGCGCGGCTGCGGCGGCTGTTCGACGATTTCCGCGATTCGGCCCCGACCGAGCACCTGGACGAGTACTCGCACGCCAACATCGCCTTCCACCAGGAGATCGTCCGCCTGGGCGGCTCGAAGCTGATCGCCGATACGATCCGCAATATCTTCATCCACGTGCGCGCGATCCGAAAGATGACGATCTTCCAGAGCGACCGCGCGGCCCGTTCGATCGTGGACCATATGCGCATTATCGAAGCCCTGGAACGCCGCGAGACGGATCTGGCCGAAAAGCTGGTGCGCCAGCATTCGCTGGACCTGGCCGCCTTCGTCAGCGAGCACTGCGACTTTCTGGACTGAACGCGACCGGAAGTCAGCTACCGGAATCGCCGACGCAGGTGTAAACGGGCCGCTCCGGCGCCGGCAACCCCAGCTCTGCGCGCTCGACCTCGTCGAACAGGCGCGACCGCGTCAAAAAGCGCCGCCCCAGCGGGCCCTCCAGAGAGAACATCCCGCCGCGGCCGTCGACCACGTCGATGATCAGCTGGGTGTGCTTCCAGTACCCGTACTGCGCCGCCCCGATATAAAACGGCTGCCCGCCGATTTCGCCCAGCAGCACGTCCTGGCCGCCGACCTGGAACTCGCCGCGCGGATAGCACATCGGGGAGCTGCCGTCGCAGCAACCGCCCGACTGGTGGAACATCAGGTCGCCGTGCTGACGCCGCACAATCTCGATCAGTTCGATGGCCGATGGCGTTGCAGTCACCCGGGCGACCATGCACAGCTCCGAAAAGCCCCAGGCCGGATTGCAAACCATCCGGCCCGGGCCAGTGCCGCTCGATGCGGCTTGTCTGCGCTCAGAAAAAGCCGAGCGCCTTCGGACTATAGCTCACCAGCATGTTCTTGGTCTGCTGGTAATGGTCGAGCATCATCTTGTGGGTCTCGCGCCCGAATCCGGACTGTTTGTAGCCGCCGAATGCGGCGTGAGCCGGATACAGGTGATAGCAGTTGGTCCACACGCGGCCGGCCTGGATGCCGCGCCCGAACCGGTAAGCGCGGTGGATGTCGCGCGTCCACACACCCGCCCCCAATCCGTACAGCGTGTCATTGGCGATCGCCAGGGCCTCGTCGGCATCCTTGAAGGTCGTCACCGAGACCACCGGTCCGAAGATTTCCTCCTGGAAGATCCGCATCCGGTTATGCCCCCGGAACACGGTCGGCTTGACGTAGTAGCCGTCCTTGAAGTCGCCACCCAGGTTGGCGCGTTCGCCGCCGGCCAGCAACTGCGCGCCTTCCTTGCGGCCGATGTCGATGTACGACAGGATCTTTTCGAGCTGCTCCTGCGAGGCCTGCGCGCCGATCATCGTCTTCGGATCCAGCGGCGAGCCCTGCTTGACCGCCGCCACGCGCTTCAGGGCACGCTCCATGAACCGGTCGTAGATCGACTCCTGCACCAGGGCCCGCGACGGGCAGGTGCACACCTCGCCCTGGTTGAGCGCGAACATCGTGAAGCCCTCGAGCGCCTTGTCGAAGAACTCGTCGTCCTTGGCCATCACGTCGTCGAAGAAGATGTTGGGCGATTTGCCGCCCAGTTCGAGGGTGACCGGAATCAGGTTCTGCGACGCGTACTGCATGATCAGCCGTCCGGTCGTCGTCTCGCCGGTGAAGGCGACCTTCGCGACCCGGTTGCTCTGCGCCAGGGGCTTGCCCGCTTCCACCCCGAACCCGTTGACGATGTTCAGCACGCCCGGCGGCAGCAGATCCCCGCACAGCTCGGCCCACACCAGGATGCCCGCCGGCGTCTGCTCGGCCGGCTTCAGTACCACGCAGTTTCCGGCCGCCAGCGCGGGCGCCATCTTCCAGGTGGCCATCAGCAGCGGGAAGTTCCACGGAATGATCTGCCCGACCACGCCGAGCGGTTCGTGGAAATGGTAGGCGATCGTTTCTCCATCGATCTCGCCGATGCTGCCTTCCTGCGCGCGCACGCAGGCCGCGAAGTAGCGAAAATGGTCGACCGCCAGCGGCAGGTCCGCCGCCATGGTCTCCCGGATCGGCTTGCCGTTGTCGATCGTCTCGGCCAGGGCCAGCATGTCCAGATTCGCTTCCATCCGGTCGGCGATCTTCAGAAGGACGCTGGCGCGCTCGGCGGGCGACGCGTGGCCCCACTTGGCCTTGGCGGCGTGAGCGGCGTCCAACGCCAGCTCGATGTCCTCGGCGGTCGAGCGGGCCACCTCGGTGAACGGGCGCCCGATCACCGGGCTGATGTTTTCGAAGTACTGGCCCTTGACCGGGGGCACCCATTTGCCGCCGATATAGTTGTCGTAGCGCTTCTTGAACGGATCTTTGATACCGAGCTTGCTCAGTTCGGCCAGATTCATGTCATCCTCCTTGTCCGTTGCGGCGGCCGCCGCGCAGCTGATGGTGTGGCATCGCGACCAGTCTGCCACCCGACGAATCGCTCCCGCTTGCGCTGGCTCAACGAACGCCGATGCCGCGCACCGTTTCAGGGCGGATCAATATACTCCCGACACCATGGTGACACTTGCTCCCGGCTACCGCCTTTTTGCCGGGCGCGCTCAAGCGTCCGGATCAAACAGTACGTGCTTGATTCTTTTGCGGTTGGCGATGAGCTCATCCACGGTGGGCTCGCCCTTCAGCGCGCGCGCGATCGCCAGACGGGTCGCCTCGTAGTTGGTCCGGTACAGGTCCTTGCGATCCAGGTTCGGGTCCTTGACCGCCTGGGGGTCCAGCCAGATCAAGTCGATGATGCAGATGTCGTCGACGATCGACCGCACGATCGTGCCGTCGGCCACGCAGTCGACGATCGCATCCGCCGTGGCCGCCTGGACCACGCTGCCGAGCAACTCGATCGTCTTGGAATCCTTGATCGTCACCTTCGGCACCATCATCGCGGGCGGCCGCGCCATCTGATTGCAATCGCGCACCGCAAACATCCGGGAGTGTCCGGCCGTCTGGCCCATCAGGTTGGCGAAGGCCTGCCCGACCGGGCCCTCGACGGCGCCGATGACGATTTCGGCCATCGCGTCGGTGAATTGGCCCTCCCTGGCAAAAACGGTCGCTTCACCCACACGCATCGCAAACGGTTTGCTCATCGATTCAGCTTTCTGGACGTGGCGCCGGTCGGCGGTCGCGCATTTTGACATCTTCTCCCGCCGCCTCAGCGTTGCGCCGGCGCAAATGCCCGGTCCGGCCCAGTCGGTAGACTTGCGGGTTCGCTCCGGGAGCCGGCGCCGTTTGGCAAACCATCTGGCCGTGGTAACGCATCCGACCGCGCATCCGACCACGGGCGACACGCTCGGCCAACGGTGTTGAACGGCCGCATTTTCCGGGGCGGTTCGCTGCTGCTGTTGCTCGCGTTCGGTCCGGCCGTCGGCGCCGAGGCGGGCGCGGCCGGCGAGAGCCCGAGCTGGTTCGACCGGTGGCTCGACCCGGCCACGGCGCCCTTCATTCCGGTGCCCGAGATCGACGTCTCCCCGGTCGGAGGCACAACCCTCGGGCTGATCCCGGTCTGGCTGACCATGGACGAGAACGACGAAATCCGCCAGATCATCGCCCCGGACATCATTCACAGCCAGTATTTCGGCTGGGGCGCGCGAGGCAGGATCTTTTCGTATCCCTCCAAGGATACGCAGTGGACCATCGTCGGCGGAGGCAAGCAGCGGGTCGAGCGCGAGTTCGACGCGCAGTACGTGGTCGGGCTGGCACGATCGGACACGTGGAGCTGGTCGCTCCATACCAACTTCGACCGCAGCGGCACTCCGCGCTTCTACGGCGTGGGTAACCAGTCGCCGCTGGCGGCGCAGACCAATTACGTGGACAACCAGGGTCACGTGGAAGCCATCGCGGGCTGGAACATCACGCAACAATGGCAGGTGAGCTACCGCCTGCGCTGGGGATTCGTGCAGATCGGAAAGGCGGTGCTGCCGCAGCTGCCGTCGATCGAGACGCGCTTTCCGACGCTGCCAGGCCTGGACCGCGAGGAAGATTTGCAGCAGCGGTTGATGCTGTCTTACGACACGCGCGACTCGATCACGATACCGCACAACGGCGAACAGATCATGGTGTTCGGGGGATATTCCAATGCCGACTGGTGGGGGTCGGTGTCCTACTCGTTCGTAGGTGCCGAGGCGCGCATTTACCGGCCGGTCAAACCCTGGCTCACGGTGGCTGCGCACGTCGCGATGCGCTACATGCCGGAAGTCGCAAACGCGCCCTTCTGGGCGCTGTCGAGCATCGGCGGCGACCGGGCGGACGTTGGGGAGCGTCAGCCGCTGCGCGCGTTCGGCGAGGATCGTTTCGTCGACCGCAACTCCTTCGCAGCCGGTGCGGAGTTGCGCACCCGCGCCGCCCAGTTCAAGGTATTCGCGACCAACCTGAGCCTGGAAGTGACGCCGTTCGTCGATCTGGGCAAGGTGTTCGCGCGCAACGGCGAAAGCCCCCTGCTGCATCTGCACAAGGGTTACGGGGTGGGGATACGCGGCGTCGCCAGCCCGTTCATCGTCGGCTATGTCGATGTCGGCTTCGGCCCGGAGGGCCCGGCAGTGTTCACCGGGATCAATTATCCTTTTTGAGGCGCGCGGATCCGCGCGCGAACCCGAACCGAGGAGATCCAATGCCTGTCTTTGGCGACAACGCCGAGTCGATCGGCGGCACGCCGCTGGTGCGGCTGAACCGCATCACCGATGGAGCGAGGGCTACCGTGCTGGCGAAGATCGAGGGGCGCAACCCGGCCTACTCGGTCAAATGCCGCATCGGAGCGGCGATGATCTGGGACGCCGAACAGCGCGGGCTGCTGGGCGAGGGCAAGGAACTGGTCGAACCCACCAGCGGCAACACCGGGATCGCGCTGGCGTTCGTAGCCGCCGCCCGCGCCATCCCGTTGACGCTGACGATGCCCGAAACGATGAGCATCGAGCGGCGCAAGCTGCTGCTCGCGTTCGGAGCCAAGCTGGTGCTGACCGAGGGCGCCAAAGGCATGAACGGCGCGATCGCCCGGGCCAACGAGATCGTCGCTTCCGCGCCGAACCGGTACGTGCTGTTGCAGCAGTTCAGCAATCCGGCCAATCCGGCCATTCACGAGCGCACCACCGGACCGGAAATCTGGAACGACACGCAGGGCGCCATCGACATCTTCGTGTCCGGAGTCGGCACCGGCGGCACCATCACGGGCGTGTCGCGCTTCATCAAGAACGTCAAGCGCAAGCCGATCGTTTCGGTCGCGGTCGAGCCCAGTGCCAGCCCGGTGCTGACGCAGACGCGCGCGGGCGAGCCGTTAAAGCCCGCGCCCCACAAGATCCAGGGCATCGGCGCGGGCTTCGTTCCACAGGTCCTCGATCTTTCACTGGTCGATCGGATCGAGCAGGTCAGCAACGAAGAAGCCATCGCATTCGCGCGCCGTCTGACGCAGGAGGAAGGCATCCTGTCGGGCATCTCATGCGGCGCCGCCGCCGCGGTGGCGGTGCGGCTGGCCAAGCTGCCGGAAAATGCCGGCAAGACCATCGTCACGATCCTGCCCGACTCGGGTGAGCGGTATCTGAGCTCGATCCTGTTCGAAGGCCTGTATGACGCGGCGGGACTTCCGGCCGAGCGGCCGGCGGCATAGCGCACCTGCGCACGCTTAAATCGGGTAATCCGACCGGCCTTACCGGTCTTTTCACGCGACCTGGATAGTATGTTTGCTTACAAACTTGCAACGCAAACTCAACCTCTATCCTCTGGCGCGAGCTACATTCAAACGATGATGATCGATCGGAAGTTCTCGCTGCGGCGAGGCGGTTCGACTGCAGTACGGGTCCGCACCGCGCTCGCTTGCGCGCTGGTAGCTGTGACCCTGAATCCGCGCATCGCGTCGGCCACGCTGGGCGAAGACGGTACGACGGTCGAGCGCGACCGGGTCCAGATGCAGGCCCACCGCAACGTCACCCAGTCGACCGCTTACGCGGTGCACGAGTTGCAATTGCCGGGCGGCCTGCAGGTGCACGAATACGTGACCAGCGCGAACAAGGTCTTCGCGGTGTCCTGGAATGGACCGAGCATTCCGGACCTGCAGGTGCTGCTGGGCGCGCACTTTGCGCGGTTCTCGGCGGCGGCGCATGCCTCCGGGCGTTCACGCGCGCCGGTCGTCGTGCAGGATGCGGACCTGGTCGTCCATAGCGCAGGCCGACCCCGTGCCTTCTTCGGCATGGCCTACCTGCCGCAGCAGGTGCCGGCGGGCGTGCGTGTGGAGCAGTTGCGATGACGGCCACCGCGCGTTCCTGGCGGCTGGCGCTGTTCGCGTCGGCGGCGGTCGGGTTGTGTTCCTGCGGCGGCGGCAGCAGCAACTCCTCAGCGTCGAGTTCAGCCAGTCCACCCCCACCGTCGGGTCCCAATGTGGTGACGATGGTGGTCGACTCCGGCCCGAAGGATTCCAGCGGCACCCCGATCGCCAACGTGATCAACCAAGCATACGTGACCATCACGATCTGCGTGCCGGGCAGCAGCACCAGCTGCCAGACGCTCGATCATATCTGGGTTGACACGGGCTCCACCGGCTTGCGGCTGTTTGCATCGTCCTTTACGCCGTCGCTTCCGCTGTCCATGGACGGGAGCGGCAACGCGATCGGCAGCTGCACCCAGTTTGTCTCCGCGTATACCTGGGGCGCGTTGCGCAGCGCCGACATAACGATCGGCAGCAAGACGGCCGCATCGGTGCCGATCCAGGTGATCGGCGACAGTGGCATAACGACCGTCGCGCCGAGCACTTGTTCCAACGGCCCCGGCGGCGCGCTCCAGACCTTGGATACCGCCGCGGCGATGGGCGCCAACGGATTGCTGGGGATCGGCGAGTTCAAGCAGGACTGCGGATCAGCGTGCCAGAGCCCCAACGCCCCGCCGATCGGCTGGTACTACATCTGTCCGAGCGGAACCTGCGCGTCTGCGAACCTAAACACTAACCTGCAGATGCAGAACCCGGTCTCACTGTTCGCGACCGACAAAAACGGCGTGCTGCTCCAGCTGCCGTCGATCGCGGCCGGGGGCGCGGGCACTACGAGCGGTTATTTGATCTTCGGCATCAACACGCAATCCAACAACATGCTGGGCAGCGCGCTGGTGTTTGCGGCCGACACGAACAATGGGACCATCCGCACCACGACAACCTACGGCGATATGTCGGAGCCGTCCAGTTTTATCGACAGCGGCTCCAACGGCTATTTCTTCAACGGCCCGACGTCGCTGACGGCCTGCCCCGGAACCCCTCCTAACGGTTTCTATTGCCCTTCCTCGACGGTGTCACTGAGCGCCACCATGCTGCCGATCAGCACCAGCACGCCCTCCTTCACCTTCGGCTTCAGCATTGCCAGTGCCAGTTCGTTCAGCAGCACCACCTACGCCGCCAACGACCTGGGTGGACCGGACATACGAAATCCGCCCTGCGACAACACGAACCCGACGAACCTGTGCTCGTTCGACTGGGGCCTGCCGTTCTTCTACGGCCGCAGCGTCTTTACCGCGATCGAGGGCGCGGCGATCAACGGCAACGCAACGCCGTTCTTCGCGGCCTCGACGCCGTAGCGCGGGCGGCGCCTAACCGGAGCCGTCCCACAGGTCCTTGGCGAAGCGCACGCCGTCTTCGATGCCTCGGTACCAGCCCGGCACCACGGCGACTCTGCGGTAGCCGAGCCTTCGATAAAAGGCGTGGGCGGCCGGGTTGGCGCAGCGCGCTTCCAGCCGGATCACGCCCAGTCCTGCGGTGCGCGCCGTGGTCTCCAGCCACGCGATCAGCGCCGACCCGACGCCGCGCCGGCGCCGGTGCGGCTCCACCGCCAGCAACAGCAGGTGGGCTTCCTCTTCCCCGTACTTCATGATCGCGAAGCCGGCCAGGCCCCGTGCGTCCTGGCACACGACGACGTTGGTCGATGCCTCACCTATGCTTCGCAGCACGCGCGCCGGACGCCACGACCAGCCCAGCCCGGACTCGATGCAGTCGCGCGACAGGCAAGCGATCGGCAGCGCGTCGGCTTCGCGGGCCAGGCGAATGGCGTGCTGGGCGATCACGTCGGATCCATTGCCCCCAGCTCCCGCGCGAGCCGGGCGAATGCCGCGATGTCCAGCGTCTCGGCGCGCGCGCCCGGGTCCACCAGGGCCCGGCGCACTTGCGACTCGTCCATCACCGCCGCCAGCGCGTTGCGCAGCGTCTTGCGGCGCTGTCCGAACGCCGCGGTGACGACCCGCGCGAACGTCTTCACGTCCGACAGCGCGAGCTCTTCCGGGGCGAGCGGCACCAGCCGGATCACCGAAGAGTGCACCTTGGGCGCCGGCGCGAACGCGCCCGGGGCGACGTTGAACAGGCGCTCGACCCGATATCGATACTGCAGCATCACCGAGAGCCTGCCGTAGTCGCGGCCGCCCGGCGGGGCGACGATGCGGTCGACCACTTCCTTCTGCAGCATCAGATGCTGGTCGGCCACCTGGGCCGCGATCGGCAGCCAAGCGAACAGCAGCGGCGTTGAGATGTGATACGGCAGGTTGCCCACGATCCGCAGCCGCCCGCCCGACTGCTGTGCGAGCTGCGCCCAGTCGATTTTCAAGGCGTCGGCGCACACCAGCGTCAAGCGCTCGGCGCCGAAGCGGCGATGCAGCAGCTGGGCCAGATCGCGGTCGATTTCCACCGCGGTCAGGTGTTCGCAGCGTGCCAGCAGCGGCGCTGTCAAGGCCCCGCGGCCCGGGCCGACTTCCACCATCCAGTCGTCGGCACGCGGGGCGATCGCGTCGACGATGCGGCCGATCGTGGCGGGGTCGTGCAGGAAGTTCTGGCTGTAGCGTCGGCGCGGGCGGTGCGCGTGCGCCGGAGGCTCGGTCGAGGCGGAGCCTGCGACCGCATTCGACAACGCAGACACCCTCACCCCCGCCCCTCTCCCGCACGCGGGAGAGGGGAGTCTCGTGCGCCCTCCCCCGCACGCGCCAGGGAGGAGTTTCGTGCGCCCTCCTCCGCCCGCGCCAGAGAGGAGTTTCGTACGCCTTCCCGTCCAGCGCGAGGGGTGATCGAGGCCTCGTGCGCGGCCAGTTCTGCGGCCAACTCGATCGATGCCAGCATGCTGGCCGGGTCGGCACGGCCGGTACCTGCCAGGTCGAACGCGGTACCGTGGTCGACCGAGGTGCGCACGATCGGCAGCCCGAGCGTCACGTTGACTCCATGCCCGAAGCTGGCGTACTTCAGCGGCGCCAGCCCCTGGTCGTGGTACATCGCGACGATCGCGTCGAACGCGCGCGCCCGGACCGGCACGAACAGCGTATCGGCCGGCCATGGACCGTCGGCGTCGATCCCGCGCGCGCGCGCGGCAGCCACCGCCGGACCGATCACCTCGATCTCTTCCCGTCCCAGGTAGCCCGACTCACCGGCATGCGGATTCAATCCCGCCACCGCGATATGCGGGCGCGGGATCGCAAACCGGCTTCGAAGGTCGTGATGCACGACGTCGAGCGTCAGGCCCAGCGATTCGGCCGTGATCGCGGCGGCGACCTTGGCCAGCGGCAGATGGGTGGTGGCCAGGGCCACCCGCAGGCCGCCCCCGACCAGCATCATCACAACCGATCGCGTTGCCGTGGCGGCGGCCAGGTATTCGGTGTGACCGCTGAAGGCGATGCCGGCCTCGTTGATCACGGCCTTGTGCACGGGGGCGGTTGCCATGGCGCAGAACTCGCCGGCCAGGCATCCCTCGATCGCCCGATCCAGCAGCCTGAGCACGTAGCGCGCATTGGCGGCGCGCGGATGGCCCGGCGCAACCGGCTCGGCCAGGGCCTCGTGTCGGATCGAAGCATTCGGCGGCGGCCAGGCAAGCCCGGTCGATCGGGCCGTTTGCTCCAGCAACGCGCGGTCACCCAGCACAACGCAGGGCCGTTCGGTTGCGAGCGCGGCCCGCAGCGCGATTTCCGGGCCGATCCCGGCCGGCTCGCCGCTGGTGATCGCGATCGGCGCGCTCGTCACGGCGAATCGATCCGGTATTCGACGTAGGTGCGGTCGCGCAGCTGTCGCAGCCACTCCTGCATCGCCTCCTCCAGCTTGCGGTCGCGCAGCATCTGGCGCGCGGTGATGCGGTTGCGGTCGGCCGAAGCCTGCTCCGTCTTGCGCTCCAGGACCTGAATCAGGTGCCATCCGAACGGCGTCTTGACCGGCTCGCTGAGCTCCTTGACCTGCAGCGCGCTCATCGCCTGCTCGAACTCCGGCACGGTATCGCCCGGGTAGAGCCACCCCAGATCGCCGCCGCGCGTGCTGCTCGGATCGACCGAATACAGGCGCGCGAGCTGACCGAAGTCCTGCCCGCCTTTGATCACGCGCTCGCGCAGATCCGCCAGGCGGCGCTTGACCTCCTGCTCGGGCATCGCATCGGTGACCCGCAGCAGTATGTGCCGCACGTGGGTCTGGTCGACCGGGCCGGTCGACAGCTTGCTCGCTGCGGCCGAGCGGCGCCCGACCAGCTTCAGGACGTGAAAGCCGATCGGGCTGTGAATGATGGGCCCGATGTCGCCGGGCTTGAGGTCCCGCACGGCGTCCAGGAATATGTTGGGCAGCCGTTCGGACGTGCGCCATCCCAGATCGCCCCCCTGCAACCCTTCCGGGGCATTGGAATAGCTGACCGCGAGCTGCGCGAAGTCGGCGCCGGCCCTGGCCTGCTCGGCAAGCTCCACGGCGCGCCGATGAACCGTTTCGACCCGCTCGGGCGAGGCGATCTCCGGCAGCTCCAGCAGAATCTGGGCGATGTCGTACTCGACCTTCTCGGTCGGGTCCGCACCCTGCTCGGCCAGCAGGTTGTCGATTTCGCCCTCGGAGACCTGGATCTTCGACTCGACCTCGTGGTCGCGCACGCGCACCATCGCGATCTCGTTGCGCATGTCCTCGCGGAAGATGTTGAAGTCCTGGCCGTCACGCTCGACCTGGGCTTTCAGCTCCGCCAGCGTCATGTGGTTCACATCGGCCATCCGCGCGATCGCCGAATTGACGGAGACGTCGTCGACGCGCACCCCGTTTTCCTTGGAGAGCTGCAGCTGCGCGCTGTCCAGGATCAGCCGCTCGAGCACCTGTTTGCGCAGCACCTCGGCAGCCGGCAGCGGAATGTTCTGCCGTTTCAGCTGCGTTTCGGTCGAGCCGACCCGACGTTCGAGCTCGACCGAGGTGATCACTTCGTCGTTGACCACGGCAACGATCCGGTCGAGCGGGCGCGGCGCGGCCGATACCGAGACCGACGCCCACAGCGCCAGGGCCAGAATTGCATGAATCGTGCGCAGCATGAACATCACTCGTAGTTGTCGAAAGGTCCCTGCGGCAACGGCGGCGGGTTGACCCGTTGATACCCTGGAATACTACGCCGCAACGACTCCAGCGGGCTTCGCGTACCGATGCTGGTAAAGCCGTTCAGCTCGATCTGCAGGAACACGGTCGTGGTCCGGGTGATGCTGGTCGCGGTCGAATTGACGGCGTAGCGCTGCCCGACGAGCCGCCCGACCCAGCAGTCGGCCTTGTACTCCAGCCCGAGCACAGTCTCGACCCAGGCGCGGCCGGGCGTGCTGGCGCTCGCCTCCGGCGCGGTGCCCCCACGTCCCAGCAGCGAGTAGTTCAGATTCGTCACCCCATACCACTTGCGCGACAGCGGCCATTGCACGGCCAGATCGATCTGGTGCAGGGTCGCACTCTGGTAGCGGTAGCTCAGGTCCACCACCGAGGCCGCCTTCGGCTGCCAGCGAACCGCCACATCGGCGCGCACGATCTGACTTTCGACAGCCGAGTATTCGAGCCCCACCTCGCCCTTCCATTCGCGCGCGGTCTGAGCACTGGCCTCGAACAGCAGGTCGGAGGTCAGGTCGGTCCGGGGCGGCTCGCCCGGCAGCGGGACCCGTTGCGGGCCGAAATAGAAGCGCTGCCCGATCGCCGCGCGGAACCGCTCGGCGCCGCTTTCCTGGTCGATCATCCGGCTGGTGAGCGCGGTGGTCACCTGGTTGGCCTCGCCGATCCGATCGTTGCCTGTGTAAGCGTTTTCGGTGAACAGCTGCGCGAACGTGAAGGTCGGGTCGGCGCTGTCGTAGTTCGGCAGGTTGTTCTGATTGCGGAACGGGATGTAGGCGTAGAAGATGCGCGGCTCCAGCGTCTGCGTCGCGCTGCGTCCCAGCCATTGCGCGGGGCGGTCGAATGTCAGCCCGGTGTCGAGCGATGCGATCGGCAGCGAACGCGTCGCGCTGGTCTGGCCGGCGTGATGGGTTGGATCGAGCTCGTATTCGGTCAGGTTCCACTGGACGCGCGGCACCAGGAAGTAGCCGGCGCTGAGCACCGGGTAGGTCAGGGTGGGATTGACGATGAAGCGCGAGCCCTCCTCCAGCGTATGGTTGCGGAATTGCGTCGCGTCGATCGTGGCGGCCAGGTCGAAGCCGCGCCAGTCCGCGCGCGATCCGTTCAACGTGAATTCCGGCACCCGGTCGTAAGGGGGCGGGGTTCCGGGCGGCGGCGTGCCGGGCGGATTGAGCAGCGAAAACAGCGTCTGATTGCGCGCCACCTGGACCGTTGCGTTCCAGTAGGGTTGAGCGTAGGTGACCGACTCGTTCTGAGGCAACTCGGTCGGGGCGGCCTCGGCCAGGCTGTGCGAAAAATCGGTCAGGAACTTGTCGTCCGAAACCCGGTTGTAGTTGACCGCGGCCGAAAGGCCGGAGCTGTTCGAATACGCCTCGTTCATGACCAGGTGACTGCGCGAATGCCCGGTCGCACGGTCGTACGGCATCACGTCGTAATCGACGACGCCGCGCACGGTCGGCTCCAAAAAACGGAATTCGTTGCCGAGCAGCGCGCCCCAGCGCGGATACAGCGCCGGAGTGATCGTGTAATCGTAGTTCGGCGCCATGTTCCAGTAGTACGGCACCGTCACCGCGAAGCCGGAGCGCGAGTCGAAGTAGTAGGTCGGCGTCAGCACCCCGCTGCGCCGCTGGTCCCCCAGCGGCATCGAGAAGTACGGCGAAGACAGCACCGGGACGCCTTGGAAGTACAGCGTCGCATGGTGCCCGACCGCCTTTTCCTCCTGCCGGTCGATGTCCAGCGTCTGCGCCTTGACCCACCAGGCGTCGTCCCCGGGCGCGCAGTTCGAGTAGGTCGCGTCGTGAAGACGGAACTTGTCTTCGCTGAGAAACTCGATCAACGATGACTCGCCGCGCCCGTGGCGCGGCGAATACGTGTAGGTCGCCTGCGGCATCTGGCCGGTGCGCGCCTCCAGCTTGTAGTCGAGCTCCGGCCCCGAAAACACCGTACCGCGGTCGTACAGGTGCGTGTTGCCGCGCACCTTGGCTTCGTCGCTGGCGCACAGATACTCGGCCGAATCGCCCCGGACCACGACGCCGGCGTTTCTGAGCTCAACGGACCCGTCCATCTGCACCCGCTCGTCGACTTCGCCCTGCATGCGGTCGGCACGGGCGTAGGTGGGCGCGTGCACGCTGCCCGGGGCGCGATGCGCACCGAGCGCGCGCTCCAGCTTCAGCACCACTGCCTCGGACGGCGCCGGCCCGGACTGCGCCAGGGCCGGAAAGGCCGCAGCGACGGCCAGCGCCGCCGCCAGCCGAGCCGGCAGCGCTACTGGACGACGCGCGCCCGATCGGGGCGGCGGTTGACAGCGATCGACGAAAGGCTGCACAGAATGCGCAATGGGGCCGCCATCGGCCCGCGCGTTTGCGCGCCGGCCGTACGGCTCGGTTTTTCTTGGACAGCGCGGCATTATGATGGCAAGCGCCAACGTCTGCAGTAACGATCCGTTCACGAATCCATGGGCCAGGAATCCGCGGCGCCGGACGCCCGCCGCAACATGCTGGTTGCCTGGCTGGCCTCGATCGGCGGCGCTCTCGGCCTGCGCGCAGAAACGTTGCGGCCGGCCTCCAGCGACGCCAGCTTCCGACGCTATTTCCGTCTGGACGCCGGCGCCGACGGCACGCTGATTGCTATGGACGCGCCGCCGGATCGCGAAGACAGCGGCCCGTTCGTCCGCGTCGCCCGCCTGTTTGGCGCGGCCGGTGTCACCACGCCCCGCATCGTGGCCGAGGACCTGGCACAGGGCTTCCTGCTGCTGACCGATCTGGGGCACACCACCTATCTGCAGGCTCTGCAGTCCGGGGCCGACCGGCAGGCGCTGTACCTTGACGCGCTCGGGTCCCTGGTCAGAATTCAGGCCGCCAGTCACGCCGGCGTGCTTCCTCCCTATGACCGCGGACGGCTGCTGGCTGAGCTTCGCCTGTTTCCGGACTGGTACATTGCGCGCCACCTGCGGGCGCATCTGCAGGACGAGGAGCGCGGCGCGCTGGAACACGTGTTCGAGGCGCTGATCTCCTGCGCGCTGGCCGAACCCCCGGTGTACGTCCATCGCGACTACCACAGCCGCAACCTGATGCAGCTCGGCCACGGCAACCCGGGCGTGCTGGATTTTCAGGACGCGGTGATGGGATCGGCGACGTACGACCTGGTGTCGCTGCTGCGCGACGCCTACATCGAGTGGCCGGAAGAGCAGCAGGTCGACTGGGCGGTGCGCTACTGGGAACTGGCGCGGGCGGCCTCGGTGCCGGTGCCGCCCGATTTCTCCGACCTGTGGCGCACGATGGAGTGGATCGGGCTGCAGCGCAGCTTGAAGGTGCTGGGCATCTTCGCGCGCCTGTATCACCGCGACGGCAAGGAGCGTTACCTGGCCGATCTTCCTCTGGTGATGCGGCACACGCGGCGCGTGGTCGAGCGCTACGCGGCTTTCGATGGATTGCGACGCCTGCTCGACCGACTCGAGGGGGAACCCTCACCCCCGGCTTCGCCGGGCGTAGCCGGGCTTCGCCGGGCGAAGCCCGGCCCCTCTCCCGCAAGTGGGAGAGGGGAGGCGTAGATGATCGCGCTGATCTTCGCAGCCGGGCGGGGCGAGCGGATGCGGCCGCTGTCGGACCGGATTCCGAAACCGCTGCTGATGGCCGGCGGACGAAGGCTGGTCGAATGGCAGATCGCGGCGCTGGCCGCCGCCGGCATCCGCGACCTGGTGATCAATACGGCGCACTGCGCCCAGTTGATCGAAAGTACGCTGGGCGACGGTGCGCGCTATGGCGTGCGCATCCGGTATTCGCGCGAGGGCGAGCGGGCCGAAGATGCGCTTGAAACGCTCGGCGGCATCGTGCAGGCGCTGCCGCTGCTGGGCGAGGCGCCGTTCGCCACCGTGAGCGGCGACATCGTGTCGGCTTTCGACTACCGGCGTCTGCGCGCAGCGGCCGAGCGGATCGAAGCCGGCGAGCGCGATGCGCACTTCGTGCTGGTCGTCAACCCCCCCTACCATCCGCAGGGCGACATGGGCCTGGACGGCGCCGAAGCGACCCTGCGCACCCCTTGGCTGACGTACGCCAACATCGCCGTGTTCGCCCCGCGCCTGTTCGCCGGCCTGAGCCAGGAGCGCCAGCCCCTTTTCCCGTGGGCCTTCGGGCTGGTCGATCGGCTGCGCGCCAGCGCCGAGCGGTTCGACGGACGCTGGTACAACGTCGGCACCCCCGACGATCTGGCGGCGCTGGACCGCGAGCTGCAGCGGGCCCCGCTGGCGCTGCCTTCGATATGACCTTCGAGATGAATCGGCAGGGTGTGGCGATCCTGGGTGCCGGGCCGATCGGGCTGGCCTGCGCGCTGATGCTGTCGGCGCGCGGCATCGGCTCGCAACTGCTCGACGCGCGCACCCTCGAGCAGGCTCTGAAGGACCGCCGCCTGCTGGCCCTGTCGCGCGGCACCGTGCAGTTGCTCACCGGGCTGCTGGGCCGCGATTTTGCGCCGATGGCCCGCATTTTCGACGTGCACGTCAGCTCTGCGGGGCAGTTCGGCGCGACCCGATTGAGCAGCCGGGACTTCGCAGGCGACGCGCTGGGTGCGACCGTCTGGTATGCCGACCTGGTGCAGGCGCTGGCGCGCGCCGCGCAGGCCGACCCGGACATCGTGGTGCGCCGCCCCTGCCGCGTGCTGGGACTGGAACAACGCCAGCAGTCGGTGCTGCTGCGGCTGCAGGCGGCCGAGCCGATCGAGACCTCGATCGCGATCAATGCCGAAGGCAGCCCGGCCGGCGAATCCGATGTTGCACCGGCGGTCGCGCTGCTGTGCGATCTGGACGTGCTTGGCCTGGCCGCCGGCACCGCGGTGGAGCGCTTCACGCGCGAAGGACCGCTGGCGCTGCTGCCCGTGCCGGAGGCGGCCGGCGCCGGCGACCGAAAGTCGATGATCTGGTGTCTGGATCGGCAGATTGCGCAGCAGCGGATGGCGTTGAGCGACGAGGAATTCGCCTGCAAGATCCAGGCCACGCTGGGGCCGCGCGCCGGTCGCGTCGTCCGCCCGGGAGCGCGCAGTCAGTTTCCGCTGCTGCCTCGAAATCGAATGCGATTACGCGAGCATCGGCTGGTCTATATCGGAAACGCGGCCCAGAGCCTGCATCCGGTGGCCGGGCAGGGCTTCAACCTGGGCATGCGCGACTGCGTCTGCCTGGCCGACTGCCTTGCGCGAACACCCGACGACCCGGTTTCAGCGTTGTCCCGATATGAATCGGCCCGGAAAACGGATCGATTCGCGATCTCGTCGCTGACCGGGGCTCTGCCCAGCCTGTTTGCGGCGCGTGCAGCGCCCATCGCGATCGCCCGCTCGATCGCCCTGACGGTGTTCGATCTGGCTGGCCCGGCGCGGCGCAGCCTGTCGTCGGTCCTGATGTTCGGGGTTCGTCGCTGACGTGAGTTAAGTCGTCTACCGCATTGCCTTCGCGGTCCGCTTGGCTACAATGCGATGGTACCCGCGACGAAGCCCGGGCTTTTTTTCTGCTCCCATTTTTTACAGATGCGCATCGGCTCCTTCGAGCTGAAAGACCGTGTATTCGCTGCGCCGATGGCGGGGGTCACCGACCGGCCATTTCGACGGCTGTGCCGGCGACTGGGTGCCGCCTACGTCGTCAGCGAAATGGTGGCGTCCGATCCGCGCGTGCGCGCCAGCGGAAAGACCTCGCGCCGCCTCGATCACGATGGCGAAGCTGCGCCGATCGCGGTGCAGCTGGTCGGGGCCGATCCGGCCGTGCTGGCCGATGCCGCCCGCTACAACGTCGACCGCGGCGCGCAGATCATCGACCTGAACATGGGCTGTCCGGCACGCAAGGTGTGCCAGGTCGCGTGCGGTTCGGCCCTGCTCAGGGACGAGGCGCTGGTCGGTCGGATCGTGGAATCGGTGGTCGAGGCGGTGGACGTGCCGGTGACGCTGAAGTACCGCACCGGCTGGGACCCGCACAGCCGCAACGCGGTGCGCATCGCGAAAATGGCCGAGTCGGCCGGCATCCGGATGCTGACGCTGCACGGACGCACGCGCGCCTGCGGCTTCATGGGCCGCGCGGAGTACGACACGATCGCGCAGGTCAAGCGGGCCGTGCGCGTCCCAGTCGTGGCCAATGGCGACATCGACTCGCCGCACAAGGCGCGCGAGGTGTTCGAGGCCACCGGCGCCGATGCGATCATGATCGGCCGCGCAGCCCAGGGTCGGCCCTGGATCTTTCGCGAGATCGGCCATTTTCTCCGCACCGGGTCGATTGCTCCGACTCCGACGATCGGGGAGGTGCGCAGCCTGCTGCAGGAGCACCTGGACGAGCACTACCAGTTCTACGGCGAGGCGCTGGGCGTCCGGACGGCTCGCAAGCACATCATCTGGTACACGCGCCGCCTGCAGGGCGGTGCGCGGTTCTGCGAGCGGATGAACCGCCTCGAGCGCTGCGAGGAGCAGCGCCAGGCGCTGGACGAATTTCTGCGGGATGCGGGCGACCTAGGTGACCGATTGCAGTACGCGGATGACTCAGTCGATCGGCCCGAGGCGCCCGAATGCGGAGGAGATGCAGGTGAGCTCGACACCATCGAGGCGTGTGCACATTGAACCCTTGCCGGCACCCGGTTTCAGCGAAAAGGCAGCGGTGGTATCGCTGCCTCGGCGGGAGACGCTGGAGCAGAGCGTGCTGCGCAGCCTGGACCAGTACTTCTCGGACCTGGACGGGGCCCAGCCGCACGCGCTGCACGAACTGGTGATGCAGGCGGTGGAACGCCCGCTGCTGAAGTTCGCGGTCGAGCGCTGCTGCGGCAATCAGTCGGCGGCCGCCGATCTGCTCGGCATCAATCGCAATACGCTTCGGCGCAAGCTGGTCGATTACGGCCTGCTGTGAAGGGGCCCGATGATCTCTTGAAGCTCAAGTAGATGAGTGTCCGCTATGCGTTGATCAGCGTGTCCGAAAAGGCCGGGGTGGCCGATTTCGCGCGCTCGCTGGCGCGCCTGGGATTCACGATCCTTTCGACCGGCGGCACCGCGCGCGCGCTGACCGAACGCGGCATCGCAGTCACCGAGGTGGCCCGGATCACCGGGTTCCCGGAGATCCTGGATGGACGCGTAAAGACGCTGCACCCGGCCGTCCACGCCGGCATCCTGGCGCGCCGCGACGCACCGGAGCATCTGCGCGCGCTGGCGCAGCACGGGATCGGCCTGATCGATGTGGTCGCGGTGAACCTGTATCCCTTCGAAGCGGCCACCGCCAGGCCCGACTGCACGCTGGTCGATGCGGTCGAGAACATCGACGTGGGCGGCCCGGCGCTGCTGCGCGCTGCAGCCAAGAACCATGGCGCAGTGACCGTGATCGTCGACCCGGCCGACTATCCGCGCGTCGTCGATGAGCTTCAGGCGCGCGGCGCGACCGGTGCCACGACCCGTTTCGAGCTGGCGATCAAGGCCTTCGCCCATACGGCCCGTTACGACGGAGCCATCAGCGGGTACCTGTCCAGCCTCGACGCGGACGGCCAGCGCGAGGCGTTTCCCCGCGTGCTGACCCGGCAGTGGACGCTGCGCCAGCCGATGCGCTACGGCGAAAATCCGCACCAGCAGGCCGCGTTCTACCGCGATCCGGAACCGGGCCCCGGTCTGCTGGCGGGCTACGAGCAGTTGCAGGGCAAGGAGTTGTCGTTCAACAACGTGGCCGATGCCGACGCCGCCTGGGAGTGCGTGCGCGCTCTGCGCGCGCCGGCGTGCGTCATCGTCAAACACGCCAACCCGTGCGGGGTCGCGGCCGGCGAGGACGTGGTGTCTGCCTACCGGCAGGCGTTCGCGACCGACCCCACCTCGGCTTTCGGCGGGATCATCGCGTTCAATCGCGAGGTCACGGGCGCCTGCGCCAGCGCTCTGGCCGGGCAGTTCGCCGAGGTGGTCGTCGCGCCCGGCTTCGATGCGGACGCGCGCGACACGCTGGCCGCCAAGGCGAACCTTCGGCTGCTGACGGTGCCGCTGGGCTCGGCCAGCAACGATTTCGACTTCAAGCGGGTCGGCGGCGGACTGCTGGTGCAGACGCCGGACATCGCGCCGATCGCCCGTTCCGACCTGAAAGTGGTCACGCGCCGCGCGCCGAGGCCATCCGAGATGGACGACCTGATGTTCGCCTGGGCCGTGGTGCGTCACGTCAAATCCAATGCGATCGTATTCGCCCGGGGCCAAGCCACCCTGGGGATCGGGGCCGGCCAGATGAGCCGGCTCGATTCGGCCCGGATCGCGGTGATCAAGGCGCGCGATGCCGGCCTTTCCCTTTCCGGGTCGGCGGCTGCCTCCGATGCGTTTTTCCCGTTCCGCGATGCGCTGGACGCCGTCGTCGAGGCCGGCGCAAGCGCGGTGATCCAGCCCGGCGGCAGCGTGCGCGACCCGGAGGTGATCGCCGCCGCCGATCAGCACGGCATCGCGATGGTGTTCACCGGCATGCGGCATTTCCGGCATTGAAGCCGAGTCGCGGCCCGGCAACAGCATGTCCCTGCCCAACCGCGTCGCAACGGTACGCATACTCGGAATCGATCCCGGCCTGAACCGGACCGGCTTCGGCGTGATCGAGGCCACCGGCGGGCGGCTGCGCCACCTGCAAGCCGGGGTGATCCGCGTTCCGCCCGGAGCCCTGGCGCAGCGGCTGGCGCATATCCTGTCGGCCTTGGCCGACGTGATCCGCGCCACGGAGCCGTCCGAAGCCGTGATCGAGAAGGTATTCGTCAACGTGAACGCCCAGTCGACGCTGCTGCTCGGACAGGCGCGGGGCGCCGCCGTGTGCGCCGCGGTCGGCGCGGGTCTGAATGTGCACGAGTACACCGCGCTGCAGGTCAAGCAGGCGGTCGTCGGTTACGGCAAGGCCGACAAGATCCAGGTTCAGAAGATGGTGCAGCGCCTGCTCGTGCTGGCCCGCGCCCCCGGGCCGGACGCCGCCGATGCGCTGGCGTGCGCCATCTGCCATGCCCACAGTGCCTCGACGTTGCGCGCGGTGCGGGGCGCGCAGCCGCGCTCAGGCCGCGCCGGGGGCGCACGCGCCCGCGCGGCCTGGAGCGATTTCGCCTCGCGCGCCCTGGACAAGGCGGACACATGATCGGGCGACTCGCCGGCGCCCTGATCGAGAAGCGCCCGCCCACGCTGCTGGTGGATGCCGGCGGCGTCGGCTACGAGGTCGATGTGCCGATGAGCACCTTCTATGGGCTGCCCCCCATCGGCGAGCGCGTCACGCTGCTAACGCACCTGGTGGTGCGGGAAGACGCGCACCAGCTGTTCGGTTTCGCAACCCAGGCGGAGCGCAACGCGTTTCGGGCGCTGATCAAGATCTCGGGCGTGGGCGCGCGCATCGCCTTGGCGGTTCTGTCGGGCTTGAGCGTCGATGAGCTGTCCCAGGCCGTCACCCGGCAGGACGCCGCAACCCTCAAGAGACTGCCCGGAATCGGCCAGAAAACGGCCGAGCGGCTCCTGCTGGAACTGAAGGGCAAGCTGGGCGCCGACATCGAAGGGGGCGCCCCCGGAACAGCCGGGGCCGCCGAGTCCGGCACCGACGTGCTGCGGGCGCTCCTCGCCCTGGGCTATTCCGAGCGTGAGGCCGCCGCGGCAGCGCGGCTGGTGCCGGCCGGCACCGGCGTGTCGGACGGCATCCGGATCGCCCTGAAGTCGCTGGCCAAGGCATAGCGCATCACCACCGTCGCCGGCGTTGACGGGAACGCCCTAGAATCGCTGACCCTCACCCCCGACCCCTCTCCCGCAAGCGGGAGAGGGGAGATACCAGGCTGTGGACGAAGAGCGACTGATCACGGCAGCGGCTGCCACACCCGGCGAGGAAGCGGCCGAGCGCGCGTTGCGGCCGCAGCGGCTGGCCGATTACATCGGGCAGCAGCGCATCCGCGAGCAACTCGAGATCTTCATCCAGGCCGCGCGGGGGCGCGCCGAGGCGCTCGACCACGTGCTGCTGTTCGGTCCCCCCGGGCTGGGCAAGACCACGCTGGCGCACATCATCGCGCACGAGATGCAGGTGAACCTGCGGCAGACCAGCGGGCCGGTGCTGGAGCGGCCCGGCGACCTGGCCGCGCTGCTCACCAACCTGGAGCGCCACGATGTGCTGTTCATCGACGAGATCCATCGTCTGAGCCCCGTGGTCGAGGAGATCCTGTATCCGGCACTGGAGGACTACCAGATCGACATCATGATCGGCGAGGGTCCGTCGGCCCGTTCGATCAAGCTGGATCTGCCGCCCTTCACGCTGGTCGGCGCCACCACCCGCGCCGGCATGCTGACCAACCCGCTGCGCGACCGCTTCGGGATCGTCGCGCGGCTGGAGTTCTACAGCGAAAGCGAGATCGCGGCGATCGTGGTGCGCTCAGCACGGCTGCTGAACGCCTCGCTCGAGGCCGACGGGGCGGGCGAGATCGCGCGCCGCTCGCGCGGCACCCCGCGCATCGCCAACCGGCTGTTGCGCCGGGTGCGCGACTACGCCGAGGTGCGCGAGAGCGGGACCATCGGCCGTGGCACGGCCGACCGCGCGCTCAAGATGCTCGAAGTCGACGCCCTCGGTCTGGACGTGATGGACCGCAAGTTGCTGCGGGCGGTGATCGAAAAGTTCGGCGGCGGGCCGGTCGGCATCGACAGCCTGGCCGCGGCGATCGGCGAGGAGCGCGACACGCTGGAAGACGTGATCGAGCCGTTTCTGATCCAGCAGGGGCTGCTGCAGCGCACGCCGCGCGGCCGCATCGCCGCCGTGGCCGCCTACCGGCACTTCGGCCTGGCCGAACCCGCTGGCGCGGGCTCCGGCGGGCTGTTCGATTAGAGCCGGAAAAGAAAACGCCCGCCCGATCATCCGGGCGAGCGTCTTTGGGGAGAAGAGCCGCGGGCTACGCGCTCAGAAGTCGTACTTGCCGGTCACGTAGAACACGCGGCCGATGATGTCCGCATAACGGCCGTCGTATCCGATCTGGTTGCCGCCGCCGGCGTTCTGCAGCGAGAACGGCGGATCCTTGTCGAACAGGTTCTTGATGCCGAACGTCACGTGCATCTTCTTGGTGTAGTCGAACACGGTCTGCCAGTCGAACGTCGTGTAGGTCGGCACGTCCAGACCCGGGAACCCGGAGGCCGGGATCGGCGACAGGTTCGGGGCCAGGAACACGGAGGTGCCCTGGCCATAGGGCTCGTCCTTGTAGGACGACTTGTAGTGTGCGACCAGCGTGTTGGTCAACGGTCCGGTCGCCAGGCTCAAGAGCAGATGGGACTGGATGCGGAACACGACCGTGTTGTCCGGGCCGAACGCGGCCAGGTCGGAGCACCACTTGGTGTTGAGGCCCGGGCAGTTACCCGGGCCGAGGGTATATCGCTGCCGCAACATGTACGTGCCGGTCCACTGCGCCAGGGCGGTGCCGACCGGCGTTTTGCTCTTGTAGCTGAAGTCCCAGTCCACGCCCCGGTACTGCGCCTCCCCGCCGTTGAACGGGATCTGCTGCAGCGCGATCGTCGTGAACAGCCCAACCGGGTCGATGTACGGTGATATGAACAGATTGCGGAACTGGTTCGGGTTGTTGAATGCCAGGGTTTCCGGGATGCCCTGCGACAGGATCTGATTCGTGATCCTCACGTCCCACAGGTCCATCCCCAAGGACAACTGATCAATCGGCTCGACCCGGAACCCGACGGTCCATTGCTTGGACTTTTCGGGCTTCAGGCCGGCTTCCCCGGAAAGGCCGTTCGGGCCGGCAACCAGGTCGTATTGCGCGCTACCCGGGATACAGCCCGCAGCTCCGGGGATCGGGCATTGATAGCTGCCGGCCGTGCTGCCGTTGAATACCAGCGGGCCGGCAACGTCGGTGATCGCCGGCGCACGGAAGCCGGTACCCCAGGAACCGCGCAGCAGCACGCGTTCGATCGGCTGAAAGCGGAACGTGATCTTTTCGGTGCCGTGCGAATTCGTGTTGCCCAGCTGCTGATCGCCGATCTGGGGGGCGATCCCGGTGATCGGGTCCGCGTTGCCGAACACGAAGCTGCTGTGGACCTTGTCGTAGTGGTCGAACCGGGTCGAAGCGATCAGTTCGAGCTGCTTCAGAATCGGGAAATTCCACTCGCCGAAGATCCCCCAGTTGTTGCGGGTGCCGTCGATCGGAACCAGGCCGCTGTTGCCGCCGACCGGCAGGTCGGTCAGCGTGCCCTGGGTCGAGTAGCCGCTGTTGGCCAGTTC
>Ga0307479_10000772_pt1 | contig 29117 bp, 24 predicted proteins | sample atmos_gasesECM4C_FD_203743 | JGI IMG/M metagenome (GOLD analysis project Ga0307479, IMG submission 203743) | Hardwood forest soil microbial communities from Morgan-Monroe State Forest, Indiana, United States - atmos_gasesECM4C_515 | ecosystem: Environmental > Terrestrial > Soil > Temperate...
GTCCGCTCGAAGTCGTAAAGCGCGCTCTCGAGGTGATCAAGAAGCTCGATCCGCGCCCCGGACTCCGCTACAACAAAGCCGAGCCGCGCCTGGTCGAGCCGGACGTCTATTTCCGCAAAGTCGACGATCAATGGCAGGCCTTCCTGAACGAAGACGACATGCCGCAATTGCGCTTGAGCCCCACTTACCGCCGTTTGCTGGTGCGCGATGCCGCCGACCGTGACGTGCGCAACTACGTAAAAGAAAGATTCACCGCCGCCATTCAGTTGATGAAAAATATCGAGCAGCGCAAGCACACCATACTGCGCGTCTGCCAGTCCATCATCGCGCGCCAAGGTGAATTTCTCGATCAAGGTCCCGACGCGCTGAAGCCCATGATGATCAAGGAAGTCGCCGAGGAAGTCGGCGTGCATCCCTCGACGGTCAGCCGCGCGGTGGCCAGCAAGTACGCGCACACCTCGCAAGGCGTGCTGGAATTGCGCTCCTTCTTCAGCGAATCGGTGAACGGTCCCGAAGGCAGCGGCATGTCGTTGCTCACTCTCAAGCGCCTGGTCAAGAAAATGATCGAGGAAGAAGACGGCGCAAAGCCGCTCACCGACGATCAAATCGCCAAAAAGCTCGACGACGCCGGTATTCACGTCACGCGCCGCACGGTCGCCAAGTACCGCGAAGATATGCGCATCCCCAGCACGCACCAGCGCCGGGTAAAAAACTGAACGGCCGCACCCCGTGAAACCGCCAGAGAGACGCGAAGCGCGCCAACTCGTTATTCTCACTGGACTCTCCGGCTCTGGAAAAAGCACCGTCCTCCATGCTTTCGAAGACATGGGCTTCTACTGCGTGGACAACCTGCCCGTGGACCTTATTCCCATTTTTGCAGAGCTGCACTCCGCTGGCGAAGGCGATTTCGCACGCGCGGCGTTGCTGGTGGACGCGCGCGAGGGAGCGCAGCTTGAAAAATTGCCGCCGCTCCTTAAGCACCTGCGTAAAGATCACCCCATTGCTCTGGTGTTCATCGATGCCAGCGAAGATTCGCTCTTGCGACGCTACAGTGAGACGCGGCGCCCGCACCCGCTCGGCAAAGATGTTTCCGTCCGCGAAAGCTTGCGTCAGGAACGCTCGATGATGGAGCCCATCCGCAAACTCGCCGAGGTGGTCATCGACACTTCGCAATTCAATGTGCACGAGCTGCGCCACTTCGTCACCGAGCGCTTTAAGAATCCCGACAAGCGCCCGATGCTCGTTTCCGTCGTGAGCTTTGGGTATCGCTATGGGGTGCCCACCGATGCCGACTTGGTTTTCGACGTCCGCTTCTTGCCCAATCCCCATTTCGTTCCGCGGCTGCGGCGTTTCACCGGCAAGGATCCGAAGGTTCGCCGCTATATTCGCTCGTTCCCGCAAACCGGCGAGTTCCTAAAGCGCATCGAGGGGCTGCTCATTTATTTGATCCCGCACTACATCCAGGAAGGGAAAAGCTATCTCACCATCGCGTTCGGATGCACCGGAGGCAAACACCGCTCCGTAATGCTCGGCGAAGCGGTAAAGAAATCGTTGGAGAAGCACGATTATTCTGCAAAAGTAATTCACCGCGACATCGACAAATAAATCAGCTCTTTACGCGCGCCACAATAACTTGCGCGCGCTCCAAAACTTGACACACCGCCACACGGCGAATAGCGTACCAAGTGCACAGCCCGGGGGATCCAGAAGCGTGGCTTCGTTGTTCTCACCACAATTAAGAAGGCTTTTCAGCTACGTACGGCCATACGCATTCCGCCTGGCTGTCGGCGTCGTTCTTGTGGCTTTCGTGGCCATCGCCGACGGCCTCGTCGCTTTCATGGCGCGCATCGCCTGGGACTACGTGCTGACCCCCACGGCCCCCAGCACTCAGCTCCCGCTTTTCACTATTCCCGGCGGCCGCACCATCTACCTCAATCAGTTTTTCCCCGCGCGCATTCACCACGTCTGGGCCGTTTTCAGCATTACGCTCATGGTCATTTTCGTTTCTAAAGGCATCGCCGAATACTTCGGCGTAACGGAAATCCAGTACGCCGGGCACGCCGCCATCACTAATCTGCGCAATCAGGTCTATGCGAAAATCATTCGCCAGCCCATCGGATTTTTTCAGCACCACCCTGCGGGGCGCGTGCTGTCCGCGGTGATCAACGACATCGAGAAGACCCGCATCGCGCTCTCCGAATATCTCTCCGATCTCTTTCAAAAAAGTTTCACGCTCATTGTTTTTCTCGCCGTGATGTTTTACATCGACTGGAAGATGACCCTCGCCGTCGGCATCGTTCTCCCGTTGGTAGTTCTTCCAGTCGGAAAATTCGGCAGAAAAATCCGCCATTCGGCGGAGAGCAGCCAGAGCCGCCTCGGCGAGCTCAGCCAGATCTTGCAGGAGACGGTTAGGGGCAATCGTGTGGTGAAGGCCTTTGGCATGGAGGACTTCGAGCTCCGCAAATTTCGGGACGCCTCGCGCCGCTTGCTGCGTGACAGTATGCGCTGGGCGCGCGCAGCGGTGGCCACTGCGCCGCTCATGGATCTGCTTGGCGCCATCGTCATCCCCCTGCTCCTTCTGTATGCGCGCGACCAGATCAAGGCCGATCGGATGACAAAGGGTTTTTTCCTGGCCTTCCTCTACGCAATGTTTAACGCCTACATGCCGCTCAAACGCATTGGCCAGGTGTATCAGCAGTTTCAATATGCTCAGGGCGCCAGCGCCCAGGTCTTTTCTTACTTGGATCAACAGGAAGAAAAGAGCGAGCAGCCCGGCGCACTGCCGCTGCTGCCCTTCACGAGCGAGATCGAATTTGACGACGTAAGCTTTTCCTACGGCCGCGATGACGCCGCGATCCTGCAGGACATTCGCCTTCGTGCGCGCCGCGGAGAAGTGATCGCCTTGGTCGGCTCGAGCGGCGCGGGAAAAACCACTTTGGTCAATCTGCTGCCGCGCTTCTACGAAACCACCTCTGGCTCCATCCGCATCGATGGCGTGGACATCAGCGGCGTCACCATCAAATCCCTGCGCGAGCAGATTGCCATGGTCACTCAGGAAAATATATTGTTTCACGATACGGTCTGGAACAACATCAGCTACGGCTTGTCAAATATTTCCGAGCAACATGTCGTCGACGCCGCAAAAGCGGCTCTCGCGCACGATTTCATCATGGAATTGCCGCAGCGTTACCACACCGTGATCGGCGAGCGCGGCACCCGGCTCAGCGGCGGCCAGCGCCAGCGCATCGCCATCGCCCGCGCCATCCTGAAAAATTCCCCCATCCTGATTCTCGATGAAGCCACTTCCGAACTGGATGCCGAGTCGGAGATGAACGTGCAGCGCGCGCTGGGCAATCTGATGGTTGGGCGCACCACCTTTGTCATCGCGCACCGTCTGGCCACCATTCGCCGCGCCGACACGATTCTCGTGCTGGAAGACGGCCAGATCCGCGAGCGCGGAACGCACTCCGAATTGATGGCTCGCGGCGGAACGTACGCTCGCCTGCACGACTTGCAGTTTGCCGACGACGACGTGTTGGCGCCGGCGCAAGACATCCAGCAAAATAGTTCCCGGGCGAGTGAACCCTTATGAGCCAAAAGGCTTCTGCTCACACAGGCCAATCCGCCGTGAATAAAGCGGAATGCGTGTCCATGACCGGCTACGCGCAAGCGCGCGGCGAGCAAAACGGCTGGGCCATTCGCGTCAGCGTGAAGAGTGTCAACCACCGTTTTCTCGATGTACGATTCCGATTGCCCGAGGGCTTCGACGTTTACGAGTTGCGCCTGCGCCAGATCGTGCGCGAGCGAATTCATCGCGGCCATATCGACGTAAACGTCAATGTGCAGCCCGGAGCGGCCGTCCCTGTCCAGGTGAACCGCGACTTGCTGCAAGCCTACGCGCAATCCGCGGAAGAGCTCCGCCGCCAGTTGGGAAGCGACGCCGGCCTCGACGTAGTGTCTCTCTTGCGCTTACCCGGTGTAATCGGAGGCCTCGCGCCACCGCTGCCGGAAACCGACGAAGACCAGGACCAGCTTGGCAAAGCCCTGGATGCTTGCCTGCGCGAGGCTTTGCACAAGCTCGATGATATGCGCCATGCCGAAGGCCGCCACCTCGCGGAAGAATTGCGCACGCGCGTGGTTCGCATCGGCCAGCAAGCCGATCAAGTCCGTGATCTAGCCAAGGCATTGACTCCCGCCTTTGCGCGGCGCCTGCAAACGCGCCTCAAGGAGCTCTTGAACGGGACTGGCATCGAGCCTTCGCGCTTGGCCCAGGAAGCCGCTTTGCTTGCCGAGCGCAGCGACATCAGCGAAGAGCTCGACCGCCTGCGCAGCCACCTGCAGCAATTCGCGAAGCTGTTGGACGGCGCCGGCGAACTCGGCAAGAAATTGGATTTTCTGCTGCAGGAGATGCACCGCGAAGCCAACACCATGCTCTCGAAAACGCCCGGCGTCGAAAACGAAGCGCTGGCCATCACCGGTTTGTCGCTCGAAATTCGCGCGGAGATCGAAAAGCTGCGCGAACAGGTGCAGAACATCGAATGACTGCGGCGAACGAGATTGCACCGCTCGTGCTGATCGTGTCCGGTCCTTCCGGCTCCGGAAAGTCGACGCTGGTGCAGAAAATTCTGGAGCTGCCCGGAACGATGCCATCGGTCTCGTGTACCACAAGGCCGCGCCGCGCGACCGAGGCCAGTGGGAAGTGTTATGATTTTGTTACCGACGCCGAATTCGATGCTATGGTGCAGCGCGGCGAATTCCTGGAGTATGCGCGAGTCTTCGGCAAGCATTCTTACGGCACTCCGAAAAAGTGGCTGGAGGAATCACGAAAAAAAGGGCTCGACCTCGTGCTGGAGATCGATGTGCAAGGTGCCGCGCAGGTGAAGCAGAAGCTTCCGGAGTCAGTGGCGATTTTTATTTTGCCGCCGTCGCGCGAAGAATTGGAACGGAGACTGCGCGGCCGCGGGCAGGATTCGGACGAGGAAATCAAGCGCCGGCTCGCGAGGGCCCGCGACGAGATTGCGGAATTCGGCAAGTATTACGATTATTGCGTCATGAATGACGACGTCGAGCGCGCCGGGCGAGAGGTGCGGGCTATTGTAATCGCGCTGCGCTGCACCAGCGCGCGGCGTCGCGCGCGAGTCGAAAAACTTCTGGCATCGTTTGGAGGGAAAGACTAGATGATGACTGTGCTGACAAAAGCTCCGGAGAGCCAGTTTGCCTACGTTGTTCTTGCGGCGCGACGCGCGCGCCAGCTCATGGCGGGAGCCCCGCCGCTGCTCGAAAATCCCAGAACGCTGAAGGCCACACGCATCGCGTGTGAAGAACTCGAGAACGGCCTGATAGAATACGACTTCGTTGAGCCCGCGTCGATCGACGAAGACAAAGACGGCAACAAGCGCCGCAAATAAGAGGCGCCCGTTGTAGGGCGTGCTTTACCGCGTCCCAGCGCGAGCCAGGTTTTTCCGGCGAGGTCTTTTTTTAAAATGCGAATCACACTCGGCGTAACCGGCGGAGTGGCGGCTTACAAAGCCGCGGAACTAGTGCGCCGCCTGCAACAAGACGCCTTCACCGTGCAGGTGGTGATGACGCGCGGCGCGCGCGAATTCATCACGCCCCTCACCTTCGCTGCTCTGAGCGGCCAAAAAGTAATCACCGATCTCTTCGCGGAATCCAGCGGCGAAGCCAACCTCGAAAGCGCCATCGAGCACATCGCCATCGCCCAGCGCACCGACCTGCTTCTGGTCGCGCCCGCCACGGCCGACATCCTCGCGAAATTCGCGCGCGGCATCGCCGACGATTTCCTCACCACGTTGTATTTGGCCAGCACTGCGCCGGTAGTCGTAGCTCCAGCGATGAACGTGAACATGTGGAACCACGCTGCCACACAGGAAAATGTCGAGATGCTGCGCGCGCGTGGCGTCAAGATTGTCGATCCCGACGAAGGCTATCTTGCCTGCGGCATGACCGGCGCAGGCCGGCTCGCTGGTCAAGCAGCGATCGTTGCCGCGGTGCACGAAGCGCTGCACGCCGTGCGTGACCTGGCCGGAGAGAAGGTGCTGGTTACCGCCGGCCCCACGCGTGAAAATGTCGATCCGGTGCGCTATCTGACGAATCGCTCCTCCGGAAAAATGGGTTACGCTGTTGCCGAAGCCGCGGCGCGTCGCGGTGCGCACGTAATTCTGGTGAGTGGACCTACCTCGCTCGAAGTGCCCGCCGGAGTCGAGCGTGTCGATGTGCAGAGCGCGGAAGAAATGCATCGCGCTGTCCTGGAGAAAGTTGTGGAATGCTCGATCGCGATTTTTGCCGCCGCCGTCGCCGATTATCGGCCTGCCGACACGAATGCGCAGAAAATCAAGCGCGACAATGAGGCGATGAGCATCTCCCTGGAGTCCACGCCAGATATTCTCGCCAGCGTGTCGCGAAACAAGGGTGAGCGATTCATCGTCGGCTTTGCGGCCGAGACCGACCACGTCGCAGAAAATGCCCGCAAAAAACTCGCTGCCAAGAACGCCGACCTTATCGTCGCCAACGATGTTACCGCGGAAGGCGCCGGCTTCGACCACGACACCAACATCGTCACGCTGTTCGCTCACGATGGCCGCGACCTTGCGCTGCCGCGCATGAGCAAAAGCGAAGTCGCACAGCGCATCCTCGATGAAGTCGTGCGCCTGCGCTCCACCTCGCGAACCGCGCATCGCTCCGCCGTCTGATCCTATGCCTGAGCGCATCCCCGCAGCCCTTCAAGAAAAACTCACCGGGCGATTGATGTTTTATCAAGACATCGGAATCCAGTTGTTCTATCGCGACCGCTTTCCGCAGCAAGTTGCGAGTGCCACCGAGGAAATCCCTTTGCCGAAACCCGTGTATAAAACGCAGTTTCTAAAGCCAGTCGTTGAGACTCGCCCGACGCCGCCGAAATTCGATGTGTTTCCCGCAGCTTCGGGCCCCTCCCTGTTCGAAGCCATCAACAAGATCGCCGATGACACGCTGCCGAAGATTCGTACCGATCTCGGCGATTGCACCCGCTGCAAACTACACCGCGGCCGCACCAAGCTGGTCTTCGGCGATGGCAATCCCAAAGCCGAACTCGTTTTCGTGGGAGAAGGCCCCGGCCGTGATGAAGACGCGCAAGGACTGCCATTCGTGGGGCGCGCGGGGAAATTATTGACGCAGATGATCGAAGCCATGGGCCTGCAGCGTCAGGACGTCTACATTTGCAACGTCGTGAAATGTCGTCCGCCGGAAAATCGGACGCCGGAAAAAGACGAAGTCGAAACCTGCTCGCCTTTCTTGCTGCGCCAGCTCGACGCCATCTCTCCAAAAGTGATCGTGTGCCTCGGTAGCGTCGCCGCGCAGACTCTGCTGGAAACCAATCGCGGCATCTCTCATTTCCGCGGAGAATGGCTCGATTTTCGCGGACGAAAACTGATGGCCACCTATCACCCTGCATACTTGCTACGAAATCCAAGCGCGAAAGGCGAGGTCTGGAAAGATCTACAGAAAGTTATGGCCGCCCTCGGCTTGCAAGGCAAAAAAAGCTCGCAGGCAGGTAAGTCCTCCTAATCCATCATGGGAATCTTGCTGGGCGTTCTGACCGCGCTGACTTGGGGCGGTTCGGATTTTCTTGCGCGTTTCGCCACCCATCGCATGGGCACGCTGCGCGCCATGCTGTACATGCAATTGATCGGATTTATTTTGCTCACCATCGCGCTGCCCTGGTTCGGCGGCTGGGGCCATCTCGCTGACGGCTCAGGCTGGCAGCCGTGGGCCTGGGGCATTCTTGCGGGCAGCGTCAACGCTGTCTCCACGCTGAGCCTCTACCGCTCGTTCGAAATCGGCAAAATGGCCGTGGTCGCGCCGCTCTCCGCGAGTTATCCGGTGCTGAGCGTTTCGCTGTCGCTGCTCTCCGGCGAACGCCTTAGCGCCGCGCGCGCCGGCGGGATTGTTTGCACTATGATCGGCGTCCTGCTCGTCGCCGGCGGGGAAAGGCCGCCGGACCAGAACGACGCGGAAGCAGTACGTCGCAGCGGCAAAGGAATTGGCTGGGCGCTGTGTTCAGCGGTTGGATTCGGAGTGCTTTTCTGGCTGCTCGGCGTTCGCGTTATTCCTCGCGTCGGCGCTCCGCAAACCGTTTGGATGATTCGCTTGACCTGCACTGCGATAGCTACCGCCATCATTCTCTTTGCTCGGCAACCGATAGGCCTGCCGCTCAAAACCCGCTGGATTTCCCTCGGCATGGGTGCCGGAGATACCAGCGCGTTCGTGCTGAGCAATCGCGCCATGCAAATCGAACAAGTCGCCATCATCAGCGTCCTCGGCTCGCTCTATGGAGCCGTCACGGTCGCCCTCGCGGCAATCGTTTTGCGCGAGCACGTTTCGCGCTGGCAATGGTTCGGCATCGCCTCGATTTTCGCCGGCATCTACCTGATGAGCCGCTAAAATGCGCCACTGTTGAGCTCCTAAATGCCCGTTCGCTTCGCCTGATACACTACACGCCGAGATGAGCCTTCCGTTTTGTAATGTAGCGCTGCCGGTACCGCTGCGCACCACGTTCACCTACGCCATCCCGGACTCTTTGCGCGACTCGGTGCAGCCGGGCAGCCACGTGCTGGTGCCCTTTCGCAACAAATCGCTCGTCGGCGTGGTCGTTGAGCTTGCGCCCCACGCGCCGCCAAGTACGAAAATTCGTGAGATTAGCAAGGTATTGGATTTCCTTCCGGCGCTCGCTCCGAAACTGATTGAGCTGGGTCACTGGATCGCCGGCTACTACCTCGCTCCAGTCGGCGAAGTGTTTCGCGCCATGCTGCCTCCGGTCACGGAATTGCGAACTGTGCGTCAGATCGTGCTGAAGGAATCCGGCCACGAAGCGGCGGGCAAAGAAGTTGCGGCGGCGCTCGCCCTGAATCCGCAACAGCACGCTTTCCTTTCGCAGCTCTGCGACAAGGGTGGTGTGATGCCGTTCGCATCGGCAGCAAAGCTTGGCTTGGACGCCGCGGCGCTGCAGCGGCTGCGACGCACGGGCTTCATCGAAATTCGCGAAACGATGCTCGGTCGAGAAGCCAAGACACAGCGCGTGATTGCCTGGACAGGTGTCCGAGGTATCGTCGAAGGGGACTCACAGGCGCCTGCGCTTGACGCCAAAGCTGCGCGCGTGAAAGCAGCGCTCCAGGCGAGCGGGCCGTTGCCATTGGCGCAATTGCTGCGCGTGGCGCAGGTTTCGCGAACCGTGATTGAGCGGATGCTGCGCGAAGGATTGCTGGAAGGCTGGGCGGAGCGCATCGATCCGGCAGAGGATCCGTTTGATGCGGGCTATGTGCCGCCGGCTCACGAATTGAATGCCGAGCAGGAGAGCGCTCTGAAATTAGTGCGCGCGCGCTTTGAGCTGGGAGAATTCGGCGTGCTGCTGCTGCACGGCGTCACCGGCAGCGGCAAGACCGAAGTGTACATGCGCGCGGTGCAGGAGACGCTGGCGCGCGGCAAGACCGCGATCATTCTCGTCCCGGAAATTGCTCTGACGCTGTGGATTGGCCGCCAATGCCGCGCTTGGTTCGGAGCGCGCTTCGAGGGCGTGGCCGTGCTGCACTCCGCGCTGAGCGATGTCGAACGCGCGCGCGAATGGTGGCGCGTCCGCAACGGCGAAGCGCGCGTCGTGGTCGGCACGCGCTCGGCGATTTTTGCGCCGCTCGAAAATCTCGGCCTCATCATCGTCGACGAAGAACAAGAGGGCAGCTACAAGCAGGAAGAAACGCCGCGCTACCACGGTCGCGATGTCGCCATCGTGCGCGCGAAAATGGAAAACGCAGTGGCGCTGCTGGGCTCGGCCACGCCTTCGCTCGAGACGTACCATCACGCGCGCAGCGGAAAATACGAGCTGTTGACCCTGGCTTCGCGCGTGGAGCAGCGCGCCATGGCCAGCGTCGAAGTTGTCGACTTGCGCGAGGACTTCGCGAAAACCCATCAGACCAGCCCGATCAGCGCGGCGCTTCACGTCGGCATTGCGGAGTGCCTCGCGCAAAAAACGCAAGCACTGGTGCTGATCAATCGCCGCGGCTATTCTTGGTCTGTGTTGTGCCGGAGCTGCGGCGCGTCCGTGCAATGCGACAACTGCAGCATCTGCATGACCCATCACAAACAGCGCAACCGCTTGGAATGCCACTACTGTGGATCGCTGAAGCCGATTCCGAAACAGTGCCCGAAATGCCAGTCCAAATACGTTTATTTTTTCGGCGAAGGCTCAGAGCACTTGGAGGAGCGCCTGCGCAAAGAATTTCCCGGCGCGCGCATCGCGCGGCTGGACCGCGACACCGCCCGCACCAAGCGCCAATATCAAGAAACGCTCGGCGCATTCGCCGCCGGCGCGCTGGACGTTCTGGTCGGCACGCAAATGCTCGCGAAGGGGCACGACTTCCAGCGCGTTACATTGGTGGGAGTAGTCAGCGCGGACTCCTCGCTGAGCCTGCCCGACTTTCGCGCCGCGGAGCGCACCTTTCAACTGCTCACGCAAGTGGCCGGCCGCGCGGGCCGCGGCGAATTGCCCGGGCGCGTGCTGATTCAAACATTTTATCCGGAGCATTACGCGATTCAGGGCGCCGTAAAGCAGGACTATCCGGCATTTTACGAGCGCGAAACGCAATTCCGGCGCGTGATGGCTTATCCGCCATTCACGTCGCTGGCCAACGTCATCGTCCGCGACAAGGATTTAGAGAAAGCGATTCGCTGGTCGCGCCAGCTCTCCGAATATTTTTCACCGCACGACGGCAAAGGCTTGCGCATCCTGGGCCCCGCAGCAGCTCCGATAGCGAAATTGAAGAAGGACCATAGGTTTCAGTTCCTGCTGAAATCCCCGAAGCGCTCCCTGCTGGCAAGGGTGCTCGGCGGCGCCATGACCTATCTCGAGCTAAAGGAGATCCCAGAGACCTCCGTGCTGGTAGACATGGACCCGCTCAGCCTAATGTAATAAAGCACCCGTTCAGCCTTCGCGAATACACCAGGTCGAAAGGAGCGAGACGATGCGCACGGTAACCTATGGCGGAGCCGTCAGCCTGGACGGATTTCTGGCCGGCGTGGATGGCGCTAGAGCCGTAGCTTTTCAGGAGCCGTCGATTTCGGCTAGGAAAAGAGCTACGCTGAACTCGTTTCAGCAGAAAAGTCGTGCAAGCTATTTTCGAAATCACGCCCTTCCATTCTTGACGCCAACTGACAAAGGGAGCAGTTGCGTGCGTGGTTCCGCAACACCGTGTAAGCCCGAGCATACTTCGCTTGCAATCGCAGCAGTTCGTCGCCCGCTTCTTTTCCGCTCAAATGAGACTGACAAAACTCGGCGCGCCGATCGTTCCACATTTCCAAGGCTTGCTGACTTTGTTCGAATAGCCTTTGCTGTTCTGTACAAGCCACTGTCTCGACCGAGAATTGTTTGTTCGTCATTTGTCTTCTCCCCTCTTCTCCTTTCTTTGAAGCCTGTGCACTTTGCTCGCCAACGCTGGTAAGTCGCGAGTTTTACGAGTTTTGAGACTTATTCGCGGCTCCGCTGAGCGGGGGTTCCAGTACGCAGAAAGGGACCATTTCCCCTTTCTTGTTTGTACTTTCTACACGCTTCGCATTTCAAGTCTCACCCCCCTCGCCCCGGACAAACGTTCTACGCGATTGAATTTTCAGCCGTTACCAAATGCAGCGCGAGTCTGGAAAGGAAGTTGCCCTTCCAACCGTGGGACCGAAAATTCTATGGGGACCAGCCCGCCCGCGACAGAGAAGTTTGCATGAGGCCAAAGAGCGCTCAAGGAGGCGCTGCGAATGAAGTACACAAAGTATTGCATCGTTCTATTGGAAGCGGGCCTGCTCGCTTTAGCACCAATCCTGTTTGCAAAAAATAAGAGCGAAGCAAGAACTGAGCAGGATCGTCTTCAGAATGCGGGAAAAGTGATGCAGGAGATCCTCAACGTTCCTGATGACATCCCGCAGGATCTTATTGACGAGGCCCGTTGCGTGGTGGTCATGCCGTCCGTGCTGAAGGCTGCGTTTCTTGTTGGGGGCAGCTACGGCCGCGGCACGATGGTGTGCCGCACGGGTAAGGACTTCACTGGTCCTTGGGGCGCTCCAGCCATGTATGCGCTAGAAGGCGCGAGCGTCGGTTTGCAGATTGGCGGGGAAGCAACCGACTTCGTTTTCCTCGTCATGAACGACCGCGGCGCGGGTAGCCTCCTGCACACCAAGGTGAAACTTGGCGCGGACATTTCCGCCGCGGCCGGGCCAAAGGGGCGTTCGGCTTCAGCCGACACAGATGCGTATATGCGCGCGGAGATTCTGAGCTACTCCCGCGCAAGAGGTGTATTTGCCGGTGTCTCTCTGGAGGGCTCGACGCTCCGGCCCGATGAGGATGCAAATCGCAAGCTGTACGGCAGTTCCACCAGTGCCGCAAAGATCATCACCGAATCGGATGTCACGGCCCCAGCCGCGGCTCATGACCTGATTGCGGCTCTGCAAAAGGCGTCCCCCCAGCTCAAGCGCTAGTTACATCTCAAAGCTAATCCCAGCCGGGAGGAAACTTTGTTCTCGGATCACGTGATTACTATTGCCGGCAGGAGTATCACCATCACGAGTCACGACGCTTTTATGGCGGGCATATCCGTGGTGATTGGCTTGTTGTTCTGGGCCGCCCTTTACTTCAGCCGGAAACGCATCGTCGTGCTGAAAAGGTCGAACGGAACCGACCAGGTTACATTCGAATTGTCCCGAATTGCAGACGCGCTCGAACGCATCGCCAATCGTCCGGCGGATCGCGCGATCGCGGCCGCGACGCGGCGTCAGCTTGAGGCGCAACCGCCTGCACAGCGAGAATCGCCAGGTAGAGCGTATTCCATGTTTGGGCGCTAGCGAGGGCCGCGTCCGCGTTTTCTCGATGAGCTTGCAGGAGCAACGCGAAGATTTTTCTCGGCGAGTGGCGATTTAAACCAAGTACTGGTTCTATCCATGATTTTCTAACTGACTCAATTTCCGAGATTTAATTCGTTTGGAGTCTGGCACACCACTTGCACGTTCTCATTTATCCCCAGTCAAATTCTGATCATGAGGTGCTTAATGAAGCGTACGAATGTGTTGACTCTCGCCGCTGGCTTGTTGGCTTGCGCCCTCCTACTTGCAACGGCTTGGTCAGCGGACCAACAGTCACCGCGTCTAAATCCCCTGCCAGCAAACCCCACACTCTATCCTCAGGACAGCCAACAAGAGCCGCAGCAGCAACCCGACGTCAAAACCTTTACCGGGAGGATTTCCAAGGATGGCCAGAAATTCGTTTTGGAAGATCCCACCGTTAATACTCCCTATCAACTGGATGACCAAAAGAAGGCCCAGCAGCACGAAGGAAAGAACGTCCGAGTAACCGGAACGCTCGACGCGCAGAACAACGTGATCCACGTTCACGCGATCGACGACGCCGCTTAACTCCAACGGCCTAAGGCAGAGAAGCCGGGTATCTTGACGGCTTCTCTTTCTTTCTTACTTATTTCTTACCGCCAAGCCTCGCCTGCTCACTCGCGCATTGTGCGACTCCTCCATCTCAATTTTCGTGAGGGTCAAGCCACTTTCACCCCGATTCTGCAGCAAAGTTTCCCCGGCCGATTCCAACCAGGAGGGTTTTAGCATGCGAATTGTTCGAGCCATTCAAATCTCAGTGTGTGCCGCAGTACTGTGTGCCACGTTCGTCATGGCGACCAAGGCAGACACTTGGGACAAGAAGACCATCGTAACCTTCAGCGACTCGGTGGAAGTCCCCGGGCAAGTTTTGCCCGCGGGAACCTATGTGTTCAAGCTTGCCAACTCCGCGTCCGACCGCCACATCGTCCAGATCTGGAATGAAGATGAAAACCAGATACTGGCCACAATTTTCGCGGTCCCGAACTACCGCCTGGATGCTCCGGATAAGACCATTTTCGAATTTGACGAACGCCTAGGCGCTTCGCCAATGGCGCTTCGGAGTTGGTTCTATCCCGGCGACAACACTGGTCAGGAATTTGTCTATCGATACCACAGGCGCAGCCAGCCGATAAAATAGACAGAATCAATTCATAGACAAAATCATTTCCCCCCAAGGTGCCCCACACGATGAGGCTCCGAGCCATCAAGGTCGGAGCCTCATCGTTGTTTTTGACCTTCCTGCTTCTCTCCGTGCGGTAGTTTTGCTCATCCACGTGGCTATTGTCCATCAGAGCGGCGATGAGAAGGACGCGCTGGCGCATGCCTTTGGAATAGGAGCCTAGCGTGGCGTGGCGATGTGGCCAGAGGGAGAAAAGCTCGAGGAGAGAATTGATTCTGGCGTCCTTGCGCGATTCGGGTATGGCGCGCAGCGTTCCGACCATGTCCAGGTATTCCTGGCCAGTGAGATAAGGATAGAGGTTGGCTTCCTCGGGGACGTAGCCGAGACGTTTGCAGTAGGCGGCGAGGTCTTTGTGGATGTTCTGGCCATTGCAGGTGACTTCGCCGTCGGCACGTTCGAGCAGGCCGGTGAGCATCTTTACGGTGGGCTAGAAAGAGCAGAAGAGCTCACGAGAAAAGCGACCCACCCTTCGCGAGAGACAGAGGTGCAAAGGGCAGGCCAGCCAGGATATCCAATCAACGTCGCGGCCACCCGCCAAGCACTGGATTCCGAAGAAAGTTGGTATTAGAATTCGCTGCTGTCACGGTGCTTCACCGCGATGATCCTTCCAAGAGGTCTTTGACGTTTCCTTCAGAAGCTGATTCCCGCAAAGTTCCTGAAAGAAGGAGAAATCTAAACATGAAGAAACTTGGGTTCCTTGTCTTGATCGTTCTTTGCTTCAGCGTCGCTACCGTTGCCTCCGATGACGATGCCAACACCTTCAGGGCCACTCTTCGCGGCCTGGGTGAGGCGCCTCCAATCGCAACTCAGGGGAGCGGTTCTTTCACTGCCACGCTCAGTTCCGACGGCGCCACGCTGACCTACACAGTCACGTACGCCAATCTGAATGCTCAAGTGCTTTTCTCGCACATCCATTTTGGCTTCACCAAGGAGGTCGGGGGGGTTATGGTATTTCTCTGTGGCCCCGCGGCAGGTGCTCCTGGCGGTCCCCCTGCCGGCTTTCCAAACCCTCCGGCGTGTCCGGACACCACCTCCGGCACAGTGTCCGGCACGGTTACAGTGGCCAACGTAGTTGGACCCAACGTTCAGGGCATTACGCCCGGCGCGGACTTTGCGAAAGTCGTGCAGGCAATGCGTGAAGGAGCAGCCTACGTCAATGTCCACAGCACGCGCTCCCCAGGCGGCGAGATCCGCGGACCGGTCCGCGCAGGGGAAGGAGATGACCAGTAAGTTCGGTTTCAGTTCATGACAAGGAAGCCCCGCCCCGGCGGGGCTTCTTTCCGAACGCCCGCGCTGAAGGAAAGGCGACGCCACTTTGGCCGGCACCAGCGAGAATGCCTGGAAACATCAGGATTGTTACGAGGTTCGTTCCTCCTCGATAGCAAGGGTCGTACTCTCCGCGTAACAAAAACAAAGGCAAGATCCGCACCTTTGAAAAGCGAAACGCCAAAGGGTGCGTTCACTCAATTCAAAAGCCTGTCCACCCGCCAAGGTTAATTGTTTGAGCGGCGTTCTGAATAAAAACCATAGGCTTTCTTCTTTTCTTCAGTCAATCTTTCGCCGAGTTGGGATCGGTTTACCATGATTGCTTCCCATATCTCCCCGCATAGCCGCCCTGCCCAGGCTTTGCACGTTTCGCACTCACGTTCCGTCCTAATCGTGCAATCGCCGCGATGTTCCAGAGCTGTTCTTTCGGCAGCGTGAAACCCGATGTGTGTCGATTCCGGGGCCCCAAGAGCTTGGTACACCTGATAGTAGTCGCAACGCTTTGTCCGGCACTCGCACCAACAACGCATAAGAAACGCGCGATGCCGAAGAAAATCCTTCGCTCTCTTTCCGGTTTGCTTCTCTTTCAGGCTCCTGACCATCTCCATGAGGAACCGCACAAGGAACAAAACGAATAAGCCTAACGGGATTGTCGTCCAGTGAGGGAAACCGCTCATCAGCTCACCGCCTATCTCCATCCGTCTATGGACTTGGCATGAAGAGTCCAGGTGGATGTCTCTTTAGTCTGTTACTCATTCGCAGGCAGTAACCGCGCCTTATGTAGGATTCGATCTCGTCAAAATTCACCTTGATAGGACGGTCTTCCTTTTTCTTGGCCACACGATACTTGCCGTCCGCGTATTTTGTGTGGCGTGACACGGATACCACGGTTCTGTCCTCGCTGGACTATTGCGGACAGGTTTGACTGACTGACGCTCATGTAGTCCCTACTTCGTGCGGTGGCGGACCGCAACCCTTGCTCAGTTGCGACGCCAGAAGATGTAGGCGGGGAGGCCTAGGGCGAAGAGGATTATGGCGATCGCCAAGTGGATGAACTGGGTGGGATCTTTGAACGCGAGGTAGATGGCGTTGGCGACGATGACGGCGGCGGCTAGGACGAAGATTAGCGGAGTCCAGGGGTAGCCAGGGACTCGGTAGGGGATGGCTTTGCCTTGGCTGGCGCGGCGGATGGGGAAGATGGCGGCGGCGCCCAGGCCGTAAAAAATCCAGCCGATGAAGATTACGCCGCCGATGAGTTCGGCGAATTTGCCAGCGCTGGCTAGGACCGCGGACCAGAAGCCGAGGGCGATTACGGCGTTTGCCGGGGTGCGGAAGCGCGGGTGGACCTCGGCTAATTTCTTGAAGAAAAGATGATCGTTGGCCATGGCGTAGAAGACGCGCGGGGCGGTGAGGACGACGCTGTTGGCGGCGCTGAAGGTGGAGATGAGGATGGTGAAGGCGATGGCGCGCCCGGCCCAGGGGCCGAGCACAGCGGTGGCGGCAGTGGCGGCGATGGCTTCGCTGGCGGTGGAGGCGGCGGGGCCGAGGGCGTTGAGGTAGGCGACGATGGCGATGAGGTAGAGACCCGTAAGCGTGAGGGAGCCTAGAAGGAAGGCGCGGGGGAAGGCTCTTTGCGGGTCGACGACTTCTCCGGCGCTGTAGGTGCCGAACTGCCAGCCTTCGTACGCCCAGAGGACGGCGATCATGGCCAAGCCGAAATTCGAGAGAAGAGAAAAGCCGGTTTGCGAGGAGCCGAGCGCGGCGGGAATTTCGCGAATGTGATGGCCGAGAGAGAGGAGAACGGCGCTGAGGACGACGATGATGCCGACCTTGATAAGAGTGGTCCAGTTTTGCAGGTTGGAGCTTTTGCGCGTGCCCCAGACGTTGACGGCGGTGACGACGGCGATCATGGCGACAGAGACGAGCGTGGCTTCGAGCGGCGTTAGGGGAATGATTTCGGCGAGATAGCGGCTGAAGGCGCGAGCGAGTGCGGCGACGGAGCCGCTGGCGATTACCAGGAACAGGCACCAGCCGTAGAGAAAGGCCGACATGCGGCCGAAGCCATCGCGAATGTACACGTATAGGCCGCCGGCTTCGGGATTGGCGGCGGCGAGCTCGGCGTAGGTGAGCGCGCCAAGGAGAGACAGGAAGCCGCCGATGATCCAGACGAGGAAGGAGTAGCCGACGGAGCCGTCGAGTTGGCGGAGGATCAGGCCCGGAGTGAGGAAGACGCCGGAGCCGATGACGGAGCCGATGAAGAGGAGGAAGAGGTCGCGTTCGCGGAGGGTGCGGAGGAGGGAGGGCATTCGAGGGGCATGATAGCGGGAGTTTGCTCCAGGTCAATGAGAAGTTGGCGGCGCAATACCGCCGCAGTTGCGGCAGCAGGTCGGGCTACGCAAGACCCTTGAGGTTGAGATCCTTCGACCGCAGGGCTGGGGCGGCTGGCGGAGGAAGCTACGCGCGACGTGAACGGAGCGGCGGCTGCCGAACATAGATAGCTCGCACATCTGTATAAACAAAAAGGCGGCCCGGTTACGGGCCGCCTCTGAACAAACCCTTTGTCGACTCGCGCTTGTCCCTTGGCAGGCGCAGAGCTAGTTTTTCTTAAAAGCTTTTCGCCCTAGCCGCCCTACCGCGAGCAAACCCGATCCCAACAGTGTGAGGGTGCTGGGTTCGGGCGTACTCGTGTATTGGACATCATCGACGCCAATGAAATAAGCAAGGTTATCGGGGCCAGTGATGTTTGCATACGCCATACTTAGATCGATGGAAGATACCTGAGACCCGGAATCGGTGAAACCGAAAAACTCCGCACAACTCGGACTGCACGAGGACGTGTTAGATAAAGCCAAGTTAAAAATCTCGCTAAGCCCGTTGGTGAAGTTCAACGTCACAGTATCCCCGCCGCCGCCCAAGCCAGTGAAATAGCCACCAAAGGAGTTCACCGGGGCGGCGAAAGAGAACGTAGCGTCCGCTGTCGTGGAAGCTCCGGTCTTAATGCCCTTCGTCACGAAGCGAAAGAAGTTTGCGCCCCCTGGGGTCGTATTGAATCCCAAACCCGGCTGGGTGGTATCCTTGCTGATACCCGCGCCCGTGCTCGCGAAGGTATTCGCGTTTGATAGAGTCAGCATTACTCCGCCCCCCAGGTTCAGCGAAGTAAAGTTGCCCAAAGGCGCGCTCTCAAACGTAATGAGATTATACGTCCCGAGCGGCGACGCGGCAGTAAAGTAGTTCCCCTGCGCAGTATTGGAGCTCGTCAGAGTCGATCCTACGGTGACGTTAGGGTCCAAGCCCTGATAGACTTGGACGTTGTCGGCCATCAAGGACGACCCAGTCATCAACCCGAGCAGGATGAAGCCCAAGTTTGTAGCCCAGAAACGAGTGCGTGTGCTAATTTTGCCCGTTAAGTTGTTCATATAGCCTCCTCAAATTTGACTCCCTGACCTTTTTCCTGACCGACGCGTTCTCTTACGTTCCACGAACTCTGGCCGTTTTCGATTTGCGGATACATAAGTGAAATTAATGCTAGATATAAAATATATAAGCAGTTTTAATGCCAGGGATTTAGGGATATTGGGTTTTTACTTAACCCGTTGAGAAATATACACAGTGAGTCGCAACTCGCGCGCGGGGACGTAGGCGAGAAATGCAAACCTATGCGCTTTGTATGAAGTTATTTTCCGAAATCATAACCGCAGGTTCCCTTGGGGTCAAAGGGAAGTTGGTGGGCCGCACAGGCTAAAGCGTGCGCTACTGAGCCTGTGCTACTGGAGCCGATACTATTCGAGAAAGGGGGCGGGCATGAAGGAGAGCAGGAAAACCAGGAGCGAGAGAAAAGCGGCGGCGAGGCGATTGGAGTCCAGCGGCTCGGGATTGTAGATGGGCAGCGCGCGGAGAAAACGGATGGCGATTAGCATTGCGGCCCAGATGTACCAGCCAGGCCAGAAGCGAAAGCCGAGAAAAATCAGGAGCAGCGGAAGGAGGATCGAGGAGACCCGATGAGCGCGCTGGCTGACGGAGCGGAGGATGTGGCCGCCGTCAAGTTGCGCGGCGGGGAGGAGATTGAGCGAAGTGGCGAAGAGTCCTACCCAGGCGGCGCGGCCGACGGGATGAAGCAGGAGGTTTGCGGCGCTTGCGCCGTGGTGAAAAATCGATGCGAGGAGGTGGAGGATTAGCGGCGCGCCGAGGATGATTTTGTTATCGGCCGGGACGGCGAGGCCGGGGACAAACTTGGCGTGGACGATGCCGTAGACGAGCGCGGGAACGGCGACGAGGAAGCCGACAAGCGGGCCGGACGCGCCGACGTCGAAGAGCGCGCGCGTGGTGCGAATGGGAGAACGGATGAGAATGAAGGCTCCGAGGGTGCCGATCAGTGTGGGGAAGGGAATAAAGAATGGATAGCTGGAGTGAATATGATGGTGGCGGCAGGCGAAAAAATGGCCGAGTTCGTGGGCAAGCAGAATTGTCAGCAGCGTCAGGGCAAAGGGGAGTCCAGCGGCGAGAGCGAGCGGCTGGCGATAGACGAGGGTGAAGGCGTGAACGAATTCGTCCCAGGAGACGGCTTCGTTGTGGGCGTAGGCGACGGCGAAATGTGTGCCGGCGACGAGGCAGGTGCAAAGGGTCAGGAGAAATAGCAGGCATGCGAGAAGCAGGGATTTTGCAGAGGGGCGGCGTGGCACGCGGACGGCGTAGGCATGCCAAGCGGCGTCCGCGCGCCAGTCTGGTGGTGCTGCGGCGGTTGTGGTGCTAGATGGAAATGAGTTTGACACTGTGTGAAGATGGCCCAAAAGTTTGCAAAGACAAGTACACCATAGGTGGTGGCGTTGCGCCAGTTGGTGAAGAAAGGTGTGATTAGCGAGAGGTGGCGGCGAGTGACGCTATCCAAGCTGTAGAGCTAGCGGCAGACCCGGGTCCATCAGCGAGGACCCGCCATCGACGGTGAGGAGCTGTCCAGTAATCCAGCTCGCTTCTTCCGAGCAGAGCAGGGCCACGGCGTTACCAATGTCGGCGGGACGCCCGATGTGCTTCGTGGGCGTCCAACCGCTCGCGTGCCATTCGTGAATCATTTGCTGCGCCTGTTGGGGCAACGCGTTGAGGACGCTATCTTCGATCCATCCGGGGCTAATGGAGTTGACCGTGATTCCACGCGTGGCGAGGGCCACCGCGAAATACCTGCAAAGCGATTCCATCGCAACTTTTGCCGAGCCCATGGCGACCCAGGGCTGCCAGCTTCCGGTACGGCCACCGGGAGCATACGTGATGGCGATAACCCGGCCACCTTCTTTCATCAAAGCGACCGCTTCACGAATTCCGACTAGGAATGCTTTTGCTTGGGAATTCATGGCTGTGTCCCATTGCTCCAAGGTGATGTCCATAGGACCGCTGTAAAACGAGGGCACTTCCGTGCGAGCATTACTCACGAAAATGTTCAGGTTGCCAAACTCGGATTTTGCTTTGGCAAACATGCGTTGGATTTCTTGAGGCTGACAGACATCCGCTTGAACCACAAATCCGTCGGAACCATTTTCGCGAACTTTGGCGAGGGTGTCTTTCGCAGCGGCTTCATTTTTAACGTAGTTAATGGCGATCTTTACCTTTTGCTCGGCAAGCTTCAGAGCGATGCCTCTGCCGATACCCCGAGAACTCCCGGTAATCAACGCGCTCTTGGTTAGCGATGCCATGGGACCTCCTGATGGAAGGCAGCCGTGGGGTGGGCCGGTGTGCCCTATGTTAGTGAGACGTCCGAGAAGCGTCAATGAAACGGTTTCAGGGCCTGAACCAGGGAACTAGCGGGAAGTCGCAGCGTGGCGGCGGGTGACGTAGTCGGTCACGTGAGTGACGAAGAGATCTTCGACCTGGCGAGTAATGGGGCCCGGGGCCGAGGCGATTTTATGGCCGGCGATTTCGCCTACACCGATGATGTTGCGATTGGTGGAAGAGATGAAGACTTCGTCGGCGGAGTAGAGATCTTCGGGGCGGAGGGCTTGTTCGACGACGTTGATGCCGGCTTCGGGGGCGATTTCGGAGAGGATGCCGCGGGTGACGCCTTCGAGGCAGCCAGAGTTTAGCGGCGGCGTGTAAATCTTGGCGTTTTTAACGGCGAAAATGTTGGCGGCGGTGCATTCGGCGACTTCGCCGCGCTCGTTGAGGAGGACGACTTCGTCGAAGCCTTCCTTTTGCGCTTCGGCAACGGCCCAGACATTCGGTAGCCAGGAAATGCTTTTCACTCCCGCGAGGGGAGAGGCGGCGTGGCGGCCGTGGGCCCGGAGGCCGAGGAGGACCGGTTCGCGATATTCGGGGAGCGGGGAGGAATAAATGATGAGGTCAACTTGCGGCTGCCGCTCGTCGCTGCGCCAGAAGCCGACTTGATTGTAGACGAGGTAGATGCGGGCGCAGCCTTCGGTGACATTATTGGCGCGAATGACTTCGTGGAGATGCATGCGGACTTTGGCGGCGGTGTAGGGCATGGGGAGGTGGATGAGGGCGGCGTCTTTTTCGAGGCGGCGCCAGTGGCGCTCGTAGGCGAAGGCTTCGCTGCGCGAGATGCGGATGGTTGTGAAAAGACCCCAGCCGCAGATAAGGCCGGCTTGTCCGGGGGACAGGCGGACTTTCTCGATGGGGAGCAGGCTGTCGTTGTGAAAGATGTGGCGATGGATCAAAAATTTCCCTCGTCAACTGACAACATATTGTACCGAAAAGCGGACGAGGCAGGTGTGCTGGGTTGTTATCTACAAAGCTCAAGCCCGGCGCGCTGAAAGTCGGTGCCTTTGACAAGAACGGCGCTGAGGAATTGTGAGGAAGGATTCGGACGTTACTGCTGGCAGTTGAAGCGGAGTAGGAGCTGCTGGCCTTCGTAGATGCGGTTGGCGTCCACGATTTCGGGATTGGCTTGGGCGATGCAGCGCCACGCGGCGGCGCGGCCGTAGGTTACTCGCGCGATGCCCGAAAGCGTGTCGCCCTGCTTTACAGTGACCTTTAGATCGGACTTCAGGCCGGTGACTCTGGCGGGCACTACGATCTCGGTTCCGACGGCGATGCGGGTGGGGTCCACGATGCCAGGGTTAGCGGTCAGCAGTTCCTGCCAGCGCGAACCGCGGCCAAGATTTTGCTGCGCGAGCTTCCATAGGGAGTCGCCGGCTTGAATGATGACGGTGTGCAGCGGAGAGGAAGTTTTCGCGACAGCGGAGGACGGAGCGATCGAAGGGGCGACGCTTGACTTAGGTGAAGAAGAAGCAATCGCCGGAGCCACGGTGGTTGGCTGGAACGAGGGCGCGATCGGAGCCGTTTTGGGCTGTGGTGTAGACGGTGCGATCCGCGAAATCGAGGGAGGCGCGGGAGGAGCGAAACGGCGCGTGAATGGATCGAGGCGGCGCAGAGGTGCGGGGGTGGAGATGGCCGGGGCGACTACCGAGTTGGGGTGAGCCGGGGCGAGATTAGGGTGCGCAGGTGAAAAGCTTTGAGCAGGACGCGTTAGTTTGGGCAGCGAGATCGCGGGATCGAGGCGCTGCACAGGCGCGAGGGTAGAAATTGCGGGCGCGACTGCCGCCACGTTGGTGCGGGCGCGCACAACATTTGGGTGCGCTGGTGAGAAGTCTGGACGAGGAGGCTCCAGTTTTGGAACCGAGATGACGGGAGCGGCGAAGACCGGCTCATCGAACGGAAGGTGGAATGGATCAGGAGTTTGCGCAGCAATTTTGGCGTTGCGGTAACGGCGCGCGATGTCGCCGAGCGGGAGTTGCGCGAGCCCGGTATCAGCGTCGATGGGCGCCTGAGCCTGTTCCTCGGCCGGCTGGAGTTGCGGCTTCCGCTTGGCTTCGACGAGGGCTTCGTCTTCCGGGGTCAGGATTTTGGCACGGCGCAGATCTTCGTCGGTGTAAACGTGCTTTTGCTTTTTGGCCTGGTCTTTGCGGGCGCGCTCCTGGCGCGCGGCTTCGGCTACGTCCTGGGGGGCCTGGGCGCGGCATTGTACAGCGCCAAAGATTAAGCAGGAGCAGAGAACGATGGTGAATCCGCAACGAAGCGGCTGGCGGAGCGAAACCCGCCTGTGCACGTGCGGCTTGCTGGAACTGGAGAGGTCAGTGCTTGCCATTTGTCGACCGACTTCGGGGGACACTCAATGGCGAAATACTACTGGAAAGACTGGCCTCGTGCTATGGGAATTTTGTAGGAAAAAGGTACTGAGAGAGGGGTACTGAGAAAAGAAGTACCCGATACCGGCTGCGGCTACATCGGGCGCCTGTTGCGCTATGATGTGCGGCGGCTGAGCGGAGATTCGTCGCCGGGGGGGCACCATGGAGGGAAAATATTCGCGCAGGAAGTTCGTTTCCACGGCGATGTCCGCTTCAGCGATTTCGGTGCTGCCGGGTGCGCAGAAACTTTTGAGCGGATTCGCGGGCACGCTCCGAGGGCGACAACAAAATTCAGTTGCGCTGACCACAACTCCGGCCTGGCGTGATCAGGGGATTCTCAATTTGGCGAGGTCGCCTTATGCGAAGCTGCGCAGCGTCCCGGTACATGCGGTGACGATTGAGGCTGGGTTTTGGTCGCCACGGCGCGAGACCAACGTGACCAGCAGCATTCCTTCTATGGGCAAGCTGCTGGAAGTCAACGGGCGCATGGACAACTTCCGGCGGCTTACCGGCAAGAGCACGGCGGCGCAACGCGGTCCGGTGTATTCCGATTCCGACATTTACAAATGGATTGAAGCGGCGAGTTTCGCGCTGCAGTCGGGCGAGCGGCCAGAATTGCGCGCGGTGGTGGACAAGGATATTCGCGAAATCGTTGCCGCGCAGCAGGCCGACGGCTACCTGAACACGTACTACGTGCTGGAACACGCGGCGCAACGCATGGAGCCGAAGACGCAGCAGCATGGCCACGAGCTGTACAACATCGGCCACCTCTTGCAGGCAGCTATCGCTTATTACCGGGCCACCGGAGACCGCACGTTGCTGGACGCGGGGCTGCGTTTCGTGAACGAGTTCCTGTGGCCGAATTTCGGCCCTGGCGCGGACAAGAAGTCACTGTTTTCGGGACATCCGGAAATGGAACTGGCGCTCGTTGAGCTCTATCGCATCACCGGCGACACGCGGCACTTGGAGCTGGCGGGATACTTGCTGGCCGGGGACTCGCGCATGCAGTTTAAGCCGGAAAATTACGTGTATCACTTCTGTGGGATTCCGTTTACTTCGCGGACGCACCTGGAGGGGCATGCGGTGCGGGCGATGTATGCCTGCTGCGGTGCTACCGACTATTACCTGGAGACCGGCGACCAGTCTTACTGGAAAACGCTGAACACGCTTTGGAAGGATCTTGTTTCGGCGCAGATGTATGTCACCGGAGGCGTGGGCGCGCGCAGCGATGGCGAAGCGTTTGGCGATCCCTATGAATTGCCGAACGCACGCGCATACGGAGAGAGCTGCGCGGCGATCGGGAACATGATGTGGAACTGGCGCATGCTCGCGGCAACCGGCGAGGCGAAGTACACCGACGTTATCGAACGCGCTTTGTACAACGGCATCAATTCGGGGATGTCTCTGAGCGGGACGCTGTACTGCTATCGCAATCCGCTGGCGTTTGATCCTTCCGGCGGGGACAAGATTCGCAACGAATGGTACGACACGACGTGCTGCCCGCCGAACCTGGAGCGCACTTTGGCTTCACTACCGGGATATTTCTATAGCACCGGCGGAGATGGAATTTACGTTCACCTGTACGACAATTCTTCGCTGGACTGGCACCTTGAAAACGGGACGGGGCTGAAGATCCGGCAAAAAACGAATTATCCCTGGAATGGAGGAGTCGAAATTGCAGTCGCACCGGCGCAGCCAACTGAGTTTACTCTGTTCGTACGCATCCCAGGATGGACGGATACGACAAAGATTGCCGTCAACGGCAAGGCGGTCGCGGGCGCTGCTGCGGGTCACTATTTGCCGATCCGGCGTCGATGGACGGCAGACGATACAGTTACGCTGCAATTCAATATGGCGCCGCAGGTCCTAGAGGCCAATGCGCAAGTGACGGAAAACAACGGGCGAGTGGCGGTACAGCGAGGGCCACTGGTGTACTGCATGGAGCAGATCGACCAGGGCGAAGACGTGGCGTTGAAGAACGTGGCGCTCAGTGCAGGCAAGGATGCGAGCAACGGATTCGAGGAGACGTTTGAGAAGGACTTGCTGGGCGGGGTTTTGGTGCTGCGGCATCCCGGGGCCGTATACGAGGAATCACCCGATCGCAGCGGCTTGTATTTCTCGCATAACGCGCCGCCGCGGAAATCGCGCCCGGTACGGCTGACGTTTATCCCTTACTACGCGTGGGCCAATCGCGTACAGACCCCGATGCAAGTGTGGACCCCAATGGCAAGGGCGTGAGCTCCGATTTGGCTTCCACGCAGAACTACGCCGTAGGGATAAGTATTTGGGTGACTAACTCATCCTCTGGCGTGGTTCTCGGATCGTTGGCGTAATTCTCAATGCAATAGTCATCGCGCATTTGGATTTTCTTTTCGGCCACAATCTCAAAGACGCGGCCGCAAGCCTCCGGCAGGTTGGCATAAGACCCGGTCAAGACAAAACGGCTGTACTTGCCGCCCTTGAATTTTTCGTACTTGATGTTTGTGGGTAGATTCGTGGGTTCCGCAGCAAGGGAAAGACCGGCGCGATAAACCTTTGGCCCTACTTGGTAGAGGCTCATATATCCCGTGATTTTGTTGTGTTCGGAAATCCGCGGAACAAGTGGATGCAGTTCTTGCCAGGCTTGCGGTGCTGTGTTTTGGAAGGGTCCAATTTTCTCTATGAAGACGTAATGCGTTTCCGGCCAGGTCACAATCTCGGGTTCTTGCGTAAGTCTCATCGGGGCTTGTTGTGGCGTTGCCATGCTGGTTCTCCTTTGCTTTGAAAACCCTCCGAAAATAACACGGCTTGCGCGCCGACAGCAAAGGCTGACCGAAACGCGCTCGAAATCGGATACTACAAATCAATTGGAGAGACCTGCTAAGTGGCACTGTGTTTGCGCCCCGTCTTACTCTGCGCGCAAGGCTTCTACGGGGTCTACGGTAGCGGCACGGCGCGAGGGTAAGTAGCTAGCGAGCCATGCGGTTGCCACAAGGCCGAGAGACACTGCGCCATAGGTGGCCGGGTCGACGGCGTTCACATTGAATAGCAGCGACGACATTAGGCGCATCACGAGGACGGCGGCGACGAGTCCGCACGCCACGCCTACGCCAGTGAGCAGCAAACCGTGCCGCACGAACATGCCAGTAACGGTGGGCTGCTGCGCTCCGAGGGCCATGCGAATGCCGATTTCCCTGGTGCGCTGGGAAACGGAGTAGGCGATCACGCCGTAAATGCCCACGACGCCGAGCAGCAGCGCCATACTCCCTGCGACGCCGAGCATGATCAGGGTGAACGATGTGCGTGCCATCGATCTCTTGTAGAAATAGTCGAAGGTGTGCACGTCCGCGAGCGGCAGATTGGCGTCCGCGGACCACACCGCTTGGCGGACGTCCTTGAGGAAGGCTTCCGAGCCGGCGCGCGGTGTGCGGACGACGAACGCCACATCGCGCCGCACGGAAATGTCGTCGCTTTCAAACTTGGCCTGGAGCAATGGCCAATAAACGCACGTGGGCGGTTTCTTGTTTACCCCATCATCGTGAACGTCGCCCACGACGCCGATTATTTCTCGCCAATCGTCTTTGGTGCTGACCTGGATTCGCTTGCCCAGGGCATTGGCAGGCTCCTGCCAATATTCGCGCGCGAGATTCTCAGAAATCATGGCCACGGGAATTTTGTTGTAAGTGTCCGTCCAGGTCAGCTCGCGGCCGGCAACCAAAGGGGTGCCCAAGGTCTTGAGGAACCCAGGCGACACGAATTTGAAGAGGCGAAGTGGCGGGAACTCACCCTCCGCGTAGGTGCGTCCTTCGAGGAGAATCGGATCGTGCCAGCCGTCACCGTTCATAGGGAGCTTGGTGCCAATGCTTACTGAGGAGACGCCGGGAATCGCTTCGAGCTTGTGCAAAATTTCCTCTTCCATGCGGATGACGGGCTCCGCTTCCTTTACGTGCGTCTCGGGAATGGAGATGCGAAAGGTCTGCAGCTCCGCCGGGGCGGCGAATCCCGGATTTACTTTGGTCAGGGCGCGAAAGGTACGAATCATCAGTCCGGAGCAGATCAGTAGGACCAGAGCGAGGGCCACCTGTACGACTACAAGCGTATTTCGCGCGCGATGTTGCTCCTTGCTTTGGCTTAGTCCGCGTCCGCCTTCACGAATGCCAGTCGTCAAACGCGCACCGGCGTATTTCAGGATGGGAACACAACCGAAAAGCAGGCTGGCGAGCAGTGAAACCAGCAGGGTGAACAGCAAGACCGGCCCGTTAATCCCGACTTCGCTGATGCGCGGAAGTCCTGCTGGCGCGATCGCAACGAGCACGCGCAATGCTCCGTACGCTAAGGCCAAGCCGAGCGCGCTGCCGAGGAATCCGAGAATGACGCTTTCCAATAAGAGTTCGCCAGCGTTGCGACTCCAACTGGCACCTAGGGCAGAGCGCAGCGCCAGCTCCTGCCTTCGCCCTTCCATCCTGACCAGCAACAGGTTCGCAACATTCGCGCAGGCAATGAGCAGCACCATGCCGATGGAGCCCATGAGAACCCACAACACGCTCCCGACGTCGCCTACGACATCTTGTTTTAACGGGCGCACGTTGGGCCCGATCTTCGCATCTTCAAATAATTTAATGCTGAATCCCGGAGGCGCCGGAAAACTGCTCATCACGATCGGAAGCATGCGTGCGACGTCGGCATTGGCCTGCTGCAGCGTCGCGCCCGGCTTGAGTCTAGCAAGTCCTTCGTAACTGAAATTTCCCAGGTGCGCCTTATTGCGATCAAACTGAAAGGGCGCCATCAGAGCGGGATCTACCTGGTCCAAGAAATGAAATCCCTTCGGCAAGACACCGATGATTTGCCGAGCTTTGCCGTCGACGACGAGCGTTTGCCCGACCGCGGCAGCGTTGCCGCCGAATTTTCCGCGCCAATAGCCGTAGGTCAGCAGCACGGTTTGTGGAGCGCCGGGCAAGTCATCTTCGCGGCGGAAAAGGCGGCCCAGCATGGGTCGCACGCCTAAAATCGGAAGTGTCCCGTCGGAAACGTTTAGCGCCGGCACCTGTTCCGGTTCACCAATTCCCGTCACGCTGACGGAATCGCCTTGATACAAGCCGACATCCTGAAAAGACTGCCCCTGTTCGCGGTAGATGAAGTAGTTCGAGGGCGACATATTGAGTTCGGGAATGTTAATCCCCGGGGCCTTGTGCCAAACGCCGACCAGTCCATCCGGGTGAGGATAGGGCAAGGGCTTCAACAGGACGCCCTCGAGAACGCTGAAGACCACGGTGTTCGCGCCCACGCCTGCCGCCAGCGTGATCAAGGTTATTACGGTGAACATCGGCGCGCGGCCGAGTCTGCGCAAAACTTGGCGCAACTGGTTCTTGAACGAACTCATCAGCCTGGCCTCCTGGCAAAGCCGCTTCTTTCCGCAGCAACGGTTCCCGAGTGCTACAGTTGGTACGTTTGCTGCCGCGCTAAGTTCCGAAAACATTCGGCGGCGCGGCAAGTGTATGCGTTGACGGCGAAGGAAGTGCGTTGACAGGGGCGCAGGCGTACTCTAATATTGACGTTTGTCTCTACAGGGAAAGGTGTGACTAAGGGCGATGAGGACGTATGTAGCCAAGGGAGAAGAGGCCGAGGCGCTGAAGGAAGGCGCGAACTGGTTTGTG
>Ga0307479_10000773_pt1 | contig 29106 bp, 13 predicted proteins | sample atmos_gasesECM4C_FD_203743 | JGI IMG/M metagenome (GOLD analysis project Ga0307479, IMG submission 203743) | Hardwood forest soil microbial communities from Morgan-Monroe State Forest, Indiana, United States - atmos_gasesECM4C_515 | ecosystem: Environmental > Terrestrial > Soil > Temperate...
CGACCTCACCGATATCGGCGCACTTCAAGGAGTCATGGGCGAGGTCCTGCGATTGTTTCCGGCAGTCGACATCCTGGTGAACAACGCGGGAAATGATGCTCGCCACACAATTGAGGAGGTCACCTCGGAGTATTGGGACCGGTGCATGCAGGTCAATTTGAAACATCAGTTCTTCATGGCACAAGCGGTGCTTCCCGGAATGCGGCAAGCGCAGCGTGGCGTAATCATCAACATGAGTTCGATCGGCTGGATTATCCCCTCCACACACATGCCGATCTACGTGACCGCGAAGGCTGCAGTTGTAGGCATGACGCGGACTTTGGCGCACGAGGTTGGGGGCGACGGCATTCGAGTCAACGCGGTCCTGCCGGGTGCCATCCTTACCGATCGTCAACGCGAACTTTGGTTTACCGAGGAGTACAAGCAGCAGATTCTGAGCCGGCAGGCGATCAAGAGAATGATTCTGCCCGAGGAGGTTGCGAAGTTGATCCTGTTTCTGGGGTCGGACGAGAGCCTGGCGATTACAAATCAGAGTTTCATCATTGATGGCGGGTGGGTGTAAACGGAGCGCTCCAAATGAAAGATCACAATCAGGCAGCGTGGATTTGGAATTGCTTCACCAAAATAACGGTGTGCGGCGCACTGCTTGTTCTTTCCTTGCTGCAAATCCCTGCGACTGTTGCTCAATCGTATGCTGATCTGGCTCAGCTGACCGCTTCCTTCGCGCATCCACCAGACGATTGCCGCATCATGATGCGGTGGTGGTGGTTCGGCCCGGCGGTTACAAAATCCGAGATCCAGCACGAACTCGAGCAGATGAAGGCAGCGGGAATTGGAGGAGTGGAGATCGCTGGCTTATATCCGCTCGCCTTGAATGACCCTGCAACCGGTTTCCGCAATCTGCCCTACCTTTCCGACGAACACATCGATGCGCTTCGCTTTGCGGCGGCCGAGGCCAGAAAGCTTGGGCTACGTGTCGACATCACTTTGGGAAGCGGTTGGCCGTTCGGAGGACCGCACATTCCCATAAACCAGGCGGCGGGAGAAATGCGGGTGCAGGCAGCTACGATTCCATCCGGGGCACTGTCGATTGCGATCCCAAGTATCACGACTGGCGAACAATTGGTCGCAACGTTCCTGGTTCCAGGCTCTGGCGACACGCTTGTTTTCAAAGAAGCGAAGCAAACGCCGGTGTCCGCGATCCAAAATGGTCGCCAACCGATTTCTCCGGACCTGAACGGTCCGCATACTGCACTCTTCTTTATTTCCAGCCGAACTGGAATGACGGTAAAACGCCCGGCCGTTGGGGCAGAGGGCTTTGTTCTCGACCACTACGATCAGCATGCGATCGAGACACATTTGCACGCGGTTGGAGACCGGATGATGCAGGCGTTCGAGGATCACCCGCCCTACGCGGTATTCAGCGACAGCCTCGAAGATTATGGATCGGATTGGACGTCCGACCTACTCGAGCAATTCCGGCAAAGGCGAGGCTACGACCTGGTTTCCCACGTGCCAGCGCTGATGGCCGATGTTGGTCCGGAGACGTCCGCCGTGCGACACGATTGGGGAAAGACTCTGACCGAACTCGCGAACGAGCACTATCTAATGCCGCTGCACGCTTGGGCACAGCAACACCACACCTTGTTCCGCTCGCAGACCTACGGATTTCCTCCGGTAACGCTCTCCAGCAACCAATACGAAGATCTTCCCGAGGGTGAGGGCAAGGCAACTCTGCTGATGTGGCGACAGTTCTCCGATACGCGCTGGGCTGCTTCGGCGGGGCATCTTTTCGGCAGGCCCGTCATTTCTTCGGAAACCTGGACCTGGCTGCATTCTCCCGCCTTTCGCGCGACGCCCCTGGATATGAAGGCGGAAGCCGATTTGCATTTTCTGCAGGGAATCAACCAACTGGTAGGGCACGGTTGGCCTTACTCGCCGGAGGTTGCCGGAGAGCCAGGATGGCGCATGTACGCTGCGGGCGCGTTTAACGCCCATAATCCCTGGTGGTTCGCCGTGCCAGACCTGGCCGCGTATTTGCAGCGCCTTAGCTTTGCGCTACGTCAGGGCAAGCCAGCGAACGATGTGGCCCTGTTGTTGCCGAATGATGATGCCTGGGCCAGCTTCACACTCGCTAACCAGTCGACTGGCTCGGTTACAACAAAAGGCGGCTTCAACACGCGCGGGGAAGACGTAAGCATCGACGAGTCGATGCCTAAGCTGCTGGGCGACCGAGTGATCCCGCAGATTCTAGACGCTGGTTTCAACCTGGACTTTATAGATGGGGATGCCATCGATACTCTTGCCATTCACTATCCCTTGCTGGTGCTGCCCGGCATCGAGCGCCTGCCACTTGGTACCTACCAGAAGATCGAGCAGTACGCTCTGCACGGTGGGATTGTCATTGCCACTCGCAGCTTGCCTTCGACCGCTCCAGGGTTGATGAACGCAGAGAGCGAGAGCCGGCAGATCAAGGAAATTTCTCAGCGCTTGTTCCGCGACAAGGGCGCGGTGGGTCACTTTGTAGAAGATGAAAACCAGCTGGGAAGCGCGGCCGCAAGCTATTACAGACCGGACGTTGCTCTTTCTCCAAAGGCTCCAGAGGTGGGGTTTATTCATCGCCAACTGAGCGGGGGTGACCTGTACTTTCTGGCGAACACCGGCAATCAGCCGCTGAGTATGCGGGCAAGTTTCCGTCATGCCGCGAAATATGCCGAGTGGTGGGATCCGTTTACCGGCCATATCTCGCCGGTGGAAAATGCAGCCAAAATCGAGGTCTCTTTACAGCCCTATGAATCGCGGCTGATCTTTTTCACAAATTCAGTGATCAAGCCGGAGCGTAAATGGGTTCCCGATCCTGGTTCGAGGGACATCGATCTCTCCACTGATTGGACGCTTACCCTTAGCGGCTTGAATCAGACCATCCGCATGGAGACCCTGCACTCGTGGAGTGAAGAGGAGCCTTTCAAATATTATTCCGGGCAAGTCAGCTACGAGAAAGTAATCGACCTGCCAGCCGATCTTGCCTCCGGGACTTCGCTGGTGCTGGATTTCGGGGAGGGCAAGCCCGTTGCGAAACCTGAGCCGTTACCGACCTTTAACCTCCGAGCCTACCTGGAAGGGCCGGTGCGCGAAGCGGCGGAAATTTTCGTCAACGGCCAGCGGGCAGGAGTTGTCTGGCATCCGCCGTACACCGTTGATCTAAGCGCGCTCTTGAAGCCAGGAAAGAATAAACTACACATCGTCGTTGGCAATACGGCGATTAACTCCATGGCGGGTCGCCCTCTTCCCGACTATCGCCTGCTGAACGATCGCTACGGAGAACGTTTCATTCCGCAAGGGATGGACAACTTGCAGCCTCTGGAGTCTGGCCTTGTCGGTGGATTGCGGTTGAGGGTGGTCCGGCGTCATTGACTGTGCGGAGCAGAACGCTTCCGATTAAGGGGCTAGTCTAGAGCGTCCGAGATGCTGTGGCCAGCCGAGCCTCTGTTGTCATCCTGAGGCGGGTGTTTTTGCCCGCCGAAGGACCTGTGCAACTGGCGGGAAGTGCACAGGTCCTTCGGCGCCAAAGAGCGGCGCCTCAGGATGATAAGACTTTGCCACGGCAAACTCCGGGCGTGCCCTTTCAAACCATATACACCGACCGCGAAACCGTTTTCGCTTTTCTCGACGCAAAAATGGGGGAGGTGTTTGAGGCGCAAAAAGTCAAGAGGCCGTTGCACGCATGGCTGCACCATTTTTGGTGCAGCACCTCCAAAATTGCTGGTTGTGCGTGGGTTAAGAGCCTCCATTACTGCGCAAAACATACAGCATAAACATTGGTAAATCAATGACATACATACAAAAGGTAAACCGATTTAACCTCCTCGTGCAGGCCTGTCGCAGATCCGCCGACCCACAACCCCCTCCCTTGGCCACCGATCTCTCCAACCGCAAGCTCGTATGGGTCGCTGGAGGCATTTCTCAAAGCGAGCTGCTAGTCTAAGACGCCGCACTCCCCATCTCAACTCCGCATAACGCCCTTGCCTGGATGAAAGCGGTCGCCCGCAGTTATAAACCTCGATGCCAGGCGGCAGGCTATTGCCCGGTATTTGCCAGTCCTAAATAGTTCCCGTAGCCGACGATCACAGTGGACGCAACCAGCAGAAACAACGCCAAAGTGAGCAAATATCCGGCACGAACCCCCGCACCCTTCCACTCCTTGAACCCGATCCCCCACAAGCTGCTGAAGATGATGATGCTGGCCATGTGTAGTGTCCAACTCGAGAAGCCATAGCGTCCCATCTGACTCTCACCCATGGTGTAGAAGAAGAATTGGAAATACCAGGTGGTCCCCGCCAGGGCGCAGAGCAGGTAGTTGCGCAGCATGGGTGCGTGCAGAGGTGCTGGCGCTCGAGTGTCTGGCGCCATCACCGCCACTTGAGCTTGTCCGCCTTGCAAGGAACCGATGTGTTCCACCACTTCACGGCTGGGAGCGTCGACGGCGGTCTCGATGATGGGTTCGTCTTTCGGGCCATCCTGTCGAATGCGTGAGTTGAAGAATTGATATCCCGTCTTGTTGCGCGTTAGCAATATCAGGCACCAGACGAAGTTTGTTAGAAATCCGCCGACCAGGACCACAATTAATACCGGCAATCCCTGCCACAGTTTGGCAGTGCCATGCTGCAAGGTCAGAGTTTTGATCGGATCGCCTGCCGCTAGCCCATAAGCGAAACAAGCGCTCATAACGCCGGAAAGCAGAGCAACACCGATGCCCTTTCGCAGGTCAAATTCCTGAATCGCAGCTTTCTTCTGCTCCGGGGACATGACGCGCTCTTTTGAAATTCCTGCCAGCCCTGCCGACGCGATGCCAGCGAGGCAAACGAAAATTCCGAACAGAATTACGCGCCCCGAGGAAGTTCCCAGGACCTGGGTCACAAATTGACCGCGGAAGATCGGCGGCATCAGCGTGCCGAAGGCAGCACAGAGTCCAAGCACGACCGCCATTCCGAGCGACAGGCCCAGGTAGCGCATGGTTAAACCGAATGTAAGCCCGCCGACTCCCCACAAGAGTCCGAAGAAGAAGGCCCAGAAGAGCGCAGAGGCGGAGGCTTGGCCTAGTACCGCGAACAGATCCTTGGTAAGTAATGAAGCGAGAATCCAGGGAGCGATGATCCAACTGAAGAATCCTCCAGCCAGCCAGTAAATCTCCCAGGACCAGTACTTCACGCCTCGATAGGGAACATAGAAGCTGCCGGAAGCGAGGCCGCCCAACCAGTGAAAAAAAACCCCGAGTGCCGGGTTTGGAATCATTTGCTCCTCGAATCCGAATTACAAGTGGAAGACTTCTTCAAGAGGCCGCATGGCGCGATCTGGCAGCGCACCGTCGGGCTGAACGAAAAAGCCGCCCATCTCGCGCTGCCAGCGTTCGTTCACTTCACGCTGAGCCATGCCGGCGCGCGCGCGTTCGAAGTCGTCGGTCTCGAGATAGCCGACGAGCAGGCCATCGTCTCGCAGAAATAACGAATAGTTACCCCATCCAGTTTCACGCAGAGCCGCCAGCATCTCGGGCCAGACTGTGCGATGCCGTTCTTTGTATTCCTCGAGCCGCTGCGGTTTGACCTGCAACACAAAGCAGACGCGCTGCATATTCGCTCCTTAACGTAGAAAGGCCTCGGACAGTCCGCCGTCGACCGGAATGATGTGCCCCGTGGTCTTCGCGCTTTGATCGCTGGCCAGCCACACGATTGCGGCCGCGCAATCCTGCGGCAGGATGGGGCGCTTCGTCAGCGTTCGCTGCGCGTAAAAATCCGCCAACTTGCCGCGCAATTCTTCCGTCGTCTCCGACTCCGAGAAGTCGATCTTGTATTTCTGGAGGGATTGCATGACGCGATCGCGCGGGAACATTGTCGACCCGGCAACCACCGTTGCAGGCGCGATTCCATTGACCCGCACCAGGGGGCCGATCTTGATGGCGAGCTCGCGGATCAGGTGGTTGAGGGCCGTTTTGCTCGTGTCATACGCCTCGCTCCCTTTTTTTGGAACCACGGCGTTGGCGGAGCTCGTCAGAACCATGGCAGCATGCAAGCCTTGGTCTTTGAACACCCACTCGGTTTGCCGGGCAAGAAGATAATTGCCAGTCACGTTCACCAGAAACGTTTTAGCCCATTGCGCGTCCGCGAGTTCTCCGTCTGGGCCGGGCACAGGATAGATCGCCGCAGTGTTGACTACCACGTCGATGCCCCCGAACTGCGAAACGGTGAACTCCACGGCATCTGCTAAAGATGTGGATGAGCTGAGGTCGACCGGGGTGTGCGCCACAAATTCACGAGAGGCCACGGCGCCAACTTCATCGGCCACCTTACCGCATCCTTGCTCGTCAAAATCGGCGATGACGACGTGAGCTCCTTTTCGCCCCAGCAACAACACGACTTCACGGCCGATTCCGCTAGCCCCGCCGATGATGAGGGCAATCTTTCTGCTGAACTCTGCTTCAGCCGGCATACGCTGGAGTTTGGCTTCTTCCAGAGCCCAGTACTCGATGCGGAATGCCTCCGACCTCGGTAGCGCAACGTAATTGTGGAAGTGAGTGAACTGTTGCGACTGCTCTGCGCGCCGCGCCTGCGGCAGGGGATGGGACACTGCTCCGTCTTCCAGGGCGTTGGCCCCCGCCATTACGTGGATCGCGTTAATGAAAAACTCAGTTGTGATCCGCGCTTCCTTTTTGTTCTTGCCGAAACCGAACAGGCCTAACCCCGGCACCACGACGACCGATGGATTCGAGTCCCGGAGTTTCGGCGAGTCGTTGGTGGCCCACTCCTCGTAATACTTCTTGTAGGCGGCCCGATATTTGACGACTTCGCTCTGAATGCGAGCTTTCAGAACGTTGACGTCATCCTTCGCCGGATCCCACGAAAGAAAAAGCGGACACACTCGAGTTCTCAAGAAGTGGTCGGGACAACTGGTGCCGAGAGCGCTCAGTTCCTGCGCCCACTTCGATCCAGCGAAGGTCAGGGCATCTTCGTCGCCGGCGTAGTGAACCACCACGCGCCGATTCGAAGACAACGCTCCGCGGAGTGCAGGCAGAATCTGGATAGCAACGCTCTCGCGATCCGTAATCGATGGATGCACAACTCCGCCGAAAAGGGAACCTTTCTTCGATCGATGCTGCAGGATGAATTCGCCCATCTGATCGATGGTGTGAATGCTGTTCAGGTAGCACTCGCGCTGCGTCATTCCCCAGGTAAACAGCCCGTGGCCGCCGAGAATCAGGCCCTCCGCTCCGGGGTTATCTTTGACCGCCTGCTCAATCAGGAGCGCCAGTTCGAATCCGGGACGCTGCCACGGCACCCACACGATCGTGCGATCGAACTCCTTGTTAAACTCCTCCAATTTCCATTTCCCGTTTGCGCTAGCAGCGAGTGCGATGGCCCAGTCGGGATGCAGATGGTCCACATGATCAAACGGGAGGAATGCGTGCAGCGGAGTGTCAATCGAGGCTGCCACGCGATTCTCGCCAAAAGCCGAAAGTGGATAATAGCGGACCATCTCGTCCTCGTATTGCTCGCCGCGATACAACTCTTTCAGTTGTTCAAGGCGGTCCAGGTACAGCAAGGCGAAACCGGATTCGGTGATTGAGCCAAGATCTCCGCCGCTGCCTTTAACGGCAAGCACTCGCACCGATCGGCCCGTGAACGGGTCGGGAAGTTCCAGCTTGGAGCTCGTATTTCCGCCGCCGAAATTAGTGATGCGCAAATCGGCGCCCAGCAGGTTTGAGCGATACCGCAGGAGAGCCAACTGATCACCAGCCAGCGTATGAGCTTTCGCGTCGTCCCACAAATCCTTCAGATAAACAGTCTGTTTGATTTCAGGCATAGATACCCTCGCAATAATGCTCGAATCGTTCGGCATGCCGATCCCATTGGTCGGTTTCGAGCGGATCGAAGATCTTAGTGGGGAATGAGCGCTCCACGATGGCGCGCACTTCTTGCAGAGAAGTAGCGCCTCCGGTGGCAAGGATTTGCATCGCGACGTTCCCGAGCGCGGTGGCCTCAGCCGGACCGGCAAGAACTCTCCGCCCGGTGGCGTCGGCCGTCAGTTGGTTCAGCAGACGGTTTTTCGACCCTCCACCGATTATCCGGATCTGTTCGATATGTTTTCCGCTCACCTGCTCCAGATTCCGCAGGACCAACCGATACTTGAATGCCAGACTTTCAAGGATGATTCGCACGTACGCTCCCAGCTGCTTCGGGACTGGTTGGTGAGTTCGACTGCAAAACTGGTTGATCGCCGCAGGCATATCTGTCGCACGCAAGAAGGACTCATCATCGGGATCAACCAGGTGACGGAACGGCGCCTCCCCCGCAGCGAGTTCCATCAATTCCCGGTAGTCGTATGAATCTCCATGCGGGGTCCAGGATTGCCGGCAGCATTGCAGCATCCAGAGTCCCATCACGTTCTTCAGCAGACGCGTAGTCCCGTTAACGCCGCCTTCGTTGGTGAAGTTCAGCCGTAATGTATCGGAGGTGATGACAGGGGAATCCAGTTCCGTGCCCAGCAGCGACCACGTTCCGGAACTGAGGAACGCTGTACCCTCGCGAGCCGATATGGCGGCCACGGCCGACCCGGTATCGTGGCATGCCGGGGCAATGACCGTGGTACCAGCGAGCAGGGAACTCGCCGCAACGCCTGGCAAGAGCGTGCCCACGATCGAGCCGGGCTCCACAATCGGAGCGGGCAGCCGGGCTGGAAGTTCCAGGCGTTGCATCAATCCGCTGGCCCACGTGCGCTTGACCGGATTCACCATCTGGGTCGTCGTGGCATTGGTAAATTCGCAGACTGCGTTGCCGGTCAACCAGTAATTGAACAGATCTGGGATCGTGACTAGATATTTCGCCGCCGCAACAACTTTGGGCGTCTCACGCTGCTCGGCGAACAACTGATAGAGCGTGTTGATGGGCATAAATTGAATGCCAGTTGCCCGGTAGATTTCCTCCTTGGGAACCTTCCTGAAAACTTCGTCCATGACACCTTCGGTCCGTCGATCGCGGTAGTGGTATGGATTCTGGAGCAACTCACCCCGTTCGCCCAACAGGGCATAGTCCACACCCCAGGCGTCGACGCCGATGCCTGCCAATTCGACCTCTCCCAGACCGGCGAGAGCCTTTCGAACTTCCAGCCATAGTCTCGGGACGTCCCAATGCAGTGCCCCGCCATACTCAACAGGTTCATTCGGGAAACGATGGACCTCCTCCGTCGTGAGGATTCCTGACTGCAGATGCGCCAGCACCGCACGTCCACTCTCGGCGCCGAAATCGAAAGCCAGATAAGGCCTCGCCTGAGCAGTCTTAGGCATAGGAAGAAACGTTTCGTGAATTCCGAGCCGCACGTTCTTTGGTGATGCGCTCGAGATAACCGCTCTGACGGAATGCCTCCATCGGATCCTGAGGCAGGCCCTTGGATTCTCGCCACGCCCGAATCGCTGGCCGGACATCAGTCGCGAAGGCGTCCTGCAATAAGGACTCCGCGTGGACGAGATCGCACTTCTTTTGCGCCGTCGCAAGTTCTCGGCTATCCACAAGGGCCGCCTTCGTAAAGAGCTGCTGCGCCATGGTCACGGTTTGAATCATCGCTTCAATTTTGCCTTTGAGGTTGTGGCTTTGATCGACCATGTACGCGATGTCGGCACGCTTGCCCGTTTCCCACTCGAAGTAGTGAATCTCGTGAAAAATCCGGAATACCTGATAGGGATCAATCGATCCCATGGTCAAGTCGTCATCCGCGTAGCGGCGATCGTTGAAGTGGAAGCCGCCGAGCATGTTCTCCGATAGAAGCCAGGCGACAATCTGCTCGATATTCTGCGCGGCGTAATGATGACCTGTGTCCACCAGCACTTTGGCCTGCGGACCGGCAGCTTGCGCGAGAAGGAAGGCCATGCCCCAGTCCGCTATGTCGGTGTGATAGAACGCAGGCTCAAACGGCTTGTACTCAACCAGCATCCGCTGCTCGGGCGACATCTCGTCGTGCGCCTCTTTGAGACATTCTTTGAACCACTGCTTGCGCTGCCGGATGTTTGCCGTGCCGGGGTAGTTCGAACCATCGGCAAACCAGAGGGAGAGGTCTCTGCTGTGCAGTCGCTGAGCAATTTCGATACTGTCCTTGGTATGTTGCAAGGCGCGCAGGCGAATTGCCTGGTCAGGGTTACCGAATGATCCGTACTTGTACTCCTGGTCTTGAAAAAGATTGGGATTAATAGAACCCGGCAGGACTCGATATCGATCCGCAAACTTCTTGATCTCATCTGCGTTTCGAATACCGTCGGGACAGTCCCACAGGACGTGCAGCGCCACCGTTGGGCAGACGCCCGTGAGCTGGTGGACCTGACCGGCGTCGCTGAACTTCTCCTCGGTGGTCGTGGCCGCTGCGGGCTGGACGAATTTTCCGAAACGAGTACCAGTGTTGGCGAAGCCCCAGGACGGGAGTTCAATGCGGAAAGTTTCAAGGGCCTTAAATACTTTTTCGCTGTTACCTGCGTCCATTCGGGAACCTCTCTCGTCAGGTACGTGGCTCGGCAACGAAGGTTACAATCCTTCCCCTCGCAAGGTCACGGATTTCTTTAGGGAAGTCTATAGTTTCGCATTGCACAACGAGCGGTATCGTTTGCCAACCGCCCAAAGGGGTCAGAAAGGCAGACATTGAACTATACAGAGTGACTCGGAGCCTCCAGGCGGTCCGGAAGGTCGAAACTAGGATAGCAGTTTCGCCTTGCAGAATAATGCCAGGCCGGTGTGGGTGACTTGGAGGCTGGGCTATGTTATGGCAACCCCTACAATTAACGCCCCACAATCCAAGAGGTCAGAGTTACAGTGCTCGCGAGAAATACCGATTTTCTACTACGAAATACCTCGGCGCGCTTATCGGTCCCATCACTGCTGGGTAGAAATTTCAGAGCCTTTGCGAGGTTGAAATAGGAGCCAAGGCGCCCGCTTCCCACCCAGATCGCGAATTTTGCTTTGTAAAATGCAAAAAGCGAATATGATGTCGAAATTATGAGCCCAACCGGTCCGATTCGGGATCGTTATCTGGTCAAGGCCATAGTTCATTCCTCCCAACTGCTAGGCGCGTTTCGTTCACCGGGCGAGGCCCTGCCACTCAAAGAGATTGTTGCTCGCTGCGGCCTCCCGAAAACGATGGTTTTCCGTCTGCTGTACACCCTCGAGAAATGCGGGATGGTGGATAAATTGGGCCAGAACCTCTACCAGTCTCGGGTGCGTCCCTGGAGACAGCGGCTCTACCGGCTCGGATACGCCGCTCAGGGAACGGATTACCAGTTTTCCAAGGAAGTCTCGGAAGGCCTGCAGCGCGCCGCGGCGGCTGAAGGGATCGAACTCATCTGCGTCGATAACCGGTATAGCGCGAAGATTGCACAGCGGAGCGCGGATCTGCTGGTTCGGGAGAAGGTCGATCTGGCCATTGAGTTCCAGACCGACGAGGAGGTCGCCCCGATTGTTGCGGCCAAGTATCGCGAAGCGAACATTCCCATGATCGCAATTGACATTCCCCATCCTGGGGCGACCTATTACGGTGCGAACAACTACGAGGCGGGCTTGATCGGGGGACGCTATCTGGGACGGTGGGTGAAGGAGCACTGGCAATCGGAAGTAGATGAAATCGTTTTGCTGGAGTTAAAGAGGGCGGGAAGCCTTCCGCGCATGAGATTATCCGGATTGCTGGTGGGTATCAATCAAGTGCTCCCGAGCGCCGCGAATTGCCGCGTGACGTACCTCGACGGCGATGGAGAACTAGGTCCAAGCTTCGAAGCGGTGCGCCGACATCTGCGTTCTTCCCGTTCCCGGCATGTGCTGGTGGGGGGCATCAACGATCCCAGCGCCCTTGGAGCTCTGCGCGCTTTTGAGGAGGCTGGCCGGGCCGAGAATTGCGCCATTATGGGGCAGAACGCTTCGCGGGAGGGAAGAGCTGCACTCCGCGAGCCCAAGACTCGCTTTGTAGGATCTGTGGCCTATTTTCCCGAGCGGTACGGAGAGAACCTGATTCGCGTGAGTCTCGACATTTTAAACCAACGTCCCGTGCCGCCCGCGGTTTTCGTGGAACACAAGCTCGTGACTCCTGGTACGGTCGATCATTACTATCCGAACGATCAACTGGAACAACTGGTGAGATCGGAGTCTTCCGTGCTCCAGCGCGAACATCGGTCAGCCTAGACTCAGCCTTTATCCGCGGAATCGGGGCAAAGGCTGTGGAAGTAATCACGACGCACTGTACTCCAAGCCCGCCCCATTAGTTCAAGATCGATGACCCGCGCCAAATATTTCGCAATGCAGAATCAGTAGGTCCTTTCTGACCCCTGAAAACTCCCGCCCGTGACGTCGTCTGCTTAGCCTAAGTTCTCTGTCACATCAGGAGTTTCCTCGTTTTCCCGGCACGATGCCAGATTGTTTCTCATTGCAAAACACTGGCTGTTTCCTGCTTGCGGGTTGACGTTGCGCAACGACCAGTGTGAGCATCCGCCCCAAGTGATAGGCGACAACCCTGTGGGGCCGCACAACGCTCGACAACTGGATCTACAAGCGGCGTGTAAATGATCGTGGCCGGTGTCCCGGCAAGTTTCAGTTGGTCGCCAAGGAGAAAACGAAAATGTCCACGATGACACGGACTATCCTGGTTTGTTTGCTCGTCGTCTTCTCGGCTGGTCTGATATACGGTCAAGGTGGTGCCTACGGGACCATCCTAGGAACCGTCACCGACAACTCGGGCGCGGTGTTGAGCAGAGCCGGTGTAGACCTTACCAACGTAGCTACGGGCGTGATAAAGCACACTGAGACCACTACCTCTGGCGACTACACGGTGCCGTACCTGCAGCCGGGTACGTATCGCGTTACGGTTCAGGCAGCAGGCTTCCAAAAATCAGTGGTCGACAACATTGGTCTGGTCGTGGGCCAGGAGGCACGCGCCGATGTCATGATGAAGCCCGGCGCGGTCAGTGAAAGCATTCAGGTCGAGGCGAGTGCGGTTGCGCTCGATACCGATAGCTCCGCAGTCTCCCAGTTGATCAGCCAGAAGCAAGTGGACCAATTGCCGCTCAACGGCCGGAACTTCGTGAGCCTTCTCTTCATCGGAGCGGGCGCCGTGCAGACCAACGGTGAGCAGGGACAGATGCGGCAGGGAGAGGGCAATGCCATCAGCATCGATGGTGGTCGCCCCACGTCCAACAACTACACACTCGACGGTCTTGTGAATACGGACACGGCGCTAAACACGCCGGCCGTGATCTTGTCGCAGGACGCAATCCAGGAATTCAAGGTTCAGAGCGAAACGTATTCCGCCGAGTACGGGTTCAGCGCCAACCAGATCAACATTGTCAGCAAAAGCGGGACGAATCAACTGCATGGTACCGCCTGGGATTTCCTGAGGAATGATGCCTTCGACGCGACAGCGCCTTTACAATCCCAGATTCCCAGGCTCCGGCAGAATCAGTTTGGTTTCGTAGTGGGGGGCCCAATCTACATCCCCAAGGTCTATGACGGGCGAAACAAGACGTTCTTCATGGTCAACTACGAGGGTTGGCGGATTGGGAATGGCATCAACCAGGCTACGTTTAACACGCCGATTCCCGCAGAGTTGACGGGCGATTTTTCTGCATCGGGTCTGACTCCGGTGACCAGCGGATGCATTCCCAGCGCGACCCAATTCTGTTTGCCGATCGATCCCTCCACCGGCCAGCCGTTCCCGGGTAATATCATTCCCTCTTCCCGCTTTTCCCGTCTCGCCACAGTAGCTCTTGGAGCCAAGCTATTTCCCGCCCCGAACTGCGCAGGCTGCGCAGGCAACAACTATCGCTTGGTGACGAACCTGCAGAATAAGACGAACCAGGAAACCTACAAGCTGGACCAACAACTAGGGCGCTTCGGTTCGGTTTTCTTCCGCTACACTTCGGCGACTTACGACAATCAGAACATCAACGGCTCAGTGACCATCCCGTTTGGAGTAGGTGTGTTTACCGAAAAGGCCGAGAGTTGGATGATCTCGCACACCATCAACCTGGGCTCCAAGTACGTAAACAATTTCCGGTTTGGCCGTCTTGAGCCAAGCGCGGTTCAGGGCGGGAACCCGGCTCCCGTAAACGATGTGACCGCACTCGGATTGACGGGCGTCTTCCAGACCTTGCCGTCCTATGCCCGTCTCTATCCAACTATCTCGTTCCAGGGCATCAACGGCACCAGCTTCGGCAGCCAAGGAAATGACACAACCACTAGCGATATTCCCACCTGGGAATTCGCCGACTCTCTCGCTATGATCCGGGGAAGACACACAGTCACGGTTGGGTTCGATTACCGCCGGTGGCTGCAGAAACGGAACCTATCCGCTGATTTTCTCGGCAATTTCACTTTCAACAATGACACGATCGTCAGCAACATTGTGAACTGCCCTAACCCCAATAGCAATTGCGGAACCGGCAACTCCATCGCCGACTTTCTGCTTGGCTACTACAACAATGCCAGCACGTTTCAACCCGGGCCGTTCAGCCCGGCGGGAGTGGCCGGCAACTTGAACCAATACCGCTTCTCGTACTTCGGTCCGTTTGTTGAAGATGACTGGAAGGTGAACAACCGGCTTACATTGAATCTTGGCTTGCGCTGGGACTATCGCGCTGTACCCTTTGAGCAGAGCAACAATAAGATGTTCTGGTTTGATCGCGCGAACCCAGATGGCGGTCTTTGCTTTGCGGATCAAGCTCTGCAGACTCAGACGGTCCAAGCTCTCGGCGGTCCCATCGCTCCGCAAGGCAATGGCTTTTATCGGTACTGTGGGCGACACAACCCGGCCGACGGGTCGAAAAAGCCATTTGCTCCTCGCATTGGTTTCGCCTACCGCCTCACCGACAAGACCGTGGTCCGGGGAGGGTATGGCATCTTCTTCGACTCCGCCGAGACCCGTGAAATCGATGATTCCGGAGACATCTACCCGTTCGTGGTGCGCGCTTCCCCCAACCCCACGGCGGATTCGCCGACCTGTGGCACACCAGGGAATCCTCCCTGCAACCCCAAGTTGACGGACCAGATGTTTCCGGCGGTTCCTCTGCACCAAGTCTCGCCGGCCACGGACGGCAGCCAATTCTTTGCCGTGATCATATCGGAGCTCCCTCACAACCCCTACGTGCAACAGTGGTCTCTGTCGGCGCAACGCGAGTTGGCGCGGAACACGACCCTTGAGGTCAACTACGTTGGCAATAAGGGAACTCACCTGCTGAACCGCTTCAACATAGGGCAAGGCCTGCCGCCAGCCAATCCCGCTGCTTGCGATCCTTCTACCGGAGGTGATCCCAAGTCCGGTGATTGCCCGGCTTCCGTTCGAAGGCCCTTCAAGAACATCACCTCGTCTCTCGGTTTCCTGGACAGCGAATGGAACGGCTACTCCAACTACAACGCCGCTAACGTAAAACTTGAGCGGCGTTCCAATTCACTGGCTCTGGTAGCGGTTTATACCTATTCCAAGAGTCTGGACGACAAGTCGGCTGCGGCAGGCGTCGGCGGAACGAACGCCTTCGCCGGACACATGGATGAACACAATACCCGTCTGGACTACGGCCGTTCAGATTTTGATGTGCCCCACCGCTTCGTAACTAGCGCCGTGTACCAGTTGCCATTCGGCCGCGGCAAGAGGTATGGCAACTCGATGAACAAGGCCGCTGATCTCGCGCTGGGAGGTTGGCAAGTTACTGGGATCACTACATTCCAAAAGGGGTTTGCCTTCTCCGTCTTGGCCAATGACAACTTTGGTCTACTCACCACATTCACCCAGCGCGCCAATCTGGTTCCGGGCTGCAATCCCAACAGTGGATTTAGCAAGGGTATTAGCGAATGGTTCAATACCGCATGCTTTGTTCAGCCTCTCGCTGGTCAGTTCGGGAACAGTGGGCGCAATATCATCCGCGGTCCCGGCATTAACAACTGGGACATGGGGTTGGGCAAGGACTTTAAATTCACCGAACGAGTTGCATTCCAGTTCCGCGTGGAAGCCTTCAACCTTTTCAATCACGCACAATATGGGTTCGATCCTTTCACTTCTACCGGCATCGGTGCTCCCGTGAGCAACAATCCAAACAACGGGGATTACGGCCGCGTCGTTGCCGCGCGACCAGGGCGCATCGTCCAGTTCGGAGGCAAATTCGTCTTCTGACGAGGCAAAGTCGATTGTGGATGGAGCCGCCGGGGCGTTTTACCAACCCGGCGGCTTTTATTCCGAAGGCATCCCTCAGTGTGCGATAGCATGGCAGCCATGGTCGCGCCCGCTCGTCTGTTGATTTGCTTGTCGTTCGGTTGTGCAGTGTTTTGCTCTAGCGACCCTACCGTACTTGCGCAATCCGCAACTTCTGCCGCGGTGGAACACTACTCGGAGGTCGGACAACGCGCCCTGGGCCAGGGGAACTATTCCGAGGCTGAGCAGTCCTTCCTTAAGCTGAGTGAACTCGAGCCTGCGGTCGCGGAGGTACATGCGAATCTCGGTCTGATCTACTTTCAGGAAGGAAAATTTGAACAGGCGGTTCCAGTTCTTCGCCGGGCTTTAAAGCTCAAGCCGAGCTTGGCTAAGACTGAAAGCATCTTGAACATGTCTTTGTCAGAACTCGGCCGCTATGGCGATGCCGTTCCCGGACTGGAGAAGTGCCTGCATCGCTCCGTTGACACCGAAATCAAGCGCATGTGTGGTCTGGAATTACAACGGGCCTATACTGGCCTGAAGCGAGACAGCAAGGCTGTGGAAGTGGCGATGGAATTGAATCGGCTCTGTCCCGACGATCCCGAAATCCTCTACCAGACAGGAAAGATCTACGGAAATTTTGCCTTTCTTACCATGGAAAAACTGGCCCAGGTTGCACCGACGTCGGTCTGGCGGCACCTGGCAGCCGCCGAAGCTCATGAGAGCCAGGGTTCTTACGACCAGGCAATCGCCGAGTACCACGAGGTTCTCCGACTCGAACCGACCCGGCCGGGCATCCACTATCGCCTCGGTCGAAGCCTGATGGGACGTTTCTGGCAGCGACATTCGCCGGACGATCCATCGGCCGCTGAGCAAGAGTTTCAGCAGGAATTGCGGCTCGATCCGGGCAACGCTAACTCTGCATATGAACTGGGAGAAATGCGCCGCAAGGCCCGGCAAATCGATGAGGCCCAAAAGTACTTCGAGCTGGCGCTGCAGCACTATCCTGATTTTCCGGAAGCTCAACTCGGACTGGCCGCGGTGCTGCTCGAGAAAAAGATGCCCGATCAAGCTCTGGTCCACGCCCAGCGTGCGGTAGCGCTCGATCCCAAAAACGAGGTTGGCTGGTATCGTCTGGCCCAAATTCAGAAGACGCTGGGCAACCTGGGCGAGCAGCAAAAAGCCTTAGCCGAATACCGCCGCTTGCATGACCAGGCAAGCCAGCAGAAAGGCCTGGAGCCAGTGTTCTCCCCTCGTGAGGTCACGAAGCAGGAGGTCGATCCCAACGCCTCGCAGTGACCGTCGTTGGGTTATGGAAGCGTTACCACTGCAACTGAGAATCCCGCCAGCTTCAGGCTGTCGCTGCTCAGTTTCGCGCTCGCCGGTGGCTGGAAGCCCGTGGTCTGATCCACGTAATCAACTCGGCCCCCGTTCGCGCCTGTTACGGAGACGTCAAATGTCCGATCGCGCTTATTGACCAGCAACACGCGCTTCTTGCCGTCCCGCGTTAGGAATGCAAGCGTGTAGATGTAGGGGGTGTTCGGCTTGGCCTCCTCGATCTCCCCGAGTTTGTCCCCCGGGCCAAAGTTGTCGTGAATCAGCTTGAGCACCCAGAACCGCGCGTTCGGCTTGCCATCATTCCAGTCAACCATCGAAACGCTAGGAAATTGAGTCGGAAAACCCACGAGCTGGGACTCGCCCGCGACATCAATCCCGATCTTCGTCATCTCCCCGAAAAGATAGGCGTACATCGCTCCGGCAAGATTCCAATACGAGTTTTCGATTGGCTTCGCGACATGGCCAGGTTCTCCCTGCGAAAGGTCGTCAGCCGAGATCACGCCCAGTTCGTCGATCGTTGTCTTGGTCTCGGGAGAAAGACGTTTGCGAATCGATTCCACGTAGCGCACCGTTTTCAGAAATCCATCCGCCTGATCAAAGTATGTGAACTGCTCCACTTCGGGTGTTTCGTCCGGGGTAGGAATTGCGTAGAAGTGATACGAGATGAAATCCACCGGCACACCGGGCTTGTGGTTTTTGTGGTCAAGGAAGTACTCAAAATAGTGGGGGTCAGTCTCCATGGCCAGCGCCAGCCCAACGAACTTCATATCGGGCTGTACCTTCTTTATGGCAGTGACGACTTCGTCATAGAGGCGCGTGTAGGTTTCCGCATCGATGTGATGCTCGAAGTCGATTTCGTTCAGCACCTCCCAGTGCGAGATTGAATAGTGGTAGCCCGACTCGTGACGCTTGCCAAACTCATCGGTGAAGCCACCGTTCGTGTACCACGCGACCAGCCGCGCGTAGTAATCGGCAACTTCCTTCATGCTGGGATCTCGCAGTTCGGTGCCGCTCTCGTAATCCCACGTGACCTGATCTGGGTCCGCGGGATATGCCCACGGCTTGTCGGACTTGTACATCCACTGTGGAATCGTGCTGAAGTTGAGAATGACCGAGTGCCCCTTAGTGGCATCGAGGAAGTCGATCGTCATCGGATCGATCGCCGCGAAATCCCACGACGTCTTGCCATCTGCAGGCGGCTCCAGTTCGCCCACACCCAGCTTCGGGTATGGGAGCCATGGCACGTAGCGCACGTAGTCAGCCTGCAAATCGTGCAGCGACTTGAATGCGTTATCGTGAACCGGCGTCCCGTGCCGCAAAGGAGGATTCACCACCACTTGCAGAGTCGGCGTCGTCTGGGAAACGCGAACGACCTTCTCCCAATGAACGGTGAGCTTGGCCGGTTGATCTTGTGCGGCGGAGAGTTCGACGAACAGCACGACGACTAGCAGAGCTATCGATGTCCTCGGTGACCCACAGTTCATAGTCTCCTCCGGAAACTCGATTCGAAGACAGTTGCGGCGTTTGAACAGCGAGACCCTCGTTGAGGCCGAATCTTCGCACCCGCCGACGGGGGCGTCAATCGACGATCGCCGAGATCGAACTATTTCGCGGTGACAAACGGCGCTCGTACCAGAGGCGCCCAGTCCTCACCACCTTGTCGAGCATTTTTGGAAGATGGAGCGCTTTGCTTCACCATATCCACGTCCGCAACTGAGAGACTGTGGTTTTGCACTGCAGAATGGAGCGGCCGACGTGCAGGATTGCTTGCCGCTTAAACTCGCAAGGGACTATGCTGGCCGACGATTCCTGAACTGTTAGTACTTAAGACTGACGAAAGCGTCGCAGGAAAACGATTCGTGAATACTCCAGGTCAGCTCAACGTCGGCCTCTTCGGGATCGGTCTCGATACCTACTGGCCACAATTTCCAGGGCTGCACGATCGCCTGGTCGGTTACATCGGGCAAGTTGCTCGGAAACTCGCGAATAACCCCCACGTCCAGGTGATCAATCTAGGCTTGATCGACACGCCTGAGAAGTCGCTCTCCGCCGGGCACGAATTCCGCAAAGCAGACGTCGATCTCGTCTTTTTATATGTCACGACCTATGCGCTGTCGTCCACAGTGCTTCCTGCAGTACGCCGAGCGAAGGTCCCCGTCATTATTCTCAATCTCGCACCCGCGCCAGCGATTGACTACGACAGCTTCAATCGCATGGGAGACCGCACCAATATGACGGGAGAGTGGCTCGCGTTCTGTCAGGCATGCCCGGTTCCTGAAATCGCCAATGTCTTCAACCGCTGCCGGATTCCGTTCTTCCAAGTGAGCGGCATGCTGGAAAACGATCCTCTGGCCTGGGACGAGATCTCGGAATGGATCGAGGCTGCCCGCGTCGCCAACGTTATGGAACACAATCGTCTCGGGGTCATGGGCAACTACTATGGAGGCATGCTCGACATCTATTCGGACCTCACCCAGCAGTGCGCTTACTTCGGCGGTCACATCGAGATCATTGAGGTGGAGGAAATGGCTTCTTTGCGGCGAGCCGTTGGGCAGGCCGATCTCCAAACAAAAGTCGCGGAATTCAGGGCTACTCTGGAGGTACAGCCAGACTGCTCCGTCGAGGAACTAGAGCGCGCAGCTCGTACGTCCGTGGCACTCGATCGACTCGTCGAGATTCACGCACTAGGCTCCCTGGCGTACTACCACAGGGGTGTAGGCAGCGCCGAAAACGAAGACGCTATCAGTTCCATCATCTTGGGAACGAGTTTGCTAACCGCGCGCGGAGTTCCAGTGGCCGGCGAATACGAAATCAAGAACGTCCAGGCCATGAAGATCATGGACTCTTTTGGCGCTGGGGGATCGTTCACCGAATACTATGCTGTCGATTACAACGACGATGTCATTCTCATGGGGCACGACGGACCCGGCCACATCGCGATTGCCCCGGGAAAGACCAAAGTGCGTCCGCTGGAGGTCTACCACGGCAAGGTGGGGCGCGGGCTCTCCGTTGAGATGTCCGTAAAGCACGGGCCAGTGACGCTGCTGTCAATAGTGCAAACTGTAGACGGGAAACTACAGTTGCTCGTGGCTGAAGGAGAATCCGTCGCTGGTCCGATCTTGGAAATAGGCAACACCAACAGCCGTTATCGCTTTTCGCTTGGCGCAAGAGACTTTATGAATCAGTGGAATCTCCATGGCCCCGCGCATCACTGTGCGGTTGGAGTGGGGCACATCGCGAGCAAGCTGAAAAAGTTCGGCTCCTTGCTGGGCATGGAATGCACGCAAGTTTGTTGAATCGTCGGAACAACCATCACCTTCCGGACCGTTCTAGTTCTGCAATGCGAAACAGATGCAGAATGGTTCGGAGACTCTCCCGGCTGGTTTGCGGCTCACAAGTCCAGCCAGCAAGCGCGGATCAAGCAACCTCTCGACCTCAGCTTTTGTTCGTAGGAACCGCCGTCTTTGGCATAGCGAAACATGGGATACCGGTGGCTCTTCGGTTGACACTCGTGCCGACGGGGTGCAACCATCCCCGCCGTCGAGTTGCTGACAGTCACGACCGCCCCTGCGCAGGAGAGAGAACGTGAAGAGGATGTTGACATTTCTGGTGACGCCCGCGTTTTTAGGGCTTACGGCGGCTACTTGGGCTGCTCCGGTGCACCTTCGGTGCGAGTACCTGGTAAACCCCCTTGGGATCGACCAGGCTTCGCCTCGCCTCTCTTGGCAGAGCAACAATTCCGAGCGTAACTGGAAGCAGGCTGCCTACCAGATTCTGGTGGCAAGCACTCCAGAGCAACTGAGTGCCGGCAAGGCAGACATTTGGGACGGCGGCAAGAACAATTCTAGTGAATCGGTCAACATCGTTTACCGCGGGCCAGCATTGGAATCCCGCCACCGCTACTACTGGAAGGTAAGAGTTTGGGATGTCGCCGGGCAAGTGTCGGAATCGGACGAATCCGCATGGTGGGAGACGGGCCTAATGCATCCCGCGGACTGGAAGGCAAAGTGGATCGCATGGAAAAATCCCGAAAATCAGGCCGACCGCGAAAGAATTCGCTGGATCTGGCTCAAGGGCCATGATGCCTCGGCTGTGGTTCCGAAGACATCCGTGGCGTTTCGAACGAGTGTCAACCTTACGGAAAGGCCACGTGATGCGGCACTGCTGATCGCGGTTCGCGGTGATTTCAGAGCAACCGTGAACGGTCACGAAGTGGGACGAAAGAAAGAATGGGGTGCTTTCGACCGGAGGGACATCACCAACGAGCTCGTGCCCGGCAAGAATTTGATTGAAGTTCACCTTAAAGCTCCAGATGTGCCTCGGTGGGGGCCGAACGCCGGAGCCAAGACCACGAAGGCGGCGCTGGCGGCCTTAATAAAGGTCACACTCAATGATGGTTCGGTGATGCGCGTTCCCACAAACGAAAAATGGGAAGCGGCTCCAGAGAAGCAATCGCATTGGCACCCAGCTCAAACTGTTGGTGATTTGACGGAGGAACATCTTAGTGATCCCGGACCGATACCACAGCCGGCGGCCTGCCTGCGCCGAACCCTGTCGGTATCGAAGAACGTTCAGGGCGCGAGGCTCTACGTCACCGCTCTCGGAAGCTACCGGGTGTATCTGAACGAAAGCCCAGTTAGTTCCGACGTATTGACCCCAGACTTCAGCGAGTACCGCAAGCGCGTCCCGTATCAAACATACGACGTAACGAGTTTACTGACCAGCGGCAACAATACCATCAGCGCCCTTCTCGGTGACGGCTGGTATGGCAGCCCGCTCACCTGGGTCGGGATGCATTTCTTCTCCCCGCCTGATCGTTTCCGGGCTCAACTCGAAATCGATTATGCCGACGGCAGTCATCAGACGGTGGTCACCGATGATTCGTGGAAGGCGGCGGCCTCCCCTATCATCGAGTCCGAGATTTACGGCGGGGAAGTATACGATGCCCGCCTGGAACAGAACGGGTGGAAGACAGCCAGCTTCGACGACTCCCGCTGGACTTCGGTCGTTGTCTCGGAGGCTCCATCGATCGCCGTCTCAAGCCAGATCACAGACCCCGCCCGCGTCATTGCGACGCTAGATCCGAAGCAAGTGACTCCCCTCGCGAACGGAGCCTACATCTTCGACATGGGTCAGAACTTGGTGGGATGGGTGACGCTGAAAGTGAAAGGCGCGGCCGGCACTAAGGTCCGTCTGCGTTTTGCCGAAATTGTGAACCCGGACGGGACCATCTATACAGAAAATCTGCGCAACGCCGATGCGACCGACGTCTACATTCTGCGCGGAGGCGACGAAGAAACATTCGCGCCCCACTTCACCTTCCACGGCTTCCGCTACGTTGAAGTTACGGGCTACCCCGGGGTGCCTACCCTCGATGCTCTCAAAGGCGACGTGGTCAGCAGCGTCAGCGGCGATCCCGTTGCCAAGCTCACCACTTCCAGCGACCTGGTCAACCACATGTGGTCGATCGGCATTTGGGGGCAGCGCGGAAATTTTCTGAGCATTCCCACTGATTGCCCGCAGCGCGACGAACGCCTGGGGTGGATGGGAGACGCCGGCGTCTTCTGGCGCACGGGAAGCTACAACTTTGACATCGCCGCGTTCTCCCAGAAGTTTATGCAAGACATCGTCGACGCTCAAACCAGCCAGGGCGCGTTTACCAATGTCTCTCCCAACACACTCCCGTTCGGAGGAGGGGGAACAGAAGGTACGTCGGCATGGAACGAGGGCATGGTGGGCGCTCCGGGCTGGGGCGACGCCGGAGTCATCGTTCCCTGGACGACATGGGTGCAGTACGGGAACAAAGCCATCATCGAACAGAATTGGGACGCTATGAAACGCTGGATGGATTTCATCCAAAGCAGGAATCCCGACTTCCTGCGGAAAAAGGGCGTGGGCCCAAACTTCGCAGATTGGCTCGCCCCCGACGAGCATACGAATAAAGATCTCTTGGCCACTGCTTACTGGGGTCTGATCGCCCAGATGATGTCGCAAATGGCGCACGCCATCGGCAAGGAAGACGACGCCAAGCGCTACGACGATGTCGTGCAGAACATTCGTTCGGCTTTCCAGAAGGCTTACATCAAGGAGAATAGCGAAGTTGGGACCGGAACGCAGACTTCGTACGTTGTAGCCCTTTACACGAAAATGGCGCCCGAGTCGCTCGAGTCGGTGCTGGTCGACAAACTGGTGAAAGAGATCGAGTCGCGCAATTGGCATTTGTCGACGGGATTTCTGGGCACTCCCTTCCTGCTGTTCACGCTTGCCGATCATGGGCGGAGTGACGTCGCCTACCGCCTCTTGCTGAACGAGACCTACCCTTCGTGGGGCTATATGCTCTCGAAGGGAGCGACCACCTGGTGGGAGCGCTGGAACGGAGACACGGGCGATCCCTCCATGAATTCCTATAACCATTATGCTTTTGGATCGGTGATCGCGTGGGTATATCGCTACGCAGCCGGAATCGATACGACGCCCGAATCGCCTGGCTTCAAAGAAATCGTCATTCATCCCCACCTCGACTCGCGCATGACCTCGGCGCGAGCTGAATATGACTCGGTCTACGGCAAGATCATCAGCGATTGGAGCGGCACGCCGGCGGGCCCATTTTCTCTAAGAGTCACGATTCCCGCGAATACATCGGCCAAGGTCTTCCTGCCGGCAATTCCCGGGGCGCACCTCACAGAAGATGGCAATCCCGTGGAGTCTGAGCAAGAGGGAGGGTTGCGTTTCGTGTTGATCGGCGCAGGGTCGTACAACTTTGATGTTAAGTGACGCAGCCTGGGGAAGCGCCACCTGAAGGGAATTGAAATCGGGAATTTGAGGACTCACGCCGTGAGCCACACCTTTGCCGTAATCATTCGAAAGCTCGCCTTTGTCCTATTGGTCGCCAGCATCACACTCTCATCATTCAGTCAAGATTCAAAGCCGTCTCTGGAAGCCGGCTTCGAGACTCCTCCAAATTCGGCGAAGCCCCGCGTGTGGTGGCACTGGATGAACGGCAACATCACGAAAGAGGGCATCAAGCTTGACCTCGAGTGGATGAACCGTATTGGCATCGGCGGCTTTCAGAACTTCGACGCGTCGCTGGGCACTCCCAAGTTCGTAGACAAGCGGTTGGTCTACATGACACCCGAGTGGAAAGATGCATTCCGGTTCACCACCAAACTTGCTGACCAACTCGGCCTGGAAGAAGCAATTGCCGGTTCCCCCGGCTGGAGCGAATCGGGGGGTCCATGGGTGAAGCCCAGCCAAGGGATGAAGAAAGTCGTGTGGAGCGAAACCGCAGTGGAGGGCGGGCCGCCTTTCTCGGGCGCGTTGCCCCATCCCCCGAATGTGACCGGCCCCTTTCAGAACCTCCCCATCGTCGACTTCTTGGCTCTTATGAGCGGTCAAGCGCCCACAGCTGCGCCGACCTTTTACGCCGACCTTGCGGTGATCGCTTATCGGGCTCCCGCAGGCGATGTTCCAGCGTCCTCTTTGCGCCCCAAGATCACATCCAGCAGCGGGAATATTGATCCTCTCCTTTTGACCGACGGCGATCTGGTAAAGACAACGCAGTTACCCAAGGCGCCAACAGGCCAACAGGCATGGATTCAATACGAATTTCCTGCCCCGCAAATGCTCAACGCCGTAACCTTGGTGCTCAACGATCCGGCAGCGGCGGTGGCCAACATGTTCGGCGCGGCGCAATCGGTTGCGGAGATAGGGGCTAGCAACGATGGCCAGACTTTTCACAAACTGGTCGACATTCCTAACGACGGAGGATTCGAGCACACGATCGCATTCCCGGCAACTGCGGCCCGTTTTTTCCGGGTGGCCTTAACCGACAAGCCAGCCTCGGGCTTGAGTGACATGAGTTTCGATGTGGAGAATCCTTTTGGCGATTTCAGCAAGATGAAGCCCGATCCGAACTTCGAGATTGCGGAACTGGTGCTCCATCCCGGAGCGCGAGTCAGCCGTTTCGAGGAGAAGGCTGGTTTCGCCAAAATTCTGAGTTTAGAGTCCTTCGCTACGCCGCCAGTGTCGGCCGCTGAGGCGATTCGCAAGGAAGACATCGTCGATCTGACCTCGAAAATGCATCCTGACGGCACGCTCGTCTGGACGCCTCCACGGGGCCGCTGGGTTGTCCTGCGCTTTGGTTACTCACTCACGGGCGTGACCAATCATCCCGCATCTCCCGAGGGCACGGGACTTGAAGTGGACAAGCTCAGCCGCGACGATGTCCGCGAGTACATGAATACCTACCTCGACAACTACAAGAGCGCGGTCGGCCCACTCATGGGCAAGCAAGGTTTGAAATACGTGATCAATGACAGCTGGGAAGCAGGCACGGCGAACTGGACCGACAGTATGATTGCCGAGTTCACCAAGCGCCGCGGCTATGATCCGCGCCTATGGCTGCCGGTGCTGACGGGCCGCGTTATCGAGAGCTCGGAGTCCAGCGAGCGCTTTCTGTGGGACTTCCGCAAGACTTTGGGGGACCTGCTGGCCGAATATCACTACGACCAGATCACTGCCATGCTCCATGAACGTGGGATGGGTCACTATGGCGAGTCGCACGAAGAGGGACGCGCTTTCATCGGGGACGGCATGGAGGTCAAACGCCGCAACGATGTTCCCATGTCTGCGATGTGGACGCAGAAACCGGGAGTCAATAAGGATCTGCCTGGCTACAACGCGGACATTCGCGAATCCGCTTCAGTGGCGCACATCTACGGTCAGAATCTGGTCGCGGCCGAATCTATGACCGCCTCTTCCGGCGCATGGGCGTGGTCACCGGCAACTCTGAAACCGACCGCTGACAAAGAAATGGCGATGGGTTTGAATCGATTCGTCATCCACACCTCGGTTCACCAGCCCCTGCTCGACAAAAAGCCGGGCCTGTCCCTCGGACCCTTCGGACAATGGTTTACCCGTAACGAAACCTGGGCGGAACAGGCCACGCCTTGGATTCGATACCTCGCACGGAGTTGCTACCTGCTGCAGCAGGGCCATTTCGATGCTGATATCGCATACTTCTACGGGGAAGACTCCAACCTGACCGCATTATTCGGAAAGCAAGGTCCGGACATTCCCGAAGGGTACAACTTCGACTACATCAACGCCGATGCTCTGATGCACGTGCTCACGTTCGAAAGTGGCCAACTCTCTACGCCCAGCGGCATGAGATACCACGTGCTTGCACTCGATCCTCACAGCCAGCATATGTCCCTTCCGGTGTTGCGCAAGATTCGCGATCTGGTTCAGGCAGGGGCCATCGTCTCTGGTCCGAAGCCGACCGACACCCCAAGCCTGAGCGACGATCCGCAAGAATTCCAGAATATTGTCGATCGGCTATGGGGTTCCGGCGCAGGCAATTCCGTCGGCAAGGGCAAAGTCTATGGCGACCAGAAGTTAGCGGACGTGCTCGCCGCCGCTCATGTGGAGCCTGACTTCGCCTACACGAAACCGGAGTCCAATGCCAATCTGCTGTTCGTTCACCGCAAGCTTGCTGATGGAGATCTTTATTACGTGGACAATCGTAATGACCGCGACGAGGCGTTAGACGCAACCTTCCGTGTAGACGGGAAAGAAGCCGAGCTATGGCATGCAGATAGCGGCCTGATGGAGCCCGCTACTTACCGCATAGCAGGTCGCCGCACCACGGTCCCCTTGCGCCTCGAGCCGTGGGGCACTGTCTTCGTCGTATTCCGCAAGAATGCGAAGACTCCATCGCGTACGCTTCCGACGATCACGGAAGAAGCCATCGCGACCGTAGAGGGTCCCTGGGATCTCAGCTTCGAGCCGGATCGCGGAGCTCCTGCGAAAATCACTCTCGATAAGTTGGCCTCTTGGAGCGACAACCCCGACGAAGGAGTCAGGTACTTCTCTGGCATAGGTACCTATACCAAAACGATTCAAGCTCCGCCCGACTGGTTCAAGCATGGCACCAAGTTGTCGATCGACTTCGGTGAAGTCAAGAACCTTGCCGAAGTCTCCGTTAACGGCAAGCCCCTCGGGATCGTATGGAAAACACCTTACCGTGTAAACGTCACCGAGGCCCTGAAGCCCGGCCCGAACACGTTCGAGGTCAAGGTTACGAACCCTTGGGTGAACCGAATCATCGGCGATCGCCAACCCAACGCTGCTAAGACCTACACTTTCACATCGCCGAAGTTCTACAAGGCGGACTCGAAACTCGTTTCGTCCGGGCTGCTAGGACCAGTGAAGATCATTTGTTCAACGATTCAAGAGGAATCGAACTAATAGTAATAAGGAGCGGCCATTTCTGTTGCGGCGCAAGCCGCTGAATTCCTTGACAATAGGGACTGATCCGCCTAGCATCGCTGGCCAGACGCGAATGCGTGCCGCGACCGTCAGAGCGTGCGTCCGGCAGCCTAGCGCGACTCACTGTAAGTCTCCTGGTACCAGGTGAATCCGGCATGAAGTTGTTGTCGAGAGTAGTGTGGGCGGAGGGCATGTATCTGTCGCCGCAGCATTTTCAGGCGCAAAACCGCTATTTCGAGGAGGCCGTCCACTTTGCCACGGCCAGCCTGTGGAAGGATGCGTATGGACTAGCGGCTTGCCAACTCGATGCCGATGCACTGCGCAATGGGACGGTAAGCCTATTGCACGCCCGCGGAATGTTTCAGGACGGCCTGCCTTTTGATATTCCTGAATGTGATCCTCGACCAGATCCCTACAACATTGCCGAACACTTTCAACCCGCGACTGACAGTTTGACCGTGGCCCTTGCCATTCCCCGCTGGGTGCCCGGTCAGCAAAACTGCGATCTCGATCCGATTCCGTCCGGGAGCGCTCGTTACACCAGCACCGTCGAAATGGTTAGCGACGAGAACACAGGACTTGACGCCAAGCCGGTGCAGTTAGGCAAGAAAAATATTCGCTTAGTTGTCCTGTCAAAAGAAGACGATAATTTGCTGACTCTTCCCATTGCCCGGGTCATGCGTGATCAGTCCGGTCACTTCGTCTACGATCCGACCCATGTCCCACCTTGCCTGCGCCTGAGTTCGAACGAGCGGCTCATCGCCATGCTGCAGCGACTGGTTGAAATTCTGGAGGAGAAAAGCGCCGTCGTCACGCAAGAGCAGCAGCAGGCGGGTGGAAAATTCCAGACTGGCATGTCGGCCCGCCAGGTCGCTCAGTTCTGGTTTCTGCACGCCATCAACTCCAGTCTGACTCCATTGCGCCATATTCTGCTGGCCAAACACCGGCATCCCGAGGAGCTTTTTCGGGAGATGTCGCGGCTCGCCGGGGCACTCTGTACCTTTAGCCTCGACAGCAATCCCCGCTCACTTCCCGCCTATAACCACTATGATCCCGGTCCGGGCTTCACCTACCTCGAGGAACATATCCTTCGGCATCTCGAGATTATTGTTCCGTCGCAAGCGATCGTGATTCCGCTAGCACCCGCAGCGCGTTATTTCTATGAAGGGCAGATTCGCGACCAACGCTGTCTTGGACGTTCCCGCTGGGTTCTGGGCGTGCGATCGCCAGTAGGAGAAGCCGACGTTATCTCGAAGACTCTCAAGCTGGTGAAGGTGTGTTCCGCACAGTTTGTTCCAGAACTCG
>Ga0307479_10000775_pt1 | contig 29085 bp, 25 predicted proteins | sample atmos_gasesECM4C_FD_203743 | JGI IMG/M metagenome (GOLD analysis project Ga0307479, IMG submission 203743) | Hardwood forest soil microbial communities from Morgan-Monroe State Forest, Indiana, United States - atmos_gasesECM4C_515 | ecosystem: Environmental > Terrestrial > Soil > Temperate...
CATCTTGGACCCTTCCCCAGACCCGGCAGAAGCTCCAAATTCTTCTGGTGCGCTGGGCGAGGTGGTGTCCACTCTGCAGGCGGGCATATCAGAATGACTCTTCTTGACTTAACGGAGTAATACTAGGACGGATCGAAGCGAAGGGGGGCGGCGCGGAGTCGCCGCAGGCAGTCGGGCCCGGACGAGACAGCCACGGAGCCGGTCGAAGAGAGGAGCGGCGATGCGACGGAAGAGGATTCGAGCAGGCAGCGGAATCGTCGCGGCGGGGCTGGCGCTCGCCGTCCTCGCGCCGGCGGCGCCGGTTTCGGCAGCGGTCAACGTGCTGCCCGGCAAACCGATCGACATCGCCGTGGACGACGCCCACACCGCGAACCTGCAGCCGCAAGCGGCGTTCGACGCCGCCGGCAACCACGTGGTGACGTGGACGCGCTGGCGGGACGACGGCACCCAGGCCGGAATCGTGGCGAGGCTCTTCGACGCCCAGGGCAATCCGCGGAGCGACGTCTTCCAGGTGAACACGTACCAGCCGAGCTACCAGCAGAACCCGGTGGTGGCGATGAACGCCGCGGGTGAGCTCGCGATCGCCTGGGTGAGCTATGGTCAGGATGGGCTCGGCACCGGCATCTTCCTTCAGCATTTCCGTGCCGACGGCAGCCACCTCGGCGGCGAGACCGAGGTCAGCACCCCGAACCCCGGCGGCAACACGGGGCAGGTCCTGGGCATCGACGGCGCCGGCCGCGTCGTCGTGGCCTGGTGGAACACCTCGGGGGTCTACCTTCGCCGCTTCGCCCGCAATGGCAGGCCGCTCATGCCCGGGACGCTGGTCGAGAGCGCGGACTCGCCCGCCCTCGCGGTGCTCGCCGACGGCAGCTTCATCATGGCCTGGCGCACGTCTCGGGCGGGCGCCGGGATCGGTGTCTGGGTGCAGCGTTTCGACGCTGCCGCGGCGCCGGTGGGCCAGGCGGTGGAGGTCCAAACCAGCCCGATTCTCGACCGGGGGTTCCCGGTGCTCGCCGTGGCGCCGGGAGGCGGCTTCCTGGTGGCCTGGGACAGCTGTGACTTCGCCCACATCGTCTTCGGTTGCCAGGTGAGGGCGCGGCGGTTCTCGCTCAACTTCAAGCCGCGGACCGCCGAAATGCAGCTCAGCCCCAATGACTTTCGCGCCCACTGGATGCCGGCCGTGGCGGTGGACCGGCGCGGCAACTTCGCCGTGGTCTGGGACAACTGCCGCCTCGACAGCGGCCTCCAGAGCTTCGACTGCAGGGTCGCGGCGCGCTTCCTCGATCCCCAGGCCGATCCCGGACAGGTGACCTGGGGGGTGACCTCGGACGACGATCTGCTCGACGTCACGGTGGCGGCCGGCGGCGGCGCCTTCCTGGTCGGGTTCGACACCACCAACTGCGATGCCGCGGGCTGCAACGGCAAAACGCCCACCGGCGTCTACGCCATCCCCTTCAAGGTCCAGCCCCAGCAACCGTAGCCAGTAGCCCGCGCGAGAGTTTGGCAGCCGGCGCCCTGGGGTGATACCTTCTAGGTGCGGTGGCCTCTTCGTCTCGGCCTGATTCCAGACAGGATTCCACGCCCGCGGTGTCTGACCTCCCGGCGGGTTCCTCGACCGGGTCGCGGCAGCGCAGCTTGTTCGACCTTTTCGGCAGCCTCCTGCCCGTCACTCTGGCTCCGCCGCCCGGGGCATCGCCGCCGGCCGAGGGTGTGCCGGCGGCGCCGGCCCGCGACCCGCTTCCGGGCGACCAGCGGCCGTCCGCCGTCCAGCTGGCCCAGGCCGTGCTGCCCGCCCAGGCCGCGCTGCCGGCACGGTCGGCACCGCCGGTCCCACCGCTGCGGGTGGTCGTGCTGGGATCCGGCAGCGGCGGCAACGCGGTGGTGGTGGAGTCGGGGCGGAACCGCATCCTGGTCGACGCCGGCTTTTCCAGCCGCGAGCTGGTGCGGCGCCTGGCGCTGGTCGGCGTCGAGCCGGGGAGCCTGTCGGCGCTGGTGCTGACGCACGAGCACGTCGATCATTGCCGGGGCGCCGCGCGCTTCGCCCGCCGGCATCGCCTGCCGGTCTTTGCCACCGCCGGCACGCTCGGCGCCATCGACCTCGCCGACGAGACGGCCCAGGGAGCCACCGTGCTGCGCTCCGGCCAGCCGTGCGAGGTCGCGGGGTTCCTGGTCGAGCCGTTCCTGCTCCCGCACGATGCCCGCGAACCGATCGGCGCGGTGATCGAAGACAGCGCCGGCAGGCGGCTGGGGCTGGTGGCGGACTGCGGCACCCATAGCCACCTCGCCTGGGCTCGGCTGCGCGAGCTGGACATCCTGGTGATGGAGACCAACCACGATCTCGACATGCTCCGCAATGGCCCCTATCCGTGGCCGCTCAAGCAGCGCGTCGCCGGGCGCCACGGCCATCTGTCCAACCGCGAAGCGGCCGCGGGCCTGCCCGAGCTGCTCTGCGACCGGCTGCGCTGGCTGGTGCTGTACCACCTGTCGCGCACCAACAACCTGCCCGCCCTGGCGGCGGCGACCCTGAGCGAGGCGCTGGCCCGCGAGGGCTGCGGGGCCCGGCTCGAGGTGGCCGGCCAGTTCGAGCCCACCGCCTGGCTCGAGGCGGCCGGGGCAACCCGGGTGGCCGGGGCAACCCGGGTGGCCTCGGCAACCGGAGGTGACCCCTGTTGATCGCGCGAGTGACCGTCTATCCCCGGCGAGAGATCCTGGATCCCCAAGGCAAGGCGATCCGCGACGCGCTCGCCCGGGTTGGCTTCGAGGGCGTGCTGGACGTGCGGGCCGGCAAGAGCTTCGAGATCCGGCTCGGGCTCGAGGACCGCGAGGCCGCCATGCGGCAGGCGCGCGAGATGTGCCAGAAACTGCTCGCCAACGCGGTGGTCGAGGACTTCGCGGTGGAGATCCTCAATGGAGACAGGCCATGAAGTGCGGCATCGTCGTCTTTCCGGGCAGCAATTGCGACCATGACGTCTACCACGTCTGGAAGCATGTCCTGCAGCAGGATGCAACGTTTCTCTGGCACCAGGACGAGACGCTCAAAGACAGCGACCTGGTGGTGCTGCCGGGCGGCTTCGCCTACGGCGACTACCTGCGGGCCGGCGCCCTGGCGGCGCTGTCGCCGGTGATGGCGGCGGTCAAGCGCCACGCCGCGGCCGGCGGCCTGGTGCTCGGTATCTGCAACGGCTTCCAGGTGCTGCTCGAGGCCGGTCTGCTGCCGGGCGCCATGCGCCGCAATGCCAGCCAGCGGTTCGTCTGCCGTGACGTCTGGCTGCGCGTCGAGCGCGACGACCTGCCGTTCACCCGCGGCCTGCGCATGGGCCAGCTGCTGCGCCTGCCGGTCGCCCACGCCGAGGGCAACTACGAGGACTTTCCCGAGCACCTGGATGCGCTCGAGGCGGCGGGGCTGGTGGCCTTCCGCTACGCCCCGCCAGCGGAGAAGCCGACCCCCAGGGAGTGTCAGGACCCTGCGACGGGGCCTCCGCAAACCGCAGTTGCGGGGCCCGGACTCGACCCGGCCTGGAACCCCAACGGCGCGGCGCGCGCCATCGCCGGGATCTGCAACCCGGCCGGCAACGTGCTCGGCCTGATGCCGCACCCCGAGCGCTGCGCCGAAGAGATCCTGGGCAACACCGACGGCCTGGCGATCTTCGCCGGCGTCCTCGCGGCCCTCGAGGCGCGGCAACGCCAGGAGGTGCTGTCCTGATGGCGAGCGGCGTGGGAGCGGAGCCGCCGGTGACCGCCGAGCTGGCGCGGGCCCAGGGCCTGACCGCCGAGGAGCTCGAGCGGCTGCGCGCGATGCTGGGGCGCGACCCCAACTACACCGAGCTCGGCATCACCGCCGCGCTGTGGTCCGAGCACTGCTCCTACAAGTCCTCGAAGGCCTACCTGAAGGAGTTCCCCACCAGCGGCCCGCACGTCCTGCAGGGGCCGGGGGAGAACGCCGGGGTGGTGGACGTCGGGCATGGCTGGGTCGCCATCTTCAAGATGGAGAGCCACAACCACCCGAGCTTCATCGAGCCCTACCAGGGCGCCGCCACCGGCGTCGGCGGCATCCTGCGCGACATCTTCACCATGGGAGCGCGGCCGATCGCCTGCCTCGACTCGCTGCGCTTCGGCGAGATCGGCGCGCCGCGGATGCGCTTCCTGATCGACGGCGTGGTCCGCGGCATCGGCGGCTACGGCAACTGCGTCGGCATCCCGACGGTCGGCGGCGAAACCGGCTTCCACCGGTGCTACAACGGCAACATCCTGGTCAACGCCTTTGCGCTCGGGATCGCCCGCCGCGACCACGTCTTCAAGGCGCGCGCCAGCGGCGCCGGCAATCCCATCCTCTACGCCGGCAGCCGCACCGGACGCGACGGCATCCACGGCGCCACCATGGCGTCGGAGTCGTTCGACGCCTTTAGCGAGGCCAAGCGGCCGACCGTCCAGGTGGGCGATCCGTTCACCGAGAAGGTGCTGCTCGAAGCCTGCCTGGAAGCCATGCGCAGCAGCGCCATCGTCGCCATCCAGGACATGGGGGCGGCCGGGTTGACCAGCTCGACATTCGAGATGGCGGGCCGCGGCGGCACCGGCATGGTGCTCGACCTCGACCGCGTGCCGCTGCGCGAGCCGGGGCTGACGCCCTACGAGATGATGCTGTCCGAGTCGCAGGAGCGGATGGTGGTGGTGGCGCGCCGCGGCCAGGAAGAGGAGGTGGCGCGGATCTTCCGGCGCTGGGGTCTCGAGGTGGCGACGATCGGCGAGGTGACGGCGACCGGCCGCGCGGAGCTGCGCTGGCACGGCGAGCGGGTGGCGGACCTGCCGATCCTGCCGCTCACCGAAGAGGCGCCGGTCTACCGGCGGCCGGCGGCCCCGCCGGCCGACCTCGCGGCCCGCCAGGCGGAGCCGGCGGTGCCGCAGCCCGACGAACGGCACGGCGTGCTCGAGGCCCTGGAGCGCCTGCTCGGCACGCCCGAGCTGGCGAGCAAGGAGTGGATCTGGGACCAGTACGACTACTCGGTGCGCACCGGCACGGTGGTGGGTCCGGGCGCCGACGCCGCCGTGCTGCGACTCAAGGGCACCGCCGCCGGGCTGGCCCTCAAGTCGGACGTCAACCCGGTCTACTGCGCGCTCGACCCGCGGACCGGCGGCGCCCAGGCGGTTGCCGAGTCGGTGCGCAACCTGGCCTGCGTCGGCGCCGAGCCGGTCGGGCTGACCGACTGCCTCAACTTCGGCAATCCCGAGAACCCCGAGGTCGCCTGGCAGTTCCGGGAGGCGGTGCGGGGGATGGCGGCGGCGTGCCGGGCGCTCGGCGTGCCGGTCGTGTCGGGCAACGTCTCGTTCTACAACGAGACCGAGGGCCGGTCGATCCACCCGACGCCCACGGTCGCCATGGTCGGCGTCATTCCCAGCCTGGCGGACCTGCCGGCCGGGCACTTCACCGGCGCCGGGGACCGCATCGTGCTCCTGGGCCGCGACCGCGGCGAGCACGGCGGCTCGGCCTACCTGCGGCTGCTCTACGGTATCGAGCAGGGGCGGCCGCCGGCGGTGGACCTCGACGCCGAGCTGCGGCTGGCGCGGCTGCTGCGCCGGCTGGTCAGCCGCGGCCTGGTGACCACCGCGCACGACCTGGCCGAAGGCGGCTTCGCGGTGGCGCTGGCCGAGGCGTGCTTCGGCCGCGGGCTGGGCGCCGCGGTGGACCTCGAAGGGGTCGGACTGGCCGGCGCCGACCTCTTCTCGGAGACGCAGGCGCGGGCGCTGGTCGCCTGCCGCCCGGAAGCGGTCGACAGGGTGTTGCGCGAGGCGGAGGAGGCCGGGGTGCCGGCCGCCGAGATCGGCACGGCCGGCGGCGACGCGCTGGCGGTCAGGAGCGGCGGCGAGCTGCTGCGGGCGCCGGTCGCGGCCCTGCGCCGGACCTGGGCCACCGCCCTGCCGCGGGCCCTGGGTCTCTGAGCGGCGGCGCTAGCAGGCTGCTGAAAAAGCCCGTGCGTCGCGTTGCGACCTGCCGGGAGTGCCGCGACTGGCGTGGGCCGCGGCCGAGCGCCGCGGGGTCGGATGCCAGGCGCCGCGACACAGGCGATGCCCGGACATCGTCGAGGAGCGGCAACGCCGCAGACGACCCCGCGCCGCCGCAACCCGTAGGGCGAAGCGCGGCGTGCGGGATTTTTCAGCAGCCTGCCAAGGGCCGAGAATATTGGCGGCGCCGAGATCGTTACGAGAGGTGCGAATCAGCGATCACGTCCCGACCCTGACCGACGACCATGTGCGGAATCTTCGGCATCGAAGGCTGTGACGACGCGGCGAACCTGACCTACCTCGGTCTGTACGCGCTGCAACACCGGGGGCAGGAGAGCGCCGGGATCGTGTCCTGGGACGGCTCCCAGCTGCACGTCGAGCGCGGCATGGGGCACGTCTCGGACATCTTCAAGGAGAAGGTGCTCGTCCGGCTGCCCGGCAACCGCGCCATGGGCCATACGCGCTACTCGACCTCCGGCACCAGCGTCATCGCCAACGCCCAGCCGATCGTGGTCAAGACCTCGATGGGGCCGCTCGGCATCATCCACAACGGCAATCTCACCAACGCCGTCGAGATCCGGCAGCGTCTCGAGCAGGAGGGCTCCATCTTCCAGACCACCAGCGACACCGAGGTCATCCTGCACCTGATGGCCCGGGAGCCGCGGCGCGACGTGGTGGAGTCCTTCATCCTCGCCTTGGAGAAGGTGCGCGGCGCCTACTCGCTGCTGCTGATCACCAACGACTGCCTGATCGCGGCGCGGGACCCCAACGGCTTCCGGCCGCTGGTCATCGGCGACCTCAACGGCGCCGCCTGCTTCGCCTCCGAGAGCTGCGCCTTCGACCTGCTCGAGGCGCGGCCGGTGCGCGAGCTCGGCCTGGGCGAGGTGGCGGTGGCGCGCGGCGGCAAGGTCGAGAGCTACCGCCTGGAGCGCACCCCCGAGCCGGCGCGCTGCATCTTCGAGCACGTCTACTTCGCGCGTCCGGACAGCAAGGTGTTCGGCGACTCGGTGTCGCAGACCCGCTTGCAGATGGGGGCCCGGCTGGCGCGGGAGGCGCCGGCCGCCGCGGACATCGTGGTGCCGGTGCCGGACAGCGGGCTGTTCGCCGCGCTGGGCTACAGCCGCGAGTCGGGCCTGCCGCTCGAGTTCGGGCTGATCCGCAATCACTACGTGGGGCGGACCTTCATCGAGCCCAAGCAGTCGATCCGCCACTTCGGCGTCAAGGTCAAGCTCAACCCGATCCGGGAGCTGATCGCCGGCAAGCGGGTGGTGCTGGTCGACGACTCGATCGTGCGCGGCACGACCTCGCGCAAGATCGTGCGCATGGTGCGCGACGCCGGCGCCGCCGAGGTCCACGTCCGCATCTCGGCGCCGCCCACCCAGTGGCCCTGTCACTACGGCATCGACACCCCGACCCGGGGCGAGCTGATCGCATCGGACCACAGCGTCGAGGAGATCCGCCGCTTCGTCGAGGCCGACAGCCTGGCCTACCTGTCGCTCGACGGCTTGCTGGCGTCGGTCAGCGGCCCGCGCGACAGCTATTGCACCGCGTGCTGGACCGGCGACTACCGCGTCCCGATCTCGGCCGAGGACAAGCGGCAGGCCGAGCTCTTCCCGATCCGCGCCGAAGATCACGCATAGATCGTTGCTCGATTGGGCTCGATTGGAGCCCGCCGGCAGCGCCGACGCGCCGTCTGCCGGCCGTCCGCCTGGCCGCGGTAGACTGCCTACCGGCATGAGCGACGAGCCCGATCCGCAGGCGGTGAACGCATACCTGCTCGAGTTGCAGGATCGGATTTGCTCGTCCCTCGAACAGGTGGACGGCCGGCAGCGCTTCGCCGAGGACCGCTGGGAACGGGCGGCCGGAGGCGGTGGGCGGTCGCGGGTGCTGCGGGACGGCGCCGTGTTCGAGCAGGCGGGCGTCGGCTTCTCGCGCATCCATGGCTCGGGCCTGCCGGCGGCGGCGACCGCGCACCGGCCGGACCTGGCCGGCCGGGGCTTCGAGGCGACCGGGGTCTCGGTGGTCCTGCACCCGCAGAACCCGTTCGTGCCGACGACGCACATGAACGTCCGCTTCTTTGCGGCCGAGAAGGCCTGGGCGGGAGACCACGCGGTGTGGTGGTTCGGCGGCGGCTTCGATCTGACGCCGTATTACCCCTTCGAGGAGGACGCGCGCTCCTGGCACCTACGTGCGAGCGAGGCTTGCGAGCCCTTCGGCCCGGACGTGTATCCGCGCTTCAAGCGTTGGTGCGACGACTACTTCTATCTTCGCCACCGCGGCGAGTCTCGCGGCGTCGGCGGCCTCTTTTTCGACGACCTCATGGAGTGGGGCTTTCCGCGCTGTTTCGATTTCCTGCGCAGCGTCGGCGACACCTTCCTGGCCGCCTACCTGCCGATCCTGGAGCGCCGCCGCCTCACGCCGTTCGGCGATCGCGAACGCCAGTTCCAGCTCTATCGCCGCAGCCGGTACGTCGAGTTCAACCTGCTCTACGACCGCGGCACCCTCTTCGGCCTCCAGTCCGGGGGGCGCGCCGAGTCGATCCTGATGTCACTGCCCCCGCTGGTGCGCTGGCACTATGGCTGGCGGCCCGAGCCCGGCTCGCCCGAGGAACGCCTGGAACGGGAGTTCCTGCACCCGCGCGACTGGCTGCAGGGGTGAGGCGCGGGACAGCCGCCGCGCTGAGGGTCCGGCGGCCGGCGACAGCGGCCTCTGATCGTCCGGCGGCCGGCGTCCCGTGGCGCTATGATTGCCGGCCATGTCACTGACCCTGGCGACGTGGAACGTCAACGGGCTGCGGGCGCGCGCCAGCCAGTTCCTGGAATGGCTCGGCCGCGACCGGCCGCAGGTCGTCTGCCTGCAAGAGATCAAGAGCAAGCCCGAGCAGCTGCCGCCGGAGGTGCACGATGCGCCGGGCTACTGGTGGTACTGGCACGGCGGCGGCGGCTATTCGGGCGTCGCCCTGGGCGTCAGCAAGGATCTCGCGCCGGAGCGTCCGCTCTTCGGCCACCCGGCCTTCGACCACGAGACACGGATCGTCACCGCCGACCTGGGGGAGCAGGTCGTCGCTTCGGTCTACGTGCCCAACGGCGGCAAGGACTTCGCCGCCAAGCTGGCGTTCCTGGGCGCACTGGGGGAGTGGGCCGCCGCGCAGCGCGCGGCCAGCCGGCGGGTGGTGTTGTGCGGCGACCTCAACGTCGCGCGCACCGAGCGCGACGTGCACCCCAAGGAGCGGAAGCCCAACCAGATCGGCACGCGGCCGGAGGAGCGGGCGCTGCTCGAGGCCCTGATCGGGGCCGATCTCACGGACCTGGGGAGGGCGCTGGACCCCGACAACGACAACCTGTTCACCTGGTGGGCGCCGTGGCGCAACCTGCGCCAGCGCAACATCGGCTGGCGCATCGACTACATCCTGGCCACCTCCGCGCTGGCCGCCCGGGCCACCTCCTGCAAGGTCCTGGCGGAGGTCGGCACCAGCGACCACGCGCCCGTGCTCGCCGACCTCGGGAGCTGACCATGCAGTTACACGAAGGGCGCATCGCGATCGAGCCGTCACCGCGCGAAGTGCGGATCGTGGCGAAAGGCAGCCTGCGCAAATCCTCGCCTGTGGAGACCTCCGCCCGGCTGAGCAAGGCAGAGGTGGAACGCACTCGCCGTGCCTTGCGCGAGCGGCACGAGTGACCCCGCGGTCGCCGATCGCCCTGGGCACCAATGTCGTGATCGCGGCCCTGGCCCTGGGCCTCGCTCGCCCTCCCTCGAGCCTCGTTGCGGCCGGGAATAGCGACAGCTGCCGCGCCGTTTGAAGGGGTCTGGCTGCGATGTCGATCGGGACGTCGACCACCGCTGGCGCCGCCGGCGCGAGCCGCGGGCTCGCAATCCGCCCTTGAGCCTGGCGCCGCCGCGAGGTACCATCTTGCGCGTGAAACCCGAGAGCCCCAAGGCTCCCGCCGGCGCCCCTGACGGACGCGGTCGCGGGAGGAGCGCCACCGGCAGGCGTGTCTTGCCGGCCACCTTCGGCGTCCTGATGACGGTGCTGGCCGCCGGTCTGCTGCCCGCTGCGACCGCCCCGGCTCCGGGAGCTCTGGCGCTGGGCGCGGTGCCTGCCGTCTTCCGCGACGTCGCCGGCCTGCCACGGCGCGTCCTGGCGGCGGCGCTCGACGCGGTCGCCTGCGCGCGGACCCGCGGCCTCGGCGGCCGGGACGACGTGCTCACCCTGATCGACTACTCCCTGCCCTCGACCGAACCGCGGCTGTGGGTGCTCGACCTGGCGCACGGCAGGGTGCTCTTCCACGAGCTGGTGGCCCATGGCGCCGGCAGCGGCGACAACTACGCCACCCGCTTCTCGAATACCGACGAGAGCCGGCAGAGCAGCCTCGGCCTCTTCCTGACCGGCGGCACCTACGAGGGTGGCAACGGCTACTCGCTCCGGCTCAACGGCCTGGACCCGGGCGTCAACGATCGCGCCGAGCAGCGCAAGATCGTCATCCACGGCGCCTGGTACGTCAGCGCCGACCACGCTCAGCGCTACGGCAGGCTCGGCCGCAGCTGGGGCTGCCCGGCGCTGCCGGAGGCGAGCGCCCGCGGGGTGATCGACGCCATCAAGGACGGCACCTTCGTCTTCGCCTACGCCGGCGGCGGCGCCTCGTCACAGGTCTCCCGGACCGCCCTTCCGGCGGCGTGCGCCATCCCGACGGCGCCGGCGCCGGCCGTGGCGCCCTTCACCGCCGGGACGCACTGAGCTCTCTCCCCGCCGCGAAACCTCCCGCCGCGAGACCTCCCCGCCGCCGGGCCGCCACGCCCGCCGGCGCTTGTGCGTCACCGATCCTGGGGGAAGCTGATGGCCGGCGCCGGGCCGAAGCGGGCGAAGAGCACGAGGTGGCTGACGATCAGGATCGGCACCAGGAACGTCGGCAGGAGGCAGAGCGGCAGCTGGCGCAGCGGCGCGACGTCCGCGGGCCTGGTCAGGAAGAAGTGCATCGCGGTGCCGACGACCAGCAGCAGCTCGAGCAGGCCATAGCTGTTCCAACCCAGCAGCGCGAGCCGCCGCCAGGCGCTCCGCACCGGCACGCAGATGGCCGCCGCCAGCAGCGCGCCGAGCGCCGCCAGGATGTCGCCGTAGCCGCCCGGGGTGGCGAACGCGAACGGCAGCATGCCGCGCTGGAAGAGCGCCAGGAACTCGATGCCCACGAACCGCGTGACGTGCAGGAGGATGAGCACGCGCGGATCGACGTCGCGCAGCCAGCCGCCCAGCGCAGGCGACCGCCGCCACGCGATGAGCACGCCGGCGACCAGCAGCCAAAGGGTCGCGCCGACGAGCGGCGCCGGCAGCCGCAGCCACAGGCCGGCGGCTCCGGCGAGACCGGCAGCGGCCAGCCAGACGGCGAGGACCAGCGCGATGCGTCCGCTCGCGGCACCGCCGGCCGGCCATCGCGGCCGCGCGCCCGTGGCGTTGCTCCGGCCTTCCCCGGAGGGTCCTGCTGCGTCGCCGGTCATGTTCCTTCCTCCGCCGAGCGGGACGGCAACACTATCAGGGCTCGATCGTCAGGGCTCGACCGGGATCGGCGTTCCCTCGCCGCGGCGCAGGCGGTCGAGCAGCGCGAAGGGTGCGTAGCAGGCCAGGAAGAGGAGCAGCGACAGGGCTTCCAGGCTGAGCAGGTACCAGGGCCAGGGGCCCAGGTAATCGAAGAGGCTGGCCTGCACCGGCTTGCGCAGCAGGTAGCCGTAGTTGGCGTCCAGCAACCGGTCGATCAGGGCGGTCACCGCCACGTACGCTTGCAGCCATAGCCAGGCGCGCAGGATCGAGCGCGGCCGCGGGCGCATGCCGAGGCCGAGCGTGAGATAGAGGATGGCCACGACCACGGTCGCGTGCAGGGTCTGGAAGGTGATGAAGTGCAGGCTCGGGAAATCCTCGGCGAGGTCGGGGGTGAGCAGTGCCTGCAACGTGCCCGAAAGCCCCCAGAAGTAAGCCAGCTCGAAAGCCACGCGGCGCCGCCACAGCAGCGCGGCGACCGCGGCGAAGATCACCCAGTCGCAGAGCTGGAACGGCAGGTGGTCCTTCAGGGTGGCCGGGTCGGCGTGGGCGGCGAGCGCCAGGACCGCCGCCTCGCAGAGCAGCAGCAGCCCGGCCAGGCACCAGGCGATGCGCCCCGCGGTGCCGCCGCCCGCGCCCGCGTCCGCATCGCCGCCCGGCCGACGGCTGCCGCCGCGCCGCGCCGCCAGCACCAGCCCCGCGGTGACGGCGGCGGTGACCCCCAGCACGGCCAGGTGCGATGGACCGAAGATCCGGAACGGAAGCGGCGAGGTCATGGCGGCGGCGGGCGCGCTGGCGCGCTGCGGGCGTTGCGGTTACCGCCGTCTCTATGGCCGGCGGCACGCGGGCGGCGCGCCGGCGATGTTATGCCGAAACCGCGATGAGATCCGCTAAGATGCCGCGGATGACCCGTCCGCGATCCGCACCCTCCGCAGCTTCTCCTTCTCTGCCACCGCGCCGCCCGCACCGTCCGCGCCCTCTGCGCCGCCTGGCCCCCGGCGCCCCCGGGGCCGGCGCCTTTGCCCTCGCCGCGTTCTGCGCCCTGATCTGGGCCCAGGCCGAGCGGCCGGTCCGTGCCGCCGCGCCGGCGCCTTCGTCCCGGCAGCTGATCCAGCCCAGCAAGGACGCGCTCGCCCTGGCCGAGCAGGTGAGGGCCCGCTGGATGGGCGTCGATCATGGCGGCAACCTGTGGGCCTGGGAGGCGCTCGAAGGGTCGGTGCGGTTCTTCACGCCGGCGGCGGAACGCCTGCCGACGATCGGGGTGCCGCTGGACGCGTCCGCCGTCGACGGCGACGCGCAGTGGGGCGCCGTGGCGCTGACGCCGCTGACCGGCCCGGGCGGGGAGGGCCGCGTGCTCGTGTGGGTGCGGCCCGGCGGCGCTCCCGGCAAGCACGAGGAAGTCGTGCTGCCGACGCCGGCGAGCTGGGTGTGCTGGATCGACGAGGACACCGTTGCGCTGTCGCCGCGGCGCACCGCGCATCGCGTGGAGACGTGGAGTCTGCGCCAGCGCAAATTGGTGCGGAGCCTCGGCTCCGAGCACGAGATCAAGCTGGCGCCAGGGGCGACGCGGGAGCGCGAGGTGCTGCTGCGCTACGACGCGTCCCGGCGGCTGCTGTTCACGCTCGAGACCTTCACCGGCGACCTGCAGGTGCTCTCGCTCGACGGCAAGGTGGCCTGGCGCGCCAAGCTCGACGACCCCTACCGCAAGGTGGAGGAGAAGACGCTGGCCGATCTCGACGAACGGGCGAAGACGCGCGACATGGCGCTGGGCCAGACGCTTTCCGACCTGTGGCTGGCGGAAGGGCCGGATGGCACCGCCTGGGTGTCGCAGCGGATCGACATGCTCGACAAGTCGGTGGGCCTGGTCAGGGCGAGCGCCGCGGGAACCGCCGCCGAGAAGGTCTCGAAGCTGCGTTGCCCCAGCAAGACCTTCACCATCTGGGGCTCTCACCTGGTCTTCTTCCGCGACATCGCCTCGCCGCGCGAGGTCTGCAACGACGTCGTTTCCCTGCCCGAACAGTGATGACCGGCGGAGGCTCCGGCTCACGCTCAGGCTCTGGCTCAGGCGGAGGCCCGGGAAAGACCGGGGCCTACGGGTCGGCCGGCGTGGACATCGACGCCAAGCAAAAGGGGCTGGCGCGCGTCAAGGAGCTGGCGCGGGCGACGTTCACCCCCGGCGTGCTGGGCGAGATCGGCAGCTTCGGCGGCCTGTTCCGGCCTGAGCTCGCGGGCCTGCGCGAGCCGGTGCTGGTCGCCTCCGCCGACGGCGTGGGCACCAAGCTGACGGTGGCGCGCCTGGCCGGCGACTACTCGACGGTGGGGCGCGACCTGGTCAATCACTGCGTCAACGACATCCTGGTGCAGGGGGCGCTGCCGCTGTTCTTCCTCGACTACGTGGGGGCCGGCGTGCTCGCGCCCGACCGCATGGTGGAGCTGGTCGGCGGCGTCGCCCAGGGCTGCCGGGAGAACGGCTGTGCGCTGCTCGGCGGCGAGACCGCCGAGATGCCGGGCTTCTACCAGCCGGGCGACTACGAGCTGGTCGGCTTCATCGTCGGGCTGGTGGACAGGCCGCACCTGCTGGACGGCTCGCGCGCGGTCGCCGGCAGCGTCCTCGTCGGGCTGGCCGCGGCTGGCCTGCACACCAACGGCTACTCGCTGGCGCGGCGCATCCTGTTCGACAAGCTGGGGCTGCGCTGCGACGACCGCGCGCCCTGGGCAAGCGGGCAGCGGGTCGGCCAGGCGCTGCTCGCCCCGCACCTGTCGTACCTGGCGCCGCTCGCGCCGCTGCTGCGGCATCCCGCCCTGCGCGCCATGGCCCACGTCACCGGCGGCGGCCTGACCGACAACCTGCCGCGGGTGCTGCCGGCGGGCACCCACGCCGAGATCCGCGTCGGCAGCTGGGAGGTGCCCCAGGTCTTCCACTTCCTGCAGCAGCATGGGGACGTCGAGACCGAGGAGATGCTCCGGGTCTTCAACATGGGCATTGGCATGGTGCTGGTGGTGGACCCGGCCGGGCTGCGCGAGGTGCTGGGAGAGCTGCGCCGGGCGAAGCAGCGGGCGTGGACCATCGGCACCGTGCAGGCAGGCGGCGCCGGCGTGGTCTACGACCTGGGGCCGCTGCCGGGCGCGCTGCCGGGCGCGGAGGGGTCCGGCGCCGCGGCCGGCGAGGACCCCGAGGCGGGGCCGGCAGCGACGGCGCCGGCGGACGGCAGCGCGTGACCCGTTTAGGCGTCCTGCTCTCCGGACGCGGCAGCAACTTCCTGGCGCTCGACGACGCCGTGCGGCGCGGCGAGCTGCCGGCGACGATCGTTCTCGTGGCGAGCAACGTCGCCGGCGTACCCGGGCTCGAGCGGGCGCGCGAGCGCGGCCTGCCGGCGGTGGCGATCCCGCACCGCGGCGAGCCCGACCGGGCCAGCCACGAAGCCAAGCTGATCGCGGCGCTGCGCGGCGCCGGCGTCGAATGGGTCTGCCTGGCCGGCTACATGCGGCTGCTGTCGCCCGGCTTCGTGGCGGCCTTCCCCCGCCGCATCCTCAACATCCATCCCAGCCTGCTGCCCGCGTTTCCCGGCATGGATGCCCAGGCGCAGGCCCTGGCGCACGGCGTCAGGCTCAGCGGCTGCACGGTCCACCTGGTCGACGCGGGGCTCGACAGCGGTCCCATCGTCGTGCAGCGCGCGGTCGCGGTGCTCGACGGCGACACCCCCGAGACCCTCGCCGCCCGCATCCTCGAGCAGGAGCACCTCGCCTACCCGGAGGCGCTGCGCCTCCTGCTCACGCGGCGGTGGGAGGTGCAGGGCCGCCGGCTGGTCTTCCTGCCCGGCCCCTCGGACCCTGGCGCAGAGGCGCCGCGAACCGCGGGCCGCGAGCCGCGAGTGAGCTAGGAGATCGAGCTGGCGGCCTCGCTCACCTCGCCGGCGGCGCCGGCCCCCGCCTTAGGGCACCGGGTGCGGGAGCGCGAGGCATGGGAGCGCGTCGCGTCGTCGTGGCAGGATTTCTCCACGGCGCGCAGCACGCTCTACTACCGGCGCCGCGAGATCGCCCTGATCGAGCGGTGGCTGGGGCCGGTCAAGGGCAAGAAGGTGCTCAAGCTCGACCTCTGGAACGAGGCGTTCAACACCCGCATCCTGCACTGGATGGTCGCCCAGGGGGCCGAGATCGTGGCGCTCGACGGCAGCGGGGTGGTGACCGCGCGGGCACGCGCCAACGCCCTCGCCGGCGGCGTCCGGCTGGGGCTGCTGCGCGCCGACATCCGCGACCTGCCGCTTGCCGACGCCTCCTTCGACCTCGCCTACACCATGGGCACGATCGAGCACATCGCCGAGTACCGCCAGGCCCTGGGCGAGCTGCGGCGGGTGCTGCGGCCGGGAGGCCGCGCCATCGTCGGCGTGCCGCACCGCTGGAACCTCTTCCTGCGGCCGCTGCTGGTGAACGTCCTTTCCGCCTTTGGCGCCTACCCCTACGCGCCGGAGAAGTCGTTCGGCGCCGCGGAGCTGCGGCGCGATCTGCGCGCCGCCGGCTTTCGCGTGCTCGACCGCGGCGGCCTGCTGCTGGCGCCGGGCCCGCTGCGGATGCTCGACGTCTTGCTGCATATCCGGGGCAGCGCCTTCGAGCGGCTCGCCGCCACGCTGGCGGCGCCCTTCGAGGCGCTGGAGACGCGCTGGGAATGGACCGGCCGCTTCGGCTACCTGATGGCCATGCAGGTCGAGAGGGCAGACTGAGACGGCGCCTCCGCCCATGTCCCTCGCCGGCTTCGTGTCGATCCACCTCGTCTTCACCGGTTGCGTCGCCCTGACCGCGACGGCGCTGGGCCGGCGGCTCGCGGCGCTGGCCGGCCCGGCGTCGCGGGCCGAGCGCTGGGGCCTGCCGCTGGCGCTGGGGCTCGCGGCGATCGGCTGCGGATTGGCGCTGCTGGCAGCGGCCGGGTGGTTGCTCCCGCCGTGGCCGCTGGCCGTTTTCGCCGTGGCGGCCGTGGCCGCGGCGCCGCAGTGGCGGCCGCTGTTCGCGGAGATGGCGGCGCTGGCACGGCGGCCGCGCGGGGGCGGGGCCGGGGCTACCATGGCCGCGGTTGGAGCGGCGGCCGCGGTTGGAGCGGCGGCGGCAGCGGTGCCGGCGCTGGCCCTGTATCCGCCGACCGGGTTCGACGCCCTGCTCTATCACCTGCCGGCCGCGGCGCGCTTCGCGGCGAACGGACGCCTCGCCGCGGCCCCGGAGCTGCGCTTTCCGGCTTTCCCCTGGCTCAACGAGATCCTCTTCGCCGCCGCCATGCAGCTGCAGGACGACGTGGCGGCGCAGCTGCTCGAATGCCTGGCGTACCTCGGCACGGCGGTCTTGCTGTGGGAGATGGGGCGGCGGCGCTTCGGCGCCTGGGCCGGCCTCCTCGGCGCCGCCCTCTGGCTGGGCAGCCCGCTGGTCGCCTGGGCTGCCGCCTCGGCCTACGTCGAGCCGTTCGAGGCCTTCCTGCTGCTGGCCACCGTCGAGGCCTTGCTGCTGTGGCGCGAGACGGCGGCGCCGCGCCTCCTGGTCCTGGCGGGAGCGCTCGCCGGGTGTGCCGCCGCGGTCAAGATCCAGGGGCTCTTCGCCATCGGGCTGGTGGCGGTCTGGGCCCTGCGCGCCGGCCCGGCGCCGGCCGAGCCCCTGTCCCGCGAACCGGCACCGGTTGCGGAGCCGCCGCGATCCGCCACCGTCTCGGCGCCCGCGCCGGCATCGGCGCCGCCCAACTCCAGGCGCCGGCGCTGGCGCCGGTTGGCGGCGGCCCTGCTCGCCGCTGCCGTCGTCGCGCTGCCGTGGTACGTCTGGATCGGCGTGACGACCGGCGACCCCTTCTTTCCCCTGCTCACCAGGCTGGTCCATCCTGCCGCCGAGGAGGTGCCGGCGGCACCGGTCTGGCACGCCTTGCGGGAACCGGGGCCGCGGCCCTGGCACGCCCTGCGGCAGGCGATCTGGCCCTATCCTCCCGGCTCGCCGCTGCTGTGGCTGCTGGCGCCGCTGCCGCTCTTCTGGCGCCGCCGCTCGCCGGTGGCGGCGAGCCTTGGCGCCGCCGGCCTGGCGCTGGTCGTGATCACCGCCGCCGTCCATCCCGATCCGCGGCTGCTCTCGGTCGCGGGCCCGCTGTTCGCCGCGGCCATCGCCGCCGTCCTGGGTCCCTGGGCGCTGGCGCGCTGGGGTGCCGCCGGCGCCGCGCCGCGGCTGCTGGCCGTCGCCATGCTGGCGCTGCTGCCGGGCGCGGGCTACACGGCGCTGCTGGCGGTCCGCCGGGGCGCCATCCCTCACGATCGGGCGGGGCGGGAGAGCTACCTGCGGCGCCAGCTGCCGGGCTACGGCGCGCTGTCCTGGCTCAACTCGGTTCACGGCCGGCGCTACGCGGTGTACGGCCTGTGGGCGGAGAATCTGCGCTACTACGCCGCCGGCAGGTTCGTGGGCGATTGGTACGGCGCCGCCCCCTTCGCCGCGGCGCTGCGCGCCGCCGGGCGGCCGGCAGACCTCGCCGCGTTCCTGGCCGGGGCGGGGGTCGATCACCTCCTGGTCCGGCGCATGGCGGGGCAGCCTGATCCGGTTCCCTGCGGCGATCCGCGCTTCGCCCCTTTCCTGCGTGCCGAGCACTGTGATCCGGAGGCGAGCGTCTGGGCGGTCGCGACCCCGCCGCCGCGCCTGGCGCCCTGAACCATGTGCGGCATCTTCGGCTTCACCGGGCCTCCCGACGCCGAGCTGCTCGCGGCTCTGAGCCGGGCCCTGCGTCACCGCGGCCCGGACGGTCTTGGCGAGCTGGCCGGCCCGGCGGCGTCCTTGGGCTGCGACCGCCTGGCCATCGTCAGCCCCGCCGACGGCGCGCAGCCGCTGGCCAGCGAGGACGGCAGGGTGCACCTGGTCTGCAACGGCGAGATCTACAACCACCGGCAGCTCCGGTGCGGGCTCGAGGCGCGCGGCCACCGCTTCGCGACCGGTTCCGACGCGGAGGCGGCGCTGCATGCGTTCGAGGAAGAAGGCGCGGCGTCGTTCGCCCGCCTGCAGGGCATGTTCGCCCTGGCGCTGTGGGACGAGGGACGGCAGCGCCTGGTCCTGGCGCGCGATGCCAGCGGGATGAAGCCGATGTGCTACCTCCGCCACGCGGGGCGCTGGTGGTTCGCTTCGGAGGCCAAGGCGCTGCTGCTCGCGACCGCCATGCCGCGGCGGCTCGACGCGGCAGCGCTCGACGGCCTCCTGCGGCTGGGCTTCGTGCCGGGCTCGCGCACGCTGTTCGAGGGGATCGCGCGGCTGCCGGCGGGACAATGGATCTCCCTTGGGCAGGATGCCGAGGATGCGGAGGTGCGGCCGCGCCCGTTCGCGCCGCCGGCGCCGGAGTCGGAGTCGGCACCGGCCCGCGCGCGCACCGGCGCCGGCCGCCCGGCGGCAAGCGGCGCGGCGGCGGCGGCCGGCCTGGCGGCGGAGCTGCGCCGGCGCCTGGGTGCGGCGGTCGAAAGCCACATGGCGGCCGACGTGCCGGTCGGCGCCGCGCTGTCCGGAGGCCTGGACTCGAGCTTCCTGGTCGGCCTGATGGCCGAGCGCGCCGGAGCGGGAGTCAAGACCTTCTCGATCGGCGCCCCGGGCGATCAGGACGAGCGGCCGTTCGCGCGCGCCGCGGCCGAGCGTTTCCGCACCGACCACCACGAGATCACGGTCCATCCCGAGGACCTGTGGGCGCGCCTGCCGCGGGTGGTGTGGAACGCCGAGGAGCCGCGCACCGGGCCGCTGGTGCCGAACGACCTGCTGTTCGAGCGCGCCGGCCGCGACGTGCGGGTGCTCCTGCTGGGCGAAGGTGCCGACGAGCTGTTCGGCGGCTACCTGCGCTTCAAGACCGCCCTGCCGCCGCTCGACCGGCTGCCGCGCGCGCTCGCCGCCGGGCTCTACGGCACCCGCAAGCTGGGGGCCGCGCACGGCCTCTATGGCACCGCCATGCTGGCCGCCCGCAAGCGGGAGGACCCCCTCGCCACCTGGCTGGGGCCTGCCCTGGGGCAGCGCGGACCCGGGCGGCTGGCCGCCCTGCTCGACTACGAGCGCGGCGTCCAGCTGCCCAGCGCTCACCTGCCGCGGGTGGACCTGCTGAGCATGGCGCACGCCCTGGAAGCCAGGCTGCCCTACCTCGACGCGGCAGTGGTCGAGCTGGCGGCGCGGGTGCCGCTGGCGCTCAAGGTGGCATGGCGGGACGAGAAGATGGTGCTGCGCGAGGCGGCGCGCGGCCTGGTGCCCGAGGCCATCCTGGCGCGCCGCAAGCAGGGCCAGAGGAATCCGCTGCGCCTTTGGGACGCCGCCGGCTTCCTGGACCTCGCGGCGGACCTTCTCGCCCCGCCGGTCCTGCGCTCCCGCGGGCTCTTTCAACCGCGCTACGTCGGCCGGCTGCTGGCGCGCCTGCGCCGCCGGCGCGCCCTGCCTTTCGACCGCAACCGCCTGCACCTGCTGGTGCTGATCGAGATCTGGCACCGCGTCTACCTCGACCCGCCGCGCCTGGCACCGCCTGCCGCCGCCGGCTGGCGCGGCGTCCGCGGCGAGGATGCGGCGGCATGAGGCCGCGGCTCCGTCGCGGTCCGCCCTGGCTGCTGCGGGCCTGGCAACGCGTCGTCTTCCGCCGTTCGGCGCTGGCGGCCTGGCTGGCCTGGCCGGTCCTCTACCCGGCGGCCTGGATGTGGCGCCGCACGGCGCTGCGCCGCACGCGTGTCTGGGCCGTCACCGGTTCGCTGGGCAAGACCAGCACCGCCGCCGCGGCCGCCGCCGCCGCGGGCGCGCCGTTCGATCCCGACCGCCCGAACTACGGCAGCCACCTCGCCGCCGCTCTCCTGCGCTGCCGGCCGCGGCAGCCATGCCTGGTGCTCGAAGTCGGCATCTCCCGCCCCGGCCAGATGCGCGCCTACGCGCGGCTGCTGCGGCCGGACCTCGTCGTGCTGACCGCCATCGGCACCGAGCATCTCCACGCTTTCGCGGACCAGGACGCGCTGGCGCGCGAGAAGGCGCTGTTGCCGCAGGCCGTGGCGCGAAGCGGCCTGGTGGTGGTCAACGGCGACGATCCGCGTTGCCGCGCCATCGCGGCGGCGAGCGCGGCGCCGGTCGTGCGGGTCGGCGTCGCCGCGGACTGCGAATGGCGGATCGCGAGCGCCGCCGCGGACTGGCCGCGCGGCACGCGCCTGCGTCTCGCCGGGCCCGGCGGCGAGACCATCGAGATCGCCAGCCAGTGGGTCGGGCCCGACCTGGCGCGCTGCGCCGCCTTCGGGGCGGTGTCGGGGCTCGCTTCGGGCGTCGCCGCGCCGCTCGTCGCGGCGCGCATCGCGTCCCTGCCGCCGCTGGCGTGGCGACTGAATCCGCTGCCCCTCCCTGGCGGCGCCTGGCTGCTCCACGATGCCTGGAAGGGTCACTGGCCCACCGCCGAGTCGGCCCTGCAGATCCTTGCCAGCCTTCCCGGCTCGCGGCGGGTCGCGGTGTTGGGCACGCTCGACGAACCGCCGGGCACCCAGGGAGCGGCCTACCGGCGGTACGGACGCCTGGCGGCGACGGCCGCCCAACGCCTGCTCTTCGTCGGCTCGCGGCACGAGCTCAAGCGGCTGCTGGTGGGCGTCCGCGAGGCGGGGCGGGAGGCGCCGCAGGTCGAGCACTACGCCGGGAGCCACGAAGCCGCCGCCGCCTTGCGCGACGAGCTGGCTCCCGGCACGGTGATCCTCCTGAAGGGCCGGCACAGCCAGAAGCTGGGCCGGGTGGCGCTGCTGCTTCAGGGCGAGAGCGTGGGCTGCCGGCTGAGCTTCTGCCCGGCGCGCGGGTTGCGATGTGAGCTCTGTCCCCGCCTGCGGGGTTAGACAAGACCGATTGCCGAAGCGCAGGGAGGGACGCGGGGCTCGGGCTTGCCGCCGGCGCCGGCAGTCAGAAAGGATTCGAGAATGCGGCGAATTCGCCTGGCGCTGCTGCGCGGCGTCTGCCAGCTTCCGGCCTACGTGGCGATCGAGGCGGGCGGCTTTGCGGCGGAGGGCATCGCGGCGGAGCCCATCGTGGCGCCGACCGCCTGGACGGTGCCGGATCGCCTGCGTGCGGGAGACGTCGATTTCGCCGTCATCCCCTGGACGCGGGTGGCGGCTGACGTGTCGGAGGGAACCAGGCGCCTCGTCCTGGTGGCCGGCTCCGGCGTCGAGGAGGCGGCGCTGGTGGTGCGCGCCGGCCTGGCGCCGGCGGCGGTGCGGCGCGTCGCCGTGCCGCAGGAAGGAGGGATCAAGGATCTCACGGCCATGGCGCTGCTGCGGCGCCTCGGCTGGCAGGATGCCAGGCTGGTTCGCCAGCCGTCGGGCGACGGCGCCATCCTGAGCTTCGTCGGCGAGGGCGCCGATGCCGCCGCGATGGTCGAGCCCTACGCCGCCATGCTCGAGCATCTCGGCCTGGGCCGTGTGCTGCTGCGCACCGGCGACGTGTGGCCCGGGGCTCCGGGCTGCTCGCTGGCCACCTGCAGCGATCTGATCGACCGCGAGCCGGACCTGGTGCAACGCGTGGTGAGCGCCTACACGGCGGCGGCGCGCCGCGTCCTCGCCGCTCCCGACGAGGCGGCGCGCGCCGGCGAGTCGTTCATCGGCGTGAGCGCCGCCATCATCCGCCGCGCCCTCGAGGTCAACCGCCCCGACCCGCAGGCGATCCGCAACGACGCGGCCATGTCGCAGATCCTCGGTTTGATGCGCGAGCTCGGTTACCTGCGGCAGGCGCCGGCGGGTTACCGCGACCTGCGGTTCCTCGAGGCGCTCGGCCCTTGAGCGGGGCACGGCGCCGCCCGCCGCCGTGGCGGGACCTCGCCGCCCTGCTGCGGCGGGCGGCGGGCCTGCCCGCCTTCCTGGGGCGGCCGCTCGCTCCGGCCGCGGCGGGCGCGGCCGTCGCGGAGCAGGTCCGCCGGCGCGGCGCGGCCTTCCTCGCGGCGGCGGACCGGCTGATCTACGGCGTGCCCGGCAGCCCGCTCCGGCGGCTGTTGCTGTGGGCGGGATGCGAGGCCGGCGACCTGCGCCGCATGGTGGAGGCGGACGGCTTGGAGGCGGCGCTGCTGCGGTTGCGCGCCGCGGGGGTGCGGGTGAGCGTCGACGAGCTGCGCGGCCGGGTGCCGTTGCGGCGGTCCGGCCTGGAGCTCGAGCTTCTGCCGCGCGACCTCGTGAACCCGGCGGTCCGCGGCGCGGTGGCCGGCGCCAGCAGCGGCACCACGGCGAGGAGCGGGGGCGGCCGTCCCCTGCCGGTGAGCTATGGCTGGGAGTTTCTCGCCGCCGAGGCGGCGTACGAGCAGCTGCTGCTCGCGAGCCACGGTCTCGCCGCGGCGCCGCTGGCGCTTTGGCTGCCCGGGCCGCCAGGGATCGCCGGGTTGCACAACCTGCTGGCGCACGCCAAGCTCGGGCGCCCGCCGCGCCGCTGGTTCTCGCCCAGTCCGGCGCCGGCGGCCGGCGACGGCCTGGCCTTCTGGGCCGACCGCGGCTGGCGGGCGGCGCGCCGGCTGCTGCCAGAGCTCGGTCCGGCTGCCGAATGGTTGCCGCCGGAGCGGGCGGTGGAGGTGGCCCGCTGGCTGGCCGCGGCGCCGGGGCCGGCGCTGCTCAAGTGCTTCGCCGGCGCGGCCCAGCGCGTGGCGGGTGCGGCGCGGGCCGCGGGGCTCGACCTCGACGGCAAGGTGGTCTTCGCCGGCGGCGAGCCGCTCGGCGAGGCCCGCCGGCGGGTCCTGGCGCGGGCCGGTCTGCGGGCGTATGGGCGCTACGCCGCCACCGAGACCGGTTTTCTCGCCGGGGCCTGCCCGCTGGGTGCCAGCGGTGCCGACATGCACCTGTATGCCGGCCAGGCGGCGCTGGTCAACGGGCGGCCCGAGGGCGTCTCCGGGCCGCTCGCCGTCACCTCGCTGACGCTGGCGGCACCCCTGGTGCTCCTCAACGTCGAGCTGGGCGACCACGGCGTGCTGCGGCGGGAGCCCTGCGCCTGCGCTCTCGGCCGCGCCGGCCTCGACTGGCGGGTGGCGGAGGTGCAGAGCCCGGAGAAGATCGCCGCCGAAGGCGTCAAGCTGGGGGAGGTCGATTTCACGCGGCTGGTGGCGGAGGCGGTGCACGACCTGGGAGGCGGGCCCGACGACTTCCAGATCTGGCTCGGCGAGCAAGAGGATGCGCCGGACGTGGCCGGCGCCGGCGCGCGCCCCGCCGTCGTCCTCGCCCCGGACGCCCCGATCGAGCCGGCGGCGCTGCGCGCCCGGCTGCGGCAGGGATTGCCGCGGTTGTCCGGCGGCGCTCTCGCGGCCCTGCTGTGGATCGACGCCGGGGGCTTGCGGGTGGAGCGCCGGCCGCTCGTCGCCGGAGCGGGCCACAAGCTCCTGCGGGTCGTCCGGCGGGCGGCGATGGAGCAGGAGGAGCCGGAGCAGGTGGGGTGCGAGGGGGAGCACGAGATGCGGGAGCGGGAGGCGGAGGGGTCGTGGCGGGACATGGAGGAGCGGGGAAGGTAGGAGCGGGGAATGGAAGGGCGGGAGATGGAGGGGCGGGGCTTGGAGGGGCGGGGAGTGGAGGGACGGGAGATGGAAGGACGGGAGATGGAGGGCGGGGAGTGGAGGGACGGGGAAGGAGGTACGGGAGATGGAGGGACGGGAGATGGAGGGCGGGGAGTGGAGGGACGGGAGATGGAGGGACGGGAGCGGGGAGAAGCTGGTGAGGGGTGATCCGCCTGCGGCGGGGCTCGGCTCGGCGGCGGCGCCCGGACGGCCGGCGGCGGCATCTGGACGGTCGGAGCCGGTGCCTCCCAGGCGCTTCGATCCCGCGGCGTGGGCGCGGGTGCACGACCGGCGGGAGGCGCGGGACTTCGTCTTCTGGCGCGGCGTCGAGCTGGCCGGCGAGGTTTGCGCGGAGCGGGTGCGGCCAGGCGAGGTATGGCTCGACGTGGGGTGCGGCCCCGGCCACCTTGCCGCTGCGCTGGCGCGGCTGGGGGCGCGGGCCGTCGGCCTGGACTTCGATCCGTGCATGGCGCGGTACGGCCGGCGGCGCTGGCGGCTGCCCTTTGCCGTTGCGGATGCCTGCATCCTGCCGGTCGCCGATCGCTGCTGCGCGGGGATCGTGGCGGTGTCGCTGCTCGGCTGCCTGCCGCTGCCGGCGGCCTTCTTCGACGCGGCGCGGCGGGTGCTGGCGCCCGGCGGCACGCTCTGCTTCAGCGCCATGAACCGGCACAGCCTGCTGCTGGCCGCCGGCAAGGCGCGAGCCTGGCGCGGCCGCCACGGGCGCGGCTATGCCGCCTACGATCCGGCGGCGCTCGCGGCGGCGCTGGCCCGCGCCGGTTTCTCCCCCGAGCGCCAGATTCTCTATGGACACTTCCTCGGCGCGGGCCGCCGCATCGTGCCCGGCCCTGGCGCGGCCCAGCGGCTCGAACGGTCGGTGCCGCCGGGGCGCCGCAGCGCCTGGGCGCGCCAGCTCCTCCTGGTGGCCCGGCGGCGGTAGGCGCGCCCCGATTGGGCTGGGCTGGCTGGCTGGCGCGCTGGCTGGGCTGGGCTGGCTGGACGGGCGAGCCTGCGGGCAGGATCAGCGCGCCGGCGCTGGCGGCTGCCTGGAGTGTGCCGGGTTCGGCTCGTAGACCCGGATGAAGAAGCGGCGGGCGCCGATCGGGGCGCCAACGGAGGCGTTGCCGAGGGTCGCCGCCAAGGTGTAGTGATCCTCGACGGCAGACCACAGGCCGGCGGCGTAGTCGTCGCCGAAGGCACGGGGGCCGAACTCGGGAGTTGGCCGGTTGGCGAGCAGCACGAAGCGCGGCCGGGTGGCGAGCAGGCGCGCCACCGCCTCGGCCTCGCGGCCGGCGCCAAGGACTCCGGGGAAGATCTGCTCCTGGCGCAGCGGGTTGGGAAGGCCGGTCACGAAGTTGAAGAAGCCGGCCTCGGGAAAGCTCGCCAGCCGGTCGCCGGGCTTGGCGCGGCCGGCCAGGTAGTCCAGCGTGCCCGCGATCGCGTTGGCCTCCTTCCATGGCAGGCGCAGGCTGCCGGCCGAGGTGTCGAGCCGGACCACCTGCGGCCCCCAGGCAAGGGCGCCGATGCGGGCGAGATGGAGGCAGACGAGCCCCGCGGCGAGCACCAGGAGCCGGAATCGAAAGCTGCCGGGGTCGCGCAGCCGGGGTGCCAGCAGGTCGCCGCCGAGCACGCCGGCGGTGGCCAGCAGCGGCGGCAGCGGCAGGGCGCAGTAAGCGGTCATCTGGGGTCCGATCCTGCAGCCAAGGAGCACGCGGCCGGCGAGGCCGGCAGCCAGGCCGAAGAGCAGGAACCGGGCATGTCCGCGACCGTCCAGTGGGCGACGCAGCACCGCCGCCGCCGCCGCCGCCGCGACCAGCGGCAGTGGGAACAGCACCGGCGGCAGGTCGCCGGCCATGCCGGCCCAGCGCCAGCGCAGGGGGCCGCCCCAGAGGCCGAAGGCGGCGATGCCGGCAAGGGCGGCGACACAGAAGGCGAGCCGCGGCAGCACGCGCCACCGGGCGGGAGTGGCGAGGCTGGCGGTGCTTGGGCTGGCCGCAGTCCATGCAGGTGCCTGTCCCTGTCCCGCGCCTCCGCCAGGGACCGTCCTTCTGGGCACGGAACTGGACCCGGCAGGCCATGCGCACACCAGCAGCAGCAACGCGTCGAGGGCCAGGCCCCAGGCGAGCAGGGGCAGTGAACGGTCGAGGCGGGCGAACCCGGAAACGGCGCCGTAGAGGTTCTTCCATTCCGGCGGCATGGCCAGAACGTGGGTGAACGGTCCCTCCGTCAGCAGGACGTGCCAGGAGGTGCCGGCGAAGGCGGCGCCGTAGATCGCGACCGCCGCGGCAGCGCCCAGCGCCAGATCGGCCATGGCCGCGCCTGCTCCTGCCGCCGGGAACAGGCCAGCGAGGCGCGGGTGCCGCGCCACGGCTGGCCGCGGAGCGGCGGCGATGGCGTCGGGCCCATCGTTGGCCGGCGAGGTGTCTCGCGCCGCGGCCGGCAACGCGGCGGCGGTCGCGCGCAGAGCGGCGATCAGCATGACCAGGGCGACCGTGGCGCCGATCTCGGCGCGGGCGGTGAGAGCCAGGGCGAGGCCCCCGGCCACCAGCAGGCGGCGTTGCCAGCCGGGCGGCTGCAGGCTGGCGACGAGCGCGAGCAGGCCGCCGGCGAGGGCGTAAAGGCTCGAGGCGGAGTAGGGGAAGACGAACGCGCCGCCACGAGGCGCGCCGAGGCAGAAAGCGGCAGCCAGCGCGGTGGCGGCGAGCGCCGAGCCGGGTCCGCCCGCGGCGGCGGCCAGCCGGTACAGCAGGAAAAGGATGGCCGCGGCGAGCGCCAGGCAGGCAAGCTCGAGCGGCAGCCAGCAACGGGGAGCGACGAGCGCCCCGGTGGGAAGACCGCCCGTCAACGCCGGATGAACGGCAGCCCCAAAAGCCGCACCGCCGGTCGCCCCAGGGTCGGTTGCCGCTGGCAGTGACGAGGCGACCGTCCCATGGGGACGGCCGGTGAGCCGCTGGCCGGTGTCCCAGAGGCGCAGCACCAGGGCCTGCAGCCAGGGGCCGGAAGGGCCGTAGTAGAAGACGACGTCGCGATACAGCCTCTCGCCGTCGGCGAGCCTCGCCGGGACGTTCATCTCGCGCCCGGAGTCGACGAAGGGGTTGACCCAGCGCAGCCAGCTGGAAGCGAGCGAGGCGAGCGCCGCGAGGATGACCAGCGAGACCTTGCCCAGGGCCCGCCAGGGCAGCCCCTTGGCCTCGAGGCGCGGGCGCTGCCACCCGCCGTCGCTGGCCTGATCGGTTCGATCGTGCATCTCGATTGGCAGTCCGGGCCCGGCGCCGGCAGGCAGTCACCTGTGCGGCGGCGGGCGGCCCGAGCGCGGCGGCGCGCATCCGGGCGCTGCGGGCAGGGCGCCATTGTAGCCCCGGGAGTGTCCTGGACAGGACGCTGCGGGTGGGCGACCTGGGTCGCGGCGCCCTGGTCGTCGAGGAACGCCAACGTTCCACACGCGTGGGGTAAGGCTGGCCACCATCAGGTGCGATAGCGATTGATTAATGTTAGGATGTCTGTCGACGCAGATCTTTCCAAAAGAGGATGAAAGCCATGCTGAGAGCCCTGCCGGTGTGTGCAGCCCTGTGGCTAATCGTTCCGTTTTCCTCCCATGCCGCCGTCGCGAGCGGTCCTCAGGCCCAGCACGTGCCTGGAACGGCGGCGGCGCAGCGTCCCGTCACGATCGACCCTGATCTCATGACGGCGCTCAAGGGGATCACCCTGGCGTCCCCCATCGCTCCAGCTGGCGGCCAGCTCCGCAATACGGGCGCCGTCTGTTCCAATTCATGCCAACCCTGCGTCTGGCCCATTCCGGGATACTGCCCGCCCGGCGCCGGCGTCTGCACGCCAGGAAACTGCCCCTAGCTACTTCCCCCGGAAAAACGCAGGATTTCGCTGGATTGGGGCCGACGGGTCCGGGCCGCCGGCCCTGGCACTTGCCAGGTGCAGGAGGCGTCACCCGCTTCCGGGTCCTCGATCTTCTTCCGGGTCTTCGTCCCCTCCTTGCAGCGGACGTAGCCCCACACCTCGTCGGCCTGAACGTCCTCGACGGCGACCCCCTTCACCAACTCGGTCAACAGCCGTGCACAGCCGCCGCCGACCTCGACCAGCAGCCGGAGGATGGTCCGCTTCCCCGTTCCGGTGATCCGCTCTATCCTGCGGATCGAGTTGCCCTCGTAGGGGAAGTGCAGGACGAACAGGGCAGCCAATGCCCCACTACCCAGTGCCTCGGTCAGTTGACATCGGGATGTCGGCAACGTAAACTCCCTCTTCCCGAGCAGGCGGCGGCTGCCGGCCGCCGGCAGCGTCGTTCTGGGCGTCCAGGGGTCCCCCCGGCCATTCAGGGAGCTCCCAAGGACGCCAAAGATCGATGGCTGTCGGGTCCGCTCGGCGGGAATTGACAACAGGGGCCCGGCGTTGTAGGTTTGCTCGCCCCGGAGCCGGTGGCGGCTGCGAAGTCGGAGCCGCGGCCGGGATGGGGGAGACGGAGACGGGCGTTGTGCGGCGTGGGGTGGGTCCCCGGCTCAAACGTAGGCGGCCGGGACAGGTTCGAAGGGTCGAGGTTCTCTTCTGCCCGCGGACGCTGGGCAGGCTCCTTGAGAGACAGCAGTTCTGGCTGGTATACCAGCCGCCTCGGCGGTCTCTTGCCCGCTTCTCGAAGAGGGCAACGGGTCACCAGGGATGGCTGTCGAGCGTTGAGCGGCGGGATGCCGTATGTGCCGGTATGAAGCCGGTATCAACCGGTATCAAAAGGTCGCCGCCGGGCTTGACAGGGTTGCCGGCTTGACATAGAGTTGAAAGTCGCGCCTCAAAAGCGCCGGTTCTTTGAAAACTGAATAGAGGAAGAGTCAGCGACTAGCTCTGACGTCCGCTCCGGCCTCGCGAGAGACAGGGGTGGCCGTCCGAGATTCCGAAGCAAAAAGAGCCGTCAGGGTCCTTAGCCGGTCCTGGCGGAGAAGGATTCAAACTGGAGAGTTTGATCCTGGCTCAGAATGAACGCTGGCGGCGTGCTTAACACATGCAAGTCGTGCGCGAAGGTGGCTTCGGCCACCGGAGAGCGGCGAACGGGTGAGTAACACGTGGG
>Ga0307479_10000776_pt1 | contig 29075 bp, 27 predicted proteins | sample atmos_gasesECM4C_FD_203743 | JGI IMG/M metagenome (GOLD analysis project Ga0307479, IMG submission 203743) | Hardwood forest soil microbial communities from Morgan-Monroe State Forest, Indiana, United States - atmos_gasesECM4C_515 | ecosystem: Environmental > Terrestrial > Soil > Temperate...
CGGACAGACATATTTGGTAACCTCTGTCGGAAACCTCATAACCGGTACTCTGACACTCGTTGAGTCTCTCCTCGGCATCGTCAGCATTGAGCCGGACAGGCTTCTCCCTGTTCCACAACACCAGCTCCCCAATATCCCCTCCGGGCTATACGATACGTCGCCGGTCAACTATTACGGCACGGTCGTTTGGCACGGTTACGCGGCTCAGCCCGCTGCCCAAATCATCCGGCTCCATGATGCCCAGAACGGCTTTGGCATAGCCGGCAAAGGAATCGTCGCCGTCATTGACACCGGCGTAGACCCAAAGCATCCAGTCCTCTATCCCGTCCTTCTGCAAGGGTACGACTTCACGCGGAACCAGCCCGGCGCCTCCGAGTGGCTCGATGTCACCGGGATGCAAAGCGGCTACACCGACACCGGCATTCAGATTCAGCAGCCTGCCTTTGTCCAGCAATCCACGGCTGCCGTGCTCGATCAATCCACTGCAGCGGTTCTGGACGGCTCGCCTTATGTTGCCTTCGGCCACGGCACCATGACCTCCGGCTTGGTTCACCTGGTTGCGCCCAAGGCTAAGATTCTTCCCCTCAAGGCCTTCTCGGCGAACGGCACAGGCTACCTCGCCAACATCGTCGCGGCGCTTTACTATGCCGTGCAGAATGGCGCCAACGTCGTGAACATGAGTTTCGACCTCTCTTCTTCTTCACCCGCCCTTTCCAAGGCTGTGTCTTATGCGAACAAAGCGGGGGTCGTTCTCGTGGCTGCGGCAGGAAACGAGAACACGAACGCGCCCGTCTATCCAGCTGCAATCGGCGGATCCGTTGTCGGCATCGCTTCGACGACAGATTGGGACGCCCGCTCCTCTTTCTCCAACTATGGGTCTTATGACGTTTGGATCGCCGCCCCTGGCGAATACGTCATCAGCACTTACCCCGGCGGGACATACGCCAGCTCTTCCGGCACGTCGTTTAGCGCGCCGCTCGGCACTGGCACCGTGGCTCTGATGCTCAGTGCAAAGTCGTCATCCTTGAATCAGAGTCAGGCATCGAGCGCGTTGTCGCATGCGGTCAAGCTCACTCCGGATCTCAATCACGGACGCCTCGACGCCTATCAGGCGGTCTCCGCCTGGGTAAATAGCTCCGGCTCAACGTCCGGCTCCGGCTCTGGCACCTGCTTTTTACTCTGCTTGTAGCCGCCATGTCCATCAACCGGATTCCAGCGCTCAGGGAGGTTTCCCCGTCTTCCGGGGCGCTGGAGTCTCTCCGCATCAAGCAGCTTGAGGAACAGACTTCCGCTCTCCGCAGTTCAGTCATTTGCGCCTTCAACCAGCTTCTCGATCTGAAGGATCTCAACACTGGCGTCCATAGCACCCGCCTGGCGGAATGGGGCATGCGCGTCGGACAGGAATTGGGCCTCGAGGAAGCGGAGCTGCAGAATCTGGAAGTTGCCTCTCTCCTGCATGATATCGGCAAAGTTGGCATTCCTGATTCCATTCTCCGAAAACCCGGCCGTCTTGATCCGGAAGAATATGCGCTCATGAAAAAACACTCCGAGTACGGCTGGGCCGTGCTGCGCATGCTCCCGGGTTTCGAGCGTGCGGCTCTGGATATTCTCCATCATCACGAATCTTTCGATGGAAAGGGATATCCCGCGGGACTGAAAGGCGCTGAGATTCCCGTGGTTTCGCGCATCGTCTGCGTCATCGATGCCTTTGATGCCATGGTTTCTTCCCGTCCCTATCGAAAGGGCCTGCCCTACGAGGAAGCCGTGCGCCGGCTCAACGAGGCCAGCGGTACTCAGTTTGACCCTCTGGTCGTCAAGTCCTTCCTCTCCTTCGCGGAAGCAGAAATGTCCCCCGTCTTCGCCGCCGCCGGCACTTCCGTCTCATCGGCCCTGTAGGCCCATTATTCTTCCCGGCGATCCTCGAGAGAAATTCCGAGCCGGCAAACTCCATCCCCCTCCAGGCTCGGCAGGTGAATTTCCCGAACAAGCAAAGCCAATGCTTCCCCAGCCTTGTCCGGGGAAAATCCGAACAAGTAAAATCGATTCTCTTACAAGCTCGTCACGGGAAAATCCCAAACGACCAAAACCAATTCATCTCCAGGCTTGTCCGCGGGAATCCCCAACAAGTAAGAATCATTCTTCTCCAATCTCGGAAGGAGAAAATCCCAAACAAGCAAAACCAATTCTTCTCTTACTGAAAACTGAGAACTGAAAACTAAAGCCTAAGAACTAAGAACTAAGAATTGAAAAATGCTCACCACCCGTCGTTCCCCCTCTGATTTGATTTGAGCCCATCCCCCGCCCGTGCTACTTTTTGTTATCTGCCCTGCCCGGGTGGCGGAATGGCAGACGCTGAGGACTTAAAATCCTCCGGGGATTTTTCCTCATGTGGGTTCGACTCCCACCCCGGGCACCAGTTTGTCTTTGTGTTCCAGATCCCCGCTCTCTTTTGTCGTACGATGTCGCACATGAATTGGCTTCGATTCATTGGCCTCGCGCTCGTTTTGTTGTTCATCGGTGTGCTTCCGCTATTTCACGCCCGCACCCGCGGTGTGCAGGGCGTAGCTGCTGAGTCGAAACTTTCCTATCTCGGCTTCGATCGCAATATTTACCCGGGTGACTCCAGTCTTCCCGTCTTGCGCACGAGCTTCGCCTTCACGAGCTACTGGCTCAGCCCTCCGCCCGGAGAAAAGGTGAACACCTGGAAAGGGAAGCGCGAACTTCTTCTCTCTCACGGGTTTGGTTTTTTAGTTCTGTATCGCGGGCGCGATAGCAGCGAACTGAAAACTGAAACTGATGCGATGGGTAAAGGAATTCAAGATTCACGCCACGCCGCAGCTTCTGCAAAAAGCGAAGGCTTCGCTGCTGGAACGATTATTTTTCTGGACATCGAAGAAGGCGGCCGCCTTCCCGCCGCGTACCACGTCTATCTTCGCGCCTGGTCGCAGGAACTCAAGCGCGCTGGTTTTCTCGCCGGCGTCTATTGCTCCGGCATGCCGGTGAAGGAAGGGCCCGGCGTCAGCATCACCACCGCGGATGACATTCGCAGCCAGGGGTTATCGCGCGAATTTGTAATATGGGCCTACAACGACGCGTGTCCACCTTCGCCCGGTTGTTCCTTTCCGAGCGTCCCTCCCGCTCCGGTGCAGAGCGGCATCGCTTACGCGGCGGCCTGGCAGTTCGCACAATCCCCGCGGCGCAAAGAATTCACCGCGCATTGCCCCGCCAAGTACGCGCCCGACGGCAACTGTTACGCGCCCGGCGACGCCGCGCACAAGTGGTTCCTCGACTTAAACACGGCAACCTCTGCAGATCCTTCCGGCGGTGCAAAATAAGAGGCTTCTCGAAAACAAAAAGAGGCGAGCCCTCGCCCGCCTCTCTCTCTCCTTATTCCGCTGGAGCCGGCGTTTAGATCTGCCCCATTCCGCCGTCCACATTGAGCTCCACGCCGGTGATATACGACGCATCCGAAGACGCCAGGAACGCCACCGCTCCGGCCACTTCCTCCGGCTGGCCAAGCCGCTTCATCGGCACTTTTGCAACGATTTCCTTTGCGAATTCATCGATGGCTTCTTTCGGAAGCCCGGTCCTCCCAAAGATGGGGGTAACAATCGGCCCTGGGCTCACCACATTCACGCGAATTCCGCGCCCGGCCAATTCCGCGGCCGTGGTCCTGGCGAAGGAGCGCAACGCGGCCTTCGTCGCCGAATAGGCGCTCGTTCCGGGCGTCCCTGTGGCGCTCGCCACGCTCGCATTCAAGATAATGGAGGCGCCGTCATTCAAATAAGGAAGGGCTTTTTGGATGGTGAAGAAAGCCCCTTTCGTATTGATCGAAAAGTTTTCGTCATACAGGCTTTCCACGGTCTGCTCGAACGGGGCGAATTTCGCGACTCCCGCGTTCACGAACAGCACGTCAATCTTGCCGAACTTCTTCGAAACCTCCGCATATAGCTTGTCGATGTCCGCGAGCTTCGCTACATCCGCCTGCACTGCCAGCACGCCGTTGCCAATCGTCTTCACCGCCTCGTCCAGCGTTTTCTTGCTGCGGCCCGCGATAGCGACGCGCGCTCCTTCTTCCTGCAAGCGCTTTGCCGAAGCCAGCCCGATGCCGCTGTTGCCCCCGGTTATAACCGCTACTTTTCCTTCGAGTCTGTTCATGTTGATCTCCGTTTTCCGTCTGAATTTGAGCCAAAGCGTCTCTGCGGCGGGAATGGGTCCCCGCCGCTCCTGCGCTCTCTGCATTTCGGTACTTAGATGAATATCGAAGTAATTGGTTGCATCGTCCCCGGCGGTGTTTTCGGGAGCGCGAACCCTAGTGGCGGGAAGGGCCGCGGGTCCGCTACACTTAGGTTGGACCCATGGATCGTACTCAGGTTGAGAAAATATCGAAAGCCCTCGGCGACGAGACCCGCCTCAAAATATTCGAAGCCATCTCGGCAACCAAGCACATGAACTGTGGCGAGATTGTCTCGATGCGCGGAATCACCCCCGCAACCGTTTCACACCATATCAAGATATTGAATGAAGCGGGCCTCATCGAATGCCGGCGTGAAGGGCAGTTCGTATACAGCCAGGCTGTTCCTGAAGCCATCGAAGCGTACACACGCGCGCTCACAAAAATCGCCAGCGGAAAGAAATCGGCGCATCGCCGGTGATTTTTGGGATTTAGCCTATAGATTTCTCGGAAATTTGAAATAAGGCAGCCGCGCCCCCTGATCCAGGATTTGATCCGTTGGGATATTCTTCGGCGCTTCGAATCCCCTGGTGCCGTCGCAGGTCACATAGTCGTCTTGGTCGATGCCATCGCCACTCACCCGCATGGCCGAAGGGCATTGACCGTGACCGCGCCGTCGACGAATCCGCGGCAGCCAACCGGCCGTGTTCGGCAGCCGCGGCACCCTTTCCCTGAACCGCGCCGGGCCGACTGCCCCTACTTTCGCAATGCGCGGATGTATGCCATGGCAGCCCACCGCCGCGCACCCTCAGTCCCGGTCCTCGTTATCTTCGCTTTTCGTTCGGCCAAGCTATCTCTTTCAGGGCACTGAATTTGCGGCCTACTGTTGCGAACTGGGACACTCATCCCCTTTCCTTTGTGCCTTTTACCCTTACGCTGCATCTAACAAAGGTATAATGAATTGTTCACATCTTTAACGCATAGCACCCATCAAAATAATTCGTGGGGCAGTGTTGGGGGAACGAAGTTAAGGTGTATCTAGAGAGGGTGAGGAGGCTTCCCAGAGCAAGCCCACCAAGAAAGGCACCAAAAGGAGTACTGGTACATGACCAAACAATTTCTACTGGCCAGCGATTTTGACCAGACGCTCAGCTTCAACGACTCGGGAGTTGTTTTAAGCGAGCTCATCGGCTTTCACGGCTTCCACGACAAGGTGAAGGGGCTTTCCGAGATAAACCTCGTCCAACAAGGCGCGGAACTCAGCTATCTCATTCTCCACGATCCGGACTTTCGCAAGGTCCGCCGCGAGCACCTCGTTGAAACCGGCAAGCGCATCCGCCTGAAAAACGACGTCGCGCTGTTTGCGCGCGCGCTGGACAATCTCGCCGAAGGCTACAAATTTCATTTCAACGTCATCTCGGCCGCGCCGCAGGAGATTATCCAGTCGGCGCTCGAAGGCATCGTTCCGCCGGATCACATCTTCGGGACGCGCTTTCGCTACAACGAAGCTACCGGCGAAGTAGACTCCATCATTCGCGCGTCTGCCGGCTGGGGCAAGATCACCGTGCTCGAGGAACTCCGCGGAAGCCTCGGTATCAGCCACGACAGCATCATCTATATGGGTGATGGCAGCTCCGATATTCCCGTCATGATGCACGTCAATCAGTATGACGGCCTGACCATCGCGGTGAGCGAAGCCAAGTTCATTACGCGCGTCGCCAAGCGCACCGTCCTCAGCGATAACGCCATGAGCGTGCTCGTACCCGTGCTGGAAAAAGTCCTGCGCTGGGATTCCGCGCGCATCCGCCGCCTATTCGCTTCTTACGGCCTGACGTTGCTCGAATGGGACAAAATGCGCACCGACCGGCTCACCATCCAGGATTCCACCGAGCACGTGTCGATAGCCGCCGCACCTGGACTCAACGCTAACTAAGTGCTGCTGCCATTCTCCTCCACCTGGAGACCAGACAGGGAGGGCTGCCCCGAGTCCAAACGAACGGGCAGTTCTCTCTTTCTTTGTTTTCTCTTTCGGAGGAGAATCCCCCTTCATTCGTTGAGCCGTCACGACAGTCACCGCCACGCAATGATAGATGGATCTCCATTTTTGTAGCCCAGGTCTTTCCGCCAGCATCTTAATCTCTATTACTCTTTTCGAATTTTGGAGGCGCGATGGCGAAGAAATCCATTCTCATGCTGGTCGGCGATTACGTCGAAGACTACGAAGTGATGGTGCCATTCCAGGCGCTGCTGATGGTCGGCCACACCGTCCATGCCGTCTGTCCCGGCAAGAAATCCGGCGACCACGTCCGCACCGCCATCCACGATTTCGAGGGCGACCAGACCTACTCCGAAAAGCGCGGCCACAATTTCGCGCTCAATGCCACCTTCGACCAAATCAAGCCCGAAGACTACGACGCCCTGGTCATCCCCGGCGGCCGCGCTCCCGAATACATTCGCCTCATCCCCCGCGTTATCGAAATCGTTCACCACTTCGCGAAAGCCAACAAACCCATCGCGGCGGTCTGCCACGGCGCGCAAATCCTCGCCGCCGCTGGAGTCCTCCAGGGAAAAAAATGCAGCGCCTATCCCGCCGTCGGCCCCGACGTCACCCAAGCCGGCGGCACTTACGTCAATCTCGCCATGACTGAAGCTATCGCCGACGGCAACCTCGTCACAGCGCCCGCGTGGCCCGCGCATCCTGCCTGGCTCGCCAAATTCCTCGCCGTCCTGGGCACAAGAATTGAACTCTAATTTCCAAACCAATTATTCGAATTCATTCATCCTAAAAAATTAATTGGTCCTTCACCCTTCCTAAAAACTCCCCCGAAGAGGATAATTTCCTGTTCAACGTCTCATCGAGGGGCGATTCTAGACTCATGGCAAACGTCAACACCAAGAAGGGCGTCATTGGCATCCTCACCGGAGGGGGCGACGTTCCCGGTCTCAATCCCGCCATTCGCGGCGTCACTCTTCGCGCCTTGCGCGAAGGCTATCAGGTCATCGGCATTCGCCACGGCTGGGCCGGCCTCGTCGATATGGTCCGCGAGAAGGATTACGACAACTCCGACAACCTTTTCCTCCTCGACGAAGAGACCGTCGACCGCGCCGGCCGCACCGGCGGCACCTTTCTCCATTCTTCCCGCACCAATCCCGGCCGCGTCGCCAAGTCCAGCGTCCCCGCGCATCTCAAGGATAAGTTCACCGCCGAGAAGAACGACCTCACTCCCGAAGTCCTCAAGAATCTCGCCTGGCTCGGCATCGACACTCTTATCCCCATCGGCGGCGACGACACGCTCAGTTACGGTGTCCGCCTCCACAAAGAGGGCTTCAAAGTCATCGGCATTCCCAAGACCATGGACAACGATGTCCCTGGCACAGATTACTGCATCGGCTTCAGCACCTGCGTCACGCGCACCATCCAAATGGTCAACAGCCTCCGCACCTCCGCCGGCTCCCACGAGCGTTTTATGGTCATCGAAGTCTTCGGCCGGTACGCGGGTTTCACCGCCATGCTTCCCACCATGGCCGGCGCCGCCAATCGCTGTGTCATTCCGGAGCACAAATTCAATATCGAGCATCTCACCGAACTGCTCGTCGACGACCGCCGCAAGAATCCCAGCCGCTACTCCATCGTCCTCGTCTCCGAAGGCGCCATGTTCGAAGGCGGCGAAATGGTCTTTGAAGGGGAAGCCACCGACGCCTACGGCCACAAAAAGCTTGGCGGCATCGGCGAAATCGTTGGCGAAAAAATTAAAGACGTTTCTGCCAAATTCAACAACGGCAAGAAAGTCGATGTCATCAACCAGAAGCTCGGCTACCTCGTCCGCTGCGGCGATCCCGACGCCATTGACTCCATCGCTCCCATGGCCTACGGCAATCTCGCTCTCGATCTCCTCCTGAAAAAAATCAGCGGCCGCCTTGTCGTCCTCAAGAACGGCCACTACGACAACATTCCCCTCGAAACTGTCACCGCCACCAAGAAGGTCGTCAACGTCAAGGAGCAGTACAATACCGATCGCCTCCGCCCCCAATACGCCAGCTTCGAAATGCGCCCTCTCTTCCTGATGACGAACGAAGTACGATAGGCTCTCTTCTAACATCTCGGGTAGGCCGCTCTATTGTCGAGGAGGCTATATCTACGTACTTGGGATTGACGTTGGTACCGGTGGAACACGCGCCATCGTCATCCACGACCAAGGCCGCGTGGTCTCTTCCGCCACGGAAGAACACCACCCTTTTGCTTCACCGCAGATTGGCTGGGCCGAGCAGCAGCCGGAAGACTGGTGGCGCGCGTTTTGCATCGCGGTTCGCAAGGCGCTATCGAGCGCAAATCTGAGCGCCGAAGAAATTGCCTGCATCGGCTTCTCCGGTCAAATGCACGGAGCGGTTATGCTGGACGAGCAGGGAAGCGTCGTTCGTCCCGCGTTGATCTGGTGCGACGTGCGCACCGAAAACCAGTGCCGCGATCTAACCGCCAAAGTCGGCCAGGAGCGGCTGATTCAGCTCACTTGCAATCCGGCTTTGGCCAATTTCACGCTCACAAAACTGCTTTGGGTCCGCGAGAACGAACCCGAAAACTGGAAACGTGTTTGTGCGGTCATGCTTCCGAAGGACTACGTCCGCTTTCGCCTTACCGGCGAGCGCGCCACCGATATGGCCGACGCCTCCGGCACTTTGCTTCTCGACGTGACCCATCGCCGCTGGTCAAAGGAGATGTTGCAGGCCGCCGAGCTCGATGAACGCCTGCTGCCCTCCCTCCACGAATCTCCGAGCCTCTGCGGGAAAATATCTGCCAAAGGAGCCGCGGAAACAAGTCTGCGCGTTGGTACTCCCGTCGTGGCGGGCGCGGGCGATCAAGCCGCCGGGGCCACCGGCATGGGTATTGTCGCCGCCGGAACTGTCAGCGCCACGATCGGCACCTCCGGCGTCGTTTTTGCCGCCACCGACCGCCCCGCGCTCGACCCCCGCGGCCGGGTGCACACCTTCTGCCACGCCATCCCCGGACGCTGGCACGTCATGGGCGTCACCCAAGCGGCCGGGCTCTCCCTGCGCTGGTTTCGCGACACTTTTGCGACGGACTCCAGCGGCGCGGGCTTACCCTACGATCAGCTCACCGGCGAAGCCGCCAAAATCCCCGCCGGTTCCGACGGCCTTCTGTGGACTCCCTATCTGATGGGCGAGCGCACCCCGCATCTTGATTCCAATGCTCGTGGTGCGTTGGTCGGACTCACCGCCTCGCACACCCGCGCCCATGTCGTTCGCGCTATCCTCGAAGGTGTCGCCTTCAGCCTCCGCGACACCTTCACTCTCTTTAGCGAAATGAAAGTCCCTGTCACCAGCATCCGTCTCGGCGGGGGCGGTGCCCGCTCCCCGCTCTGGCGCCAGATTCAGGCCGACGTCTACGGTCGGGCCGTCGAAATCGTCGAAGCCGAGGAAGGCGCCGCCTACGGTGCCGCCCTTCTCGCCGGCGTCGGTGCCGGTCTCTGGCCCACCGTTGATGCCGCCTGCGCCGCCACCATTCGCGTGGCCTCCCGCGTCTCTCCCCAACCCGCCGCCGTAGCCACTCTCAACGCCAGCTATGCCGCCTACCGCCGCATCTTCCCCGCCACACGTGAAATCTTCACTCCCCGGTAGGTCGGCTGCCTGGTTGGCCAATCCTTCAAAGAGCGCCTGGCGTATTTCCTAATCTTCATTTTCTGGATTCCGGCTTCGGCTTTCTCCTAACTCGACACCGCTCAAAGCGTCTTAGAATTCTTTGTTCTTTTCTCTTGACAGACTGCTCCCTTTTGATGTTCTAAAGAACAGATATACTTGTCGTTAATGCCGTGACCTCGGTCCAACGTTCTTCCTCCCCTCCGCTGCAAACAAACGAGAGAGTTGCACAATTTTGGTGCAGCATAAGTCCCCTTAGAAAATCAACACTCGCAGAGGCCCATAGAAGTGTTCATTCTAAGCAACTTAAAACCCTTTAGAATGAACACTTATGAAAAAACGGAAGGAAGAAGGGCCCCATTTTGCACAACTTTGGTGCAATGTAAGTATCTTTAGAATGAACACTTACAGAGGTGTTCATTCTAAAGGACTTTAACCCCCTTTAGAATGAACACTTATGAAAAAACAGGGGGAGGGGGGCATTTTTAACCAGAACCGTAGCCGCCGGCGACCGTCGTGCCCGCGGCGACAAACATTCCAGCGGCAAAGGCCCACAAGGTCGCGATGATCACAGCGGCGGCATTGTGGCTGAAGGGAGCGCCATCAAATCAGCCGGATGAGCAGAGCACGTGGCACATGCCCACTCTCATTGTAACGAAGGATGCGTGATCGTTCTGGTGGGATAATCTGCATCCGAACATCCGAACTATTCATCGAATTTGATGGATGCAAACGAGGAGAATTTGATGCCACAACGACAGCTTGGAAAAGACGGTCCGCTTGTCTCGGCAATGGGCTTGGGCTGCATGGGAATGTCGGAATTCTATGGTGCGCGAGACGACCAGGAGTCCATCGCCACAATTCATCGCTCCATCGAACTTGGCATCACCTTTCTCGATACCGCGAACGTTTATGGATACGGCGACAACGAAATTTTGGTTGGCATGGCCATCAGGGGGAGGCGCGCCAAAGTTTTTCTCGCCACTAAATTCGGAATTGTTCGCGACAAGGCCAATCCCACTGCGCGCGGTGTCAACGGCCGCCCGGAATATGTGCGCGAATCTTGCGATGCCAGTCTAAAGCGCCTCGGCGTTGAATCCATCGATTTGTACTACCAGCATCGCGTCGATCCGTCCGTGCCGATTGAAGAAACCGTCGGTGCGATGGCGGAGCTTGTGAAAGCGGGCAAAGTGCGGCACCTCGGATTGTCCGAAGCTTCCGCGAGCACCATCCGTCGCGCGCACAAAGTGCATCCCATCGCCGCGTTGCAAACGGAATATTCCCTGTGGAGCCGCGATCCGGAAGATGAAATTCTGGCCACAACGCGCGAGTTGGGAATTGCTTTCATTGCATATAGCCCGCTTGGCCGCGGCTTTCTAACGGGTCAAATCAAGCGTTTCGAGGATTTTGCGCCCGACGACTACCGCCGGAATTCACCGAGGTTTCAGGGAGAAAATTTCGAAAGGAATCTCGACCTGGTTCGCCGCGTCGAGGCCATCGCCAAAGAAAAGAAATGCACCCCCGGCCAGCTCGCCCTAGCCTGGCTGCTCGCCCAAGGCGAAGATATCATTCCCATCCCGGGCACGAAGCGCCGCCAGTATCTGGAAGAAAATACCGCCGCGCTGAATGTGAAATTGAGCGCTGACGATTTGCGCCGCATCGGCGAAGTCGCCCCGCGCGGCGCCGCCGCGGGGCTGCGCTACCCCGAGTACATGATGCAAACCGTCGGCCGCTGATAACTTCTGCGCCTTCCGCAGAAATCGAAGTCGACTTGAGCGCACAAGGCAAGGAATTTCACAAAGTTTGAAGGTCAAACCTCTGCTGCCATCAGCGCCCGCCACTGCGCAGCGACGGCAATGTATATATCCGCTTCTTCGCTTCGTCTAATCCGTACAATGCTTCACTATTTTAGCTGGCTCGCGGTACAGTGGAGCCCTCACAGTATTCCGAACTCGATGAATCGATTCGAGACATGGTTTTGTGGTTCGCCGTTCTGGCGGTTTGTGACGCGGCGGCAGCTTCTGCCGTGGGTTCTGCAAGATTCGGAGTTGGGCGAGCATGTGCTGGAACTAGGCGCGGGGCTGGGGGCGGCAACGGAGGAGTTGGGGCGGCTGGGGGCTCGCGTGACGAGTCTTGAGTACGATCACGCATTTGCGGCGAGGCTGGGTGCGCGCGTCAATGGCTCGAACGCAGCGGTGATTCGAGGGGATGCAGCGACGCTGCCGTTTGCGGATGGGACTTTTTCTTCGGCCATCGCGATTCTCGTGCTTCATCATTTGCGTTCGAACGATCTGCAGGATCGCGCTTTTGCCGAGATTTGGCGGGTGCTTCGGCCGGGCGGAGTGTTCCTGGCCTTTGAGATTCAGGATGGGTGGCTGCACCGTGTGGGACACATGCGGAGCACCTTTGTTCCTGTGATGCCCGCGTCGGCGTTCGCGAGATTGACGACCGCGGGGTTTTCAAAGGTGACCGTCGATTTCCGCCGCGGGGGCTTCCGAATTCGGACACTGCGCGCGCGAGAGAGCTGAGCGCTTCACGAGCACGGCGCGTTGACGGAACTCGAACCCGGGCATAGCATCGTAAGATGTGGCGCGCGACTCGCAACAAATTTCCCGCCGGCCCTTCCGAGGGGCTCAAACGATGGTCGCTCGGGCCGCTCAACAATAATCCGCTGGCATATTTCACCAAGGTCGCGCGCGAGTATGGAGACATCGCGGGGCTGCGCGTCCTGAATTTCAAGACGATTTTCGTCAATCATCCCGACTTGATCGAAGAAGTGCTGGTCACCAACGCGCGCAAATACTCGAAGGGCAGGGTGCTGCGGGCGAACCGGCACGTTTTTGGCGAGGGCTTGCTGACCAGCGAAGGAGAATTCTGGCTGCGGCAGCGGCGGCTGGCGCAACCGGCGTTTCACCGGGCGCGCATCGCTTCGTACGCGGGAACGATGGTGGAGTACACGGAGCGGATGCTGAATGGCTGGCGGGGCGGGGAAGAGCGCGACGCACATCGAGAGATGATGCGACTCACGCTGCAGATCGTGGGAAAAACGCTGTTCGACGCGGACGTCGAGCGCGATGCGCAAGAAGTGGGGAAATCGCTGGAACTGCTGCTGGAAATCGGCGCCAATTTCCGGCGTACGATCTTCGTGCCGCATTGGTTGCCAACACCAGCGAATTTGCGGGTGAAGCGGGAGGTGGCGCAGATCGAGAAAATTCTTTACCGGATCATTGCCGAACGGCGCGCTTCCGGGCGCGACGCAGGAGATTTGCTTTCGATGCTGCTCGCCGCCCAGGACGAGGACGGTTCGCGAATGACGGACCGGCAGCTTCGAGATGAGACTATCACTTTGTTTTTGGCGGGGCACGAGACCACGGCGAGCACGCTTTCCTGGACGTGGTGGTTGCTGGCGCAGAATCCCGGGGTGGAAGCAAAGCTGCATGCGGAATTGGACGCCGTGCTCGGCGATCGCGCTCCTTCTCTCGATGATCTGCCAAAACTTGTTTACTCGGGACACGTCATCACGGAATCGCTGCGGCTATATCCGGCAGCGTGGGGATTGGCGCGGCTAGTCGTCGAAGACCATGAAGTTGGGGGCTACCCTGTGACAAAGGGAATGGGCGTGGCCATGGCACAGTGGGTGGTGCATCGAGACCCGCGATGGTACGACGCCCCGGAAGAATTCCGGCCGGAGCGCTGGGAAGGCGATTTACTGAAGCGATTGCCGCGGTTCGCTTACTTTCCGTTCGGCGGAGGGCCGCGGCAGTGCATCGGGAACACCTTTGCCGTGATGGAAGCGACGCTGATTCTGGCGACGGTCGCGCGGAAGTTCCGGTTGCGGCTGGTGGCGAACCATCCCGTGGCGCCGCTGGCGTCGATCACGCTGCGGCCGCGGCATGGGGTGCGTGTGACGCTGGAGTCGCGGGAGAAAAAAGAAGCAGCGCCTTCGCCAAAGGGCAGGCAATTTGCCGTTGCCGATTAGTCGCCTACTTGCTGGCCGCCAGTGGACCAAGCTCGGTGCGCGTCTGCATGACGCGGAGGATGGAGTCGCGCGTGACGATTCCAACGATCTGGGGCGCGTCGTCGACGGTCCCGCTCACGACGGGCATCTGATTGACATCGGCGCTCAAGAGCCGCTCGAGCAAACGGAGGAGCGGTTCTTCCGGCGAGGTCCAGAGGATTTTTTCGCGAGGGATCATGGCGGCTTGGACGGAGTTGTGGGCCCACTCGTCGCGGGGAATGGAGTTGAGGGCGTGAACGTTCATCATGCCGACGAGGCGGCCGTCGCTGATCACCAGATGATAGCGGCGGCCGGTGCGCAACACTTCGGCGCTGTATTCTTCCAGCGTGATGTGCCCGGGAACGGTGGGGACTTCCTTGCTCATGACGTCGGCGGCGCTAAGGCCAGCGAGGGTTTCCCGGATGGCCAATTGAGCGACGCTGTCCTGCGCGGCATTTAAAATGAACCACCCGATTAAGACCGTCCAGAGCATTTGCACTCTGCCGTTGACGACACCCCACACGCCAAAAAGAATCATCGCGTAGGCAATCATCTTTCCGCTGGCACCCGCGACGCGAGTCGCCTTATCAAAATTCCTGGTCGCTCCCCAAACGATGGCGCGGAAAATTCTTCCGCCGTCCAGAGGGAAGCCCGGCAAGAGATTGAATAAGGCCAGCGCGGCATTGGTCCGGCAGAGCCAGGTGGCCAGTGCCCCGACCGTCTGGCTATAAGGGAAGAGCAGCGTTAAGCCAAAAAAACCGCTGGAGAGCAAACCGCTCGCGAGCGGTCCGGCAATCGCGATGTTGAATTCCTGGATGGCCCTGGAAGGTTCACGCTCGATACGCGCCAGGCCCCCGAAGAGAAAGAGGGTGATGGAAACGACGCGAATCTTGTAATGCTGGGCCACGATGCTGTGGGAGAGTTCGTGGAAGAGAACCGAGGCAAAGAAGAGAAGACTTGTCAGAACGCCTACGGTCCAATGCTGTGTGTCCGACCAGAGCGGATGCTCCTGCTTGAACTGCGAGGCGATGATGTAGGTGATAGCCGCAAAAATGAAGACCCAAGTCGAGTGGAGGTAAATGGGGATGCCGAGAATTTTGCCGATGCGCAAACCTGATCCGCGGTTCATAGGTTCCAAGATTAGCCTAGCACAACACCTCGATGGATGCCGGTGTCCGCGGCGGTTCGGCGAAAGAAGCGTTTTTTGCGCTCACGCAGGCAGTCTGGCCGTGCTTGTTCGCGCAAGCTATTTCCCGTATTCTAGTAAGGTCCTGGCCGCAACGGCAGTGGCGCTATGGTGCAACGGTTAGCACGTAGCCCTTTCAAGGCTAAAATACGGGTTCGATTCCCGTTAGCGCTACCAAATTAGTATAAGATTTTTTCTGTTTTGCGCCGGATGACAGTTGGCGGGCCATGACCTCCTGAATAATCCGCGGCAGTATTCCCGGTGGCAAATTTCTTCGCGCTTTTTTCAAGGAGCCCCTTTGAGCTACGCCGAAAAGCATCTCATCGCGGGCGAGACCGTGCAGTACGAGACACGGTTGCACTGGATTGTGATGCTGGGGCACGCGCTGATCGCCGCGGTTCTCGCTCTTGTTGGCGTGAGCCTGTTGCTCACGCGGTGGAATTCCGTAAAGGGCGGCGAACCTGCTTCCGGCGCGCTTCATTGGGCGGGCCTCGCTTCCGTGCTAGTAGCAGCAACCTTCTTCGGAATTGGTGTCGTGCGGCGCAGCGCCACTGAAATGGCCGTCACTAATAAGAGAGTCATCGTAAAGTCGGGACTCGCCAATCGCCGCACCATCGAGCTTCTCTTGCCAAGGATTGAAGGCATCGCCGTCGAGGAGCCTGCGCTGGGGAGGCTCCTGGGCTACGGAACGGTCATCGTCAGGGGCACAGGGGGGACGCCCGAAGTTTTTCCGCAGATCGCCCGGCCCTTGGAATTCAGGGAACAAGTCCAGCGCCAGATCGCCGGCGAGCCAAAATCCTCCTGAGCGATTTCGTCTTGCGCTGAGCGCGATGGAAATGACAGAACCCAGGGAGTAGAATTTAGAAGCACAAGATTTCGAGAGATTAGAAATGCAGTGATAGGGAGAATTTCGGCGATGGCCAACCTGATGCGAACATCCAATCCAGCGCTTAATGAAAAGGCATTCAAAGGCCAAGTTGCTTTCGGCGAAGTGATGACGTTGCAAGGCACCGTCAACAAAACGGGCCTGCTCCTGCTCTGCGTCGTGGCCACGGCCGCGTGGACCTGGGGCTTGTCGCACTCGCCAGCACCAGGAGCGGCCATTCCGTGGATGATGGGCGGTGTTTTCGGCGGCTTTATCGTCGCGCTGGCTACCATTTTCAAACCAAACTGGGCTCCGCTCACCGCCCCGGTCTACGCGCTCCTGGAAGGCCTGGCGCTGGGCGGCATCTCCGCCATGTTCGAGCGAACTTACCCAGGCGTCGCGATGCAAGCCGTCGGCCTCACCTTCGGCACGCTTTTCGTGATGCTTCTGGCCTATAAGACGGGAATGATTCGCGCCACACAGGGTTTCAAGCTCGGCGTAATCGCCGCCACCGGCGGCATCGCGCTCCTGTATATCGTGGAGATGGTTCTTGGCGGTTTCTTCCACATTCAAGTTCCGGCGATCAACGGCAGCGGCGTTGTGGGAATCGGCTTCAGCCTCTTTGTGGTCATCATCGCGGCATTAAATCTGGTTCTCGACTTCGACATGATCGAGCGAGGCGTCCAGGGCGGAGCGCCGAAGTACATGGAGTGGTACGGCGCATTCGGCCTGATGGTCACGCTCATCTGGCTCTATCTGGAAATCCTCCGCCTGCTCGGCAAGATGCGCCGTAGATAAGCGAAACAAGTGGCCCGCGGACAATCCATCATCGAAAAGCCGGTCCTCACAAACCGTTTTGTGGAGGCCCTTGGTTACGCGGCAGAGTTGCACCTGCACCAGCGCCGCAAGGGGAAAGGCCAGCCGTATGTTGGCCACTTGCTCGGAGTTGCGGCCATCGTCATTCAGCACGGCGGGGGTGAAGATGAAGTCATCGCCGCGCTGCTGCACGATGCCGTCGAAGACCAGGGTGGCCTCCCGCGCCTCGATGAAATCCGCGAGAAATTCGGCGGCCGCGTCGCGCGCATCGTCGATGGCTGCACGGATTCTTACGAAGTCTCCGGCGATAAACGGGAGTGGGGCGAAAGAAAACGCGCGTACATCGAGAAAGTCGCGCATGCGCCTGATGACGTCCGGCTCGTTTCCGCCGCCGACAAATTAGCCAACGCCCGCGAAATCCTCTCCGACTACCGCGTGGAAGGCGACGCCGTCTTCAGCCGCTTCACCGGCCGCAAGGTTGGCACGCTCTGGTACTACCGCACTCTTGTTACTGTTTTCCGCAAAGCCGGCTCAAGCCCGCTCATCGACGAACTCGACCGCGTCGTGACGGAACTCGAATCCCTCGCCAAGTAGGCCTGCCGTGCTTGCCGTGCCCACAGGCTGGGGTGTGATAACTCATCGAATACCAGCGCTGGCAGGCGGAGTCTGTTTGTGGGCCCAGAGGTTAGTATTGCTTGCATACCGCAGACGAGGGCGGGCGCGTTGAACAATGAGAGCGAAGTATGAGTCGGATTCGTTCTGACCAAACTGTCTATACCATCGGGTATCAGGGTCATACAGTCTCTTCAATAATTGACGTCTTGCAAGCCCACAAAATTGAGCTGCTCATCGATGTACGTCAAAATCCGAGCAGCCGAAAGCCGGGCTTCTCAAGAAAAGGATTAGACAAACACCTTAGCGTCTCCGGGATCGACTACGTTCATTTCCCCTGCCTTGGAACTCCGCCGGCAATCCGGCGCTTTTATTCTCAGAGTGGACAGGTCGAGCTGGCGCTGAAGCGATACGACAGGTACCTTGATTCGAAGACCGCCTGTCTCCAGTCTTTGGTGGATTTTGTTTCGGAACGCAGATGTTGCCTTCTTTGTTTAGAAAGTCGTCATACAATGTGCCACAGGAGTGTGATCGCCCAGAAGCTCGCGCTGATTACCCAATGGACGCCGATTCATCTAGCCTAATCTGGACACGAAAGCGAGTTCTGATCATAGGCCGAGCCTCGCCGGAGCCCAGCAAAAAACACATCGAGACGGTATGCACTGGCGGAATTACAGAGGCTGGCGAGCTATTGCGACTTTATCCCATCTCGCTTCGGTATCTACAACAGGAACAAAGGTACAAGCAGTGGTCGTGGGCTGAGTTTGATATTCAGAAGAGTCCGAGCGACAAACGGAAGGAGAGTTACATTGTTCGACAGGATACTATAAGTGTGCTAGGGCAAGTCGAAAGTGAATCGGAACGATTCCACCTGCTAAGTAAGGGGATTGTCTCCGACAGAAACCCTCGATGTCATTAGACAGCAGGACCGCACGAGTATTGGCCTGGTCGAGATTGACGTACAAGATTTCGTTGGCAAAACACGTCGCAAGGAATGGTCAAAGGAAAAACCATACATCAAGCAATCCCATCTATACGTCGAAAAGAAACCCTTGGAGCAACCCGCGATTGATATCCAAATCAAATTTCGCTGCAAGAATAACCCAGGTTGCAAGGCCCATCAGTGCAGTTTAATAGGCTGGGAATACACGGAAGGGCTTCGCAATTTCGAAATTAAGTACGGCAGCTTGGACGGCGCATTCATGAGATTAAAAGAAGCTCTTACAAAAAGATATATGGACTCGACCAAACGCACTTTTGCCCTCATGGGAACACACTTTAGGTATGCTTCTTGGATGGTCGCACAATTGTATGCATTTCCTCGCGGCATATCTCCCCGGCTCTTCTAGTCTTATTGTTTCGCTTCCAGTACTCCGGGATGGGGAATCCAGTGTGCGACAATTTACCGCGAGGCAGATCCGTGGATGGAACAAAGGTGCGCCACCTGCACCACGTGCGATCTCGAGACGCTAGCATGCGCGATGCCGCTTTTCATTCCCATTCTGTCGTCATCGCGGCCTCGTCTTCCGCGGTAGGTGCGCGTGTCATTCCCTCCGAGGAAGTCGATCGCGCCTTCGGCATGCCCGCCGGAAAACTGCGCAGCCGCGCCGGCATCGAATCTCTGGCCTATGCCTCCGAAGGCGAAAACGAACTCACCCTCGCCGCGACCGCCGCGCAGGAAGCGTTGCGCGCTGCTTCCTGTGGAGCGCAGGAGCTGAATTGGATCGTCGCCACCAGCGAAACGCATCACGACTACCCTTCGCTCTCGGCGCAGCTTCATTCCCGCTTGCTCGTCCGTGAAAATTGCGGCGCCCTGGACGTCGGCGGCGCCTGCCTCGGTCTGCTCAATGCCCTCGCCGTTGCGCAATCGCTCATCGGCTCGGGACAGGCCCAGACCATCCTCGTCGTCACTGCCGATGTTCACAGCCGCACGCTCACTCCCGGCCGGGTCGCCGGCGAATTTGGAGGTTTGTTCGGCGACGGCGCCAGCGCTTTTGTTCTTCGAAGCGCCACGTCGGACAATTCTGGCGAAGGCTATCGCCTCGGTGAATTCCTCTTCGGCTGCGCCGGCCAGTATGCCGCTGCCATCCAGGTCAACGACGAGAAAAACGGCGGACTCGCCGTGCAATTCGACGGCGAAGCCCTCTCTCGTGCAGCGATAACCCGTATGGAAAAAGTTATTACGTCCGTCGAGTTGCGCAGCGGCATCCCGCGCGGCTCCGTCGGCGGTTTTGCGACGCACCAGCCAAATCCCCGCCTCGTCGCTCTGCTCGCAAAGCAATGTGGCGTCTCACCAGAAGTTTTTCCGTCCATCTCCAGGACTTGGGGCAATCTCGGCTCCTCCACTTGCGGCGCTGCGCTGCGCGAGGCCTTGCGGAATGCTTCGAAGCAAGCGCGCGGGGATCGCCGGCCAATCTTTCTTGCCTCGCTCGGTCCCGGCCTTCTCTTCGGCGGAGGCTGGCTGACTTCCAACGATGGAGTTGTCCACTCGACACACTAATCGAAATGGAAGTTAAAAGCAGAGCGCCGCACCTGCAAGCCTCAAGACTATGAGCCGGCAACTAAAAACCAAAACCCGAAAAGCTAGGAACTGAAAACTAAAAGCTGAAAACTAAGAACTAAGAACTGAAAACTCCATCCTCAAGGTCCGGGACGAGTCCGAGTCGTAAAACTCGCGTCCACCGCAGGCACCACGCATCCTTGGAGCGGTGGCCAGCCCGGATCGGTAACTACATTCCTGCACAGCGAGGCAATCGCATTATCGAACTGCGAAGCATCCACCGCGCCATTCAGCGCTTCCGCATAAACGGTGTAGCTGTGCCCCACCGCCAGCCCATCGATCTGGTACGCGCCGTCAAATTGCGCGGGGCCTGGAGCCGTACAACTCCACCCGCCGATCACCGCTCCCACGACCGCGCCGCTCGCCGCATCCACGGTGACCACTTGCGCGCCGAAAACGCCCGTCACGCCCGCAGGCGAGGCCGGGAGCGCCAGCGGATTCGCAGGGAAAATGTGTCCGTTGATTGATCCCTGGTGCACGGTATCCGCGGAGTCGGGATAGAGAACGCGCAATCCGGTCCGGTCATCATCACCCAGCGGTGCATCGGGCTGCTGCGTTGTTGGCCGTATGCCGCTGAAAGTTCCCGGCGCGGGCGCAAAGGGAAACATGATCGCGCTCCACACCGCCGAATGGCTGAAGCCGAGAGAGTGCCCGAGCTCGTGAGTCAGCAATGATTCCAGATCATAAGCTTTTGGATTGGTTGCCAGCGCCTGCGGAGTAGCATACGCCGTGTTCGAATCGCTCGGATTGAAATAGATGTCCGCGTCGAGAATTTGCCCCAACTGGGTGGAAACGGCGCTGCTGCCCACTTGCACTGCGAGGCGGTCGGTGGCGATCACTCTTGTGAACGCCAGCACGCCCGGCGTAAACGCCATGTCCGCCTGATCGAAACAGATGGAATTCACGCCATCCGGGCCGCAGGCATTTTGCGCGGCCGTTCGAATGAGCGGCCTGAATGTTGCCGGAACGAGCGTCGTGCCACTGACGCCGGTCCACACCGCCAGCGATTGCGCAATCACTTGTTCAATCTCCGTCAGTCGTCCGCTCGCGGTCTGGTTCTGAGTCACGATGGTTACCGGATTTGTATTCAGCGCGGTGCTCCATTGAACGGCGATGCTCCCCGCCGCCGTCAACTGATGAGCACGAACCGGGCACGCTGACCCACCCGATAGTGAAGCCGGTTGCCGCACATCCGGCACGATCATGTCAAACGAATAGGCCTGCGCCATCGGCGCAAACCAGGCCCCATAAAACAGCGCAAGAGCGCTCGAGCAAATCCGTTTAATGCTCGATTTCATAGTTCCAGCCCTCCGGTCCCAAGATGTTCAACGCGTTTGTTCCTCCAGCGCCTTCCGCAGTTTCAATTGAAAAATCGCCACGGGCAGGTTGCGAATCCCGCCATGCCAGAACTGCCGCGTGGCAGGATCAAAGACCGGCGCTGCCGCCGAATCTTGCGTGACACGTTCCACCCCTGTCCGCGCATCCCGCGTAATTCGAAACGTACCCTGCGACCATCCCAGCACGCGGAACGGCTCGCCTTCGCGTCCCCAGAGAAACACGTAAGCTTCCTCGCCGGGACGAAAGGCCGGCACTCCGTCGATTCGCGAATGCAGACTTCCAACTCGTCCGCCAAGCATCCGCACGCTCACAACGCCCGGAAGCAGGCCCTTGTTTACTTCCACAATCTCAAAGCGCGTTTCCGTCCAAATCTCTCCGTCTTGCCACCGGCTTTCCGCGCCGATGCACCGAAGCCGCGCCACCGCCGTTGCCTGATTGACGAGCTCTTCGAAACGCAGCCGGGAAAGCGTCGTGGCATTCGCCGCAATCGCGAGCAGCGCAAGCCCCGCCAGGAACACAATCCACAAGAATCGCCGCCGTTGTACATAGCTCATTTCAATGCACCTCCAGCACGCCGCTCGCTGCGGTCTTGTCCAGATTTGTGTTCTGAATGAAAAGTGTCCGCGCGCCGCTGGCGGCGGTTGCGGGAATTTGCAGCGTGATGTGGATAATCCCGAGCCCTGCGGGTTGTTTGGTGATCACTGCGACGTCCCCGGACCCGGACACCGTGAAGGTCATGCTGGTGTCCAGCCCGCTTTGCGAAAAAAGGCAAATATCCGCGGTCGAAGTGCCGCTCGCGGGCCGAAGCAACGGAATCGCGCTCCCGCCCAGCGTGCAGGCATTGTTCACGGTATTAAATGTGCCCAGCGCCGCGACATTCAGGTCCAGGCCGTTGCCGGGAACGGAGACTCCCGCGGTTGTCGGGTCCACCACCACGATGTCTTTTCCAGTAGCGGCTGGAGCGCCGCTGCTGAGAGCAATCATTTCGTCGGAAACGTTTGGCGCGGCGACGATCAGCGCGACGGCATTCGATCTTGTGCCGTTCGGATTCTGAATCTGTATGGACAGGCTGCCAGCCGCGGCGACATCTGCTGCTGTTACGGGCGCCGTGCATTCCAGCGCAGATGTACACGTGGTGATCCTCGTGGCGCCCCCGATCAGCATTGCAGATCCCGGCCCGGGGCTGGATGGTGCAAAACCGCTGCCGTCCACGCGCAGCGTAAAGCCCTGGGCTGCTCCGGTGTACACGCTGGACGGATGTAACGTGAGAATGTTCGCCCCCGTCGAAATCGTCACTTGGGCAATGCCGGCTTGCGAAGCGTCATCGCTGCTGATGGCCACGACTTGAATCGCGTCGGGCGAGGGCGGGGCACTAGGACCGGTATAAGTTCCGCTGGGGTTGATCGTTCCGCAGACGCCAGGCGTCGAACACGCCGTGCCTTGCACCTGCCAAACCACGTTCTGGTTGCTGGTACCTAGCACCGAGGCGATGAAGCCCCGCACGGCCAGAGGGGCCAGTGCGACGCTTCCAGGCTGCACGGACACGAGCACGTGATTGATCACCGTGATCTGCGCGCTCGCGCTTTTCGTGGAATCGGCGGCGCTCACGGCCATGGCGCTCACCGGATTCGGTGAAGGAATGGCGCCCGGCGCGAGGTAATCGACCTGCGGAGTGGTGGCGCTCGTCACCGTCTGGCAGGGATTTGAACCGACCGCGCAAATCTGTCCGAACGTGGTGTTTCCTCCCGCAATTCCATTCACGCTCCAAATCACTCCGGTATTCGAAGTTCCGCTGACCTGCGCGCTCAGGGTCACGCGATGATTCGCCGCCAGCGTCGCCGTTGAGGGCGAAACACTCACGCTGGCTCCCGTCTGAATCGATAATGCCGCTTGCGCTTTTTTCGATGCGTCCGCTTGCGGAGTCACCGTCACCGTAACGGAGTTCGGACTTGGCGCTGTGGTGGGCGCCGTGTACGTCGCCGAATTCGAGACGGTACTTCCGCCCGCGGATTGCGTCGTGATTACCGTCAATGTTCCGCAAGAACTCCCCCTGCAGCCCGGGCCGCTGAGCGCCCAAGACAGCACCGTGCTGGGATTCGAACCGGGAACGGGCGTCAGCGTCGCGACGATCGTGGCCGACCCTCCGGCCGGCACGCTGGATGGCGCGGAGAGCTGCAAGGAAAAATTGCTGGTGATGGCCACCGCTGCGGAAATCTGCTTTGAAGGATCGGCCACGCTTTGCGCCGTCAGCGTCGCGGTTGCAGGCGAGGGAAGAGTCTGCGGCGCGGCGTACTTTCCACTTGTGTCCACCGTTCCGCATCCACCAGCGCACGCCGGGCCCGAGAGGCTCCAGCGTATCGCCGTATCGGGATGCCCGCTGCTCGTTATCGTGGCTTGAAATGCTTGCGACGCGCCGAGTTCCACGCTTGCGGAGTTGGGCGTCAAGCCCAGCGTGATATCGCTCGTGATCGCCGCCGTGCCGGTCCCGGATTTTGCCGGGTCGGCATGGCTCGTGGCCGTGACTTGCACCGTCGCGGTAGATGGCAGGTCCGCAGGCGCGGTGTACACGCCGGCGGACGTGATCGTTCCCACCGTCGCATTTCCGCCCGGCACGCCGTTTACGCTCCAACCGACGGCGGTGTCAGTTGTGTTTGCTACGGTCGCGGTGAAGGTCGCCTGGTTTCCGAGCACCACCGATCCGTTCGTTGGCTTCACTGCCACTTCTATCGCAGGAGGACGTGGTGGTGGCGGCGACGCACCGCCTGCACCGCAGCCGAGTGACCATGCCCCTTCCGCGAGAACTGCGGCGGCCACTATTGCCACGGTCCTGGATTTTTTTCCGTTGCTCTGCGAGAGGGAGCGCATGCCCTGCCAAAAGCAGGCGAAGGGCCAGCGAACAGGGAAGCGGATAGGGATTAGGAACTAAGGGACAGTTGCGCCGCGACTGCGGTGAAGAAACGCCCCTGAATCAACATCTTGCCGCAGCCTTGGAAAAATTCAATTCGGCGTGTCTCGCGATGGAGAACTATTTCCAGTGAGCCGGAATGACCATGTATCGTTCTGAATTGGAACCGGAGGGCGGAACGCTGTTTCATTGTGGAACTACCCTCGGCGAATTCCTGCGTTGACTTCCACGGCCGCGCCTCCAATAATCCCGCCATGCCTCGCCCCGATGCCGTCCGCCGCGTCAAGAGCTACTCGGCCGCCGACGGCTACGTTTATCAGTACTACTTCTTCGAGGGGAAACGTTCACAGCGGGGCGGCAGTCCCGGAGGCGAATTTACGTACGTGGTCTCCGCCGACCGGCGCGCCGCCTTCCCATTCAAAATCTTCGTCAAGCAATCCGCACTCGACGCTTGGGCAAAGCTGAACGGCCGCCCGCTTTCTAGCAGCGAAGAATATGCTGTCGCCAAAATGCGCCTCTTTCAGGCTTTCGATGAAGGTTCCGTCCAGGCCCCGCTTGAGGGCCAGCAGGCCAGGGAAGTGGTCGTTGACGAATCCAACCTCGAAGAGCTGCTTGGACAATTGGGAATCTAGCCCGGCACGTCGTTAACGTCCGCAGGCGGCGATTCGCAGTGAACCAATCCCCAAGTCGCGGCGTCTGGTTAGGTGTACGGAGAGGGCGGGCGTTCGAAGCTCGCGCAGGATAACCAATGCAGGAGCTGGTTCTGGTCCAACCAGGTCGCACGGTCGGGGATGAGCTGGAGCACGAAGCGGCCCAGGCTGACACGCGGCGCGAGTTCGAGCAGCGCCTCGCCGAGTGCGGCCCGCTCGCCTACCGCGTGGCCCAAGGCGTCTTGCGCAATACCGCCGATGCCGAAGATGTGGCCCAGGAAGCCTTGCTGCGCGCCTATCGCCAGTTCGATCGCCTGCGCGACCGCAACCGCTTCCGCGCCTGGCTCGTTCGCATCACGTTTCGTCTCGCGCTCGACCGTTTGCGCTCCCGGAAACGCCGCGAATTGCGCGACACCCTCTGGTCGCAGCCGGAGCACCAGCCGCGTGCGGCCACCGCCGAGGACCTCGCTGCTTCGAACGAGTTCCAGGCGCATCTCGAGACCGCGCTCGCGGAATTGCCGGAAAAGTTACGCCTGGTCCTTTTGCTCGCGGCCATGGAAGGCCACACGATTGATGAAATTGCCGGCATGCTGGGCATTTCCACCGGCACAGTGAAGTCCAGAATTTTCTATGCACGAAGACAATTAGCGGAGAAGTTGCGATGCCATGCGATCACTATAAAGACGCGTTGATCGAAGCCGCCGTCAGTAGGGCCCAGCCGCAAGGTGAGCTGCGCGCGCACCTCGATGCCTGTGCCTCCTGCCGCGCCGAATTCGAACGGGAACAAACTCTCTTCGCCTCCATCGACGCCGGCCTTCATGCCACCGCGAATGCCGATGTGCCTGCCTCTCTCTTGCCGCGCGTCCGCGCCCGCCTCGATGAAGAGTCTGTTCCCCGCCGCATCTGGGCAACTAATTGGCTTGTTTTGGCGAGTGCCGCAGTCATGGTTGTTGGCTTCTTCGCCGCCCGCGCCGTCTGGCGCACAAATGACGTGCATAAGCCCGTTGAGACGGCATGGAAAACAAGTGTGCCGCCACAGGAGACATCGTCATCACAGAATCAAACTCCCGTCATTGCACCGCCCGTGGAGAAGAACTCCTCTTCGCAGCGGCAATTCGCTATCGTCAAGAACATTCCGGCGCACGAAACGCTGGTCAGTGGAAAGATCATACCGGAAGTGCTCGTTCCCCGTGACCAAGAAGTCTTGCTCGCCGAGTACGCCGAGCAGTGGCGTCTTCACCCACGCGCTCCGCTTCTCGTGCAAGATGCCGACGCGACAATTTTGGCGCCCTTGCAAGTTGCGCAAATCCAAATTGCCGAGCTCGACGTCAAGCTCTTAGCGGACCAGAAATCACAATGACTTCCGCGAACGGCGTCAACTCTCAGAACGATTCGAATCACCCAGGAGGAATGCCATGAAGAAATCGTCCTATCTGTTTTTGCTCGGCGCGCTTTGCCTGTCGACGCTCCAACTGCACGCTCAGGAAAAGTCCAAGGCCGAAGACCGCGTGAAGGTTCCAACTCCCATCAAAGTGCAAATCATTTTTACCGAGTTTGATGGTGATAAGAAGATTTCCAGCATGCCGTACACTTTCACGGTAATCAGCGATGAAAAGGTTGGCGGCAATTACTCAACGAGGCTTCGGACCGGCATCCGCGTTCCCATCGAGACGGACGGCAAAGACCAGAAAACTACCTATCTGGATATCGGTTCAAACATCGATTGTGGCATCAAAGCCGAAGACGACGGCCGCTTTCACCTCTATTTGATTTTCGATCGGTCCGCGCTCTATCCCAACAAATCCACCGAGGGTGAGAGACTTGTCGCCAACCCGGGTGGCCAGCCCGTGGTCCGCCAATTTAGAACTGACGAAAACCTGATTTTGAAGGATGGACAAACGTCGGAGAATCTCGTGTCCACCGATCCGCTCAACGGCCATACCCTGCGCGTCTCCGTTACTATCAATGTGCAAAAGTAGGGAGGGATACTTCTAACTTTTCGCAAGCACCGCTGCGAGCGCCGAAGTCAAATCCGCGTGCAAAAACCGATAGCCAAGTTTTTCAATCGCCCGCGGTGTGACGCGCTGGCTGGACAACAGCAGCGCGTCCGCCATTTCTCCCAGCGCCAGACGCAGCGCAAACGCCGGAGCAGGGAAGAGCGCTGGACGGTGCATCGCCTTTGCCAGCAAATAGGTGAACTCCGCGTTCTGCAGGGGTTGGGGCGACACGACATTCACCGCGCCTCGCAACGAAGAGTTCTCGATCGCCAATCGCAGAATCCCGACGACGTCCTCGAGCGTCACCCATGACATCCACTGCTGCCCGGAACTCAGCTTTCCCCCCGCCCCAAATTTGAACGGCAGCATCATCTTCGGCAGCGCGCCACCCTCGCGCGCCAAAATAATCCCGAAACGCGCCAGCACTACGCGAATCCCCAGCGTTTCGGCCTTCCGCGCTTCCGCTTCCCACTCCTGCGCCAGGCCCGCCAGAAAATCCGCCCCGGGATTGCTGTCTTCCGTCAGCGTTTCGTCGCCGCGATTGCCGTAAATCCCTATCGCCGAAGCCGACACCAGCACGCTTGGCCGCGCGTTCATTTTCGCCAGCGCCCCCACCAGCGCGCGCGTAGTATTGATCCGGCTCGACCGCAACAGCGCCTTCCGCCCCGCTGTCCACCTTCCGCCCGCGATCGATGCACCCGCCAGGTTCACAACCGCATCCGCACCAACACCCGCGCCGCCCAATTCTCCCGTCGCCGGATTCCACGCCACGGCGAACCCTTCTTTCGGCCCCTCGCTGGCCGCACCCTCCGGCCGCACCAATCGGCACACCGTATGTCCAGCCCGTGCCAGCACGCTCCCCAGCGCCGTCCCCACCAGCCCCGACGAGCCCGTGACCAGAATCTTCATCTCATTCCTCTTCGCTGTTCCGTTTCCCGCTCGGACAAACAACCAGTGCCTTGCACGCTACCCAACCCGCTCTCGACGGTCAAGTAGTCGAAGCTTTCAAATTGTCTCCCGCGCATGTAGGTGTTGAATGTTCCGTCGCCCCAAACAGAGCGAGTCCTGCAAGGTGCCCGGATTGCACACTGAATCCTATCCTACTGGCCCCGTCCCCCACCGCGGGTTACAATTCCCCTGTGACACCTGTCTCCCAAACGATTCGTGTGACGGTCCTGTTTTTCGGCCGTCTCAAGGAACTCACCGGACACGCCGAGGATTCCCTCGACTTCGCCGATGCCGCGACCATCGAACAACTTTTCGCTCTCTATGCCGTGCGCCATCCCGAGCTTGCAAAATACCGCTCCTCGGTCGTCGCTTCCCGCAACCAGGAATTCGCCGCCTGGGATACACCTCTCCGCTCCGGCGACGAAGTTGCCTTTCTCCCGCCCGTGAGCGGCGGCTGACGCATCCCCATGGCGCCCCTCCCCCACGATGACATCTACCAGTTGGTTCGCGAGCCCATCGACATGGCCGCGCTGGCCCGCCAAGTCCGCGCGCCCGAAGATGGCGCCATCGTCACTTTCGACGGTTTCGTCCGCAATCAATCCCACAACCGTCCGACTCTCTACCTGGACTACGAGGCCTACGAATCCATGGCCCTCGCCAAAATGCGCGAAATCGGCGCCCAACTCCACGAAAAATACCGCATCCATCGCGTCGCCATGACCCACCGCCTCGGCCGCCTCGAAATCGGCGAAACCAGCGTTTTCATCGCCGTCAGCGCCCCGCACCGCGCCGCCGCCTTTGACGCCTGCCGCTTCGCCATCGACACCCTCAAGCGTACCGTGCCCATCTGGAAAAAGGAGTACTTCGAAGACGGCGCCGTCTGGGCCGACGGCGAACTCCCTCCCGCACCCGTGGCCACGCCCCGCGCGAAACCTGCATCATAACTCCCAATGTCGATGACACCCTTTCGCCCCCATCCTGCTTTGCTGCTAGCCGTCCCGGCCCTGCTTTTCTCCGGGATCGCCATCAGCCAGGCCCAGTCCGACCGCCCGCCCTGGGCGCAGAAACCAAAGTCCACCGCGACCGCCAACTCGACTCCCAAGTCGAGTACGACTTCCTCCGTTCCCGCGGCCCCCGTTGCGGTTCCGGACGGCGAGCCCGGAAAAATCGTCCAGCCCACTCCGCCGGCCCCCGCCGACAATTCGCAAGATCCCGCTGCCCAGCGCGGCCGCATCCGCGTCAACGTCAATCTCGTCAACGTTCTCGTCAGCGTGCTCGACGATAAGAACCGCCCAGCCCCCGACCTCCTCAAGGAAGCCTTCCAACTCTTTGAAGAAGGCGTCGAGCAGAAGATCGACAAGTTCGAGTCCGAAAC
>Ga0307479_10000778_pt1 | contig 29059 bp, 28 predicted proteins | sample atmos_gasesECM4C_FD_203743 | JGI IMG/M metagenome (GOLD analysis project Ga0307479, IMG submission 203743) | Hardwood forest soil microbial communities from Morgan-Monroe State Forest, Indiana, United States - atmos_gasesECM4C_515 | ecosystem: Environmental > Terrestrial > Soil > Temperate...
ACTCCAACGGCTTGCTGACCGCCAGCATCACCACGCCCAAATTCGTTCAGTACTCCCGCAGGATGATGGAAGAAGGTGCGCGCAATGCCGGAAAAGATCCCGCCAAGCTCGACCTCGGCTCGGTAATCGTCGGCAGCGTTGGAGAAGATCCGAAAACCGCTCGCGAGGGTGCCCGCGAAATGGCCGCCATGTATCTCGCCAACAAAGTGCAGAACATTCGCGGGTCCGCCGACACGCTCCTCGAGTGCGCTGGTTTCACCTTCGACGAAATTCGCCCCATCGCCGAAGCTATGGAGCAGGGCGGAAGAAAAGCCGCGGCCCGCACGGTCACCGACGCGGTTCTGCAAAAAGTGTGTCCCATCGCCGGGACGCCGTCGCAGTGTATTGAAAGATTAGAGGAATATCGTGCTTCCGGCTGCACACACATCATGCTGGAGCTGTGGGGAGACGACCGTCTGGAGCAGACGCGCCTCTTCGGCGAAAAAGTCTTGCCGCACTTTAGAGGAAGATGATCGCCGCAAGGACTAAGCCGATGCCGCCCGTTTTACCCGCTCGGTGATTGCGCGGAACTCACCGTCCGTGACCAGGCCGCGCTTTTCCGTTCCAGCCCGCTTTACCGCCGCCAGCGCCGCTTGCTGTTCCTCCGCGCTCAGCGAAATGCCCAGCTCCTTCGCTTTGATTGCGATACTGTCGATCCCGCTCTTCTTCCCCAGCACAATCGCACGCGTCGCGCCCACCAAATCCGCCGAAAACGGCTCTATCGCTTCCGGAATATGAAATTGGCTGGCCACCGCCCCGCTTTCTCGCACGAATAAATTTTCGCCAACCACCGGTTTCCACGGCTCGAGCTCGTGCCCCGCCGCGCGCCGCACCAATCCCGAAACTTCTCGAATCTTCTTCAGGTTCAGGTTGACCGGCACGCCATAAAGTCCGGTAAGCGCCATCGCCACTTGGCCGATGTCCGCGTTTCCTGCGCGCTCTCCCATTCCGTTGATCGTGCCTTGGATCCATTCCGCGCCGCCGCGCACCGCCGCCACTGCGCAAGCCGTCGCCATCCCAAAATCATTATGCCCATGAAAATGCAACGGAACGTTCGCTCCAACCCACTCTCGCACGCTGCGAACCAAAAACTTCACCGCTTCCGGTCCGCAAGCGCCGATTGTGTCCACAATCACCAACTCTTCCGCGCCGGCATCCAGCGCGCAACGATAAAAATCGCGCAGCACCCCCAAATCCGTGCGTGTGCCGTCCACCGTGAAAAACGCCACGGTTACGCCATTCTTTCGCGCGTAACTGATGGCCTCTGCCGCGCGCCGTTTCGCCTCTTCCACGCTCAACCCGTAAGCCCTCAGCTTGATCGCGCTCGTCGGCGTCTCAATCACGGTCGCATGTGCGCCCAACCTGAGCAACTCATCGATGTCCGCTTTCAGCGCGCGCCCAAATCCCCAAATCTCCGCCTTCAACCCAGCCTTCGCGATCAGCCCAAACGCCTCCGCATCCTCAGCGGAAACGCGAGGAAACCCCGCTTCGATGCGTCCCACGCCCAAATCATCAAGCCCGTGCGCGATTTCTAATTTCTGCCGCGGCGTCAGCACCACGCCAACGCTCTGTTCTCCATCCCGCAGCGTCGTGTCGTAAAACTGAACCTCGCGCCCCGGAACGAAACCCTTCCGCACCTCCGGCCTGCTGTTCAACTCACTGACCCAAATTCCGTTTCGCCCTGTGCCCATCGTCAATTCCGTTGAATTAGCGCTCACGCCGTAGCAAAAGACTTCCCGCCGTGCTTCTCTTTGTACGAAACGACGGGGTTCCGCAGCACGCCAATCTTCTCAATTTCGCATTCCACCACGTCGCCCGGCTTCAGATACAAGGATTTCGGATCCCCGCTGAACGCCGCCACTCCGGAAACGGTTCCCGTCGATAGCACATCGCCCGCCGAATATCCCATCGGCGAATAATGCGCGACGATCTCCGGCACCGTCACCGACATCTTGCTCGAATGTGATTGCTGCCGCGTCTTTCCATTCACCCGCAGCTCCATCGCCAAATTATTTGCGTTCGGTATTTCATCGGCCGTGACAATGTGCGGGCCCAGCGGGCAAAACGTATCAATCCCCTTGCAAAAGCTGAAAACTCCGGACTTCATCTCCGTGCGTTGAATGTCCCGCGCAGTGATGTCGTTGAAAATCACATACCCGCCGACGTATTCGCGCGCGCGCTCCGCCGAAAAATGTTTCCCGCTCTTCTTCATTACCACCGCAAGCTCCAGTTCATAATCCAGCTCTTCGGTAAGATGCTCCGGATAAACGATCTCCTCATCCGGCCCGATAATGGCATCCACATTCTGAAAAAACACGATCCACGGCAGCACCGGGTGGGAAAACCCCGCCTTCTGGGCTTCCGTGTCATGCTCGCGAAAATTTCCCGCCGTATGGAAAAATTTCTTCGGGATAATCGGAGCTTTGGTGCGAACCGCTTCTCTGCGGAAGAAAACCGGCTCTCCGTTCGGTCCCTTCGCTTCCGGGCCTTCCTTCAGCGCATAATCGAGCGCGGCGCGCGCTGCGTCCAACCCGCGATCCCCATTCTGAAAAAGCCCGCGCATGTCCCCAGGCACCCGCGCGTCCGCCAGCGCGTAAAATGCTCCTTCCTGCTCCACATTTCGCAAATACAGCGCGTACGCGGTATTGAGGTCGACGATGCTCTCATTCGCCGTAACGGCGCCAATCCGCGCTTCACGCGCTCCCCAACTGAATGTGACCAGTTTCATGCAAGTCCCCGCAATTTATCCGCTTCGTTCAGCTCAAAAGCCTTGAGGCAGAAACCCCGCAGTTTGTCCCATTTTTTTATGGGCAGTCTGGATTTCGATTTGGTGTTTCCGGAAAACCCTGGCGCTTTTCATAGATAGACGGCTTGAGGTCTTTCGTAAGACAGTCTCGGCACTGGCAACCAATGGCCTCGGTCGGCATCGGACCGCGCGGAAGTTCAGCGCACCAACAATTTCCTCTTGGGTTGCAGGTCATTGGCGCATTGCACCGGGCGCAGCGCGTTCCCATGCGCACGATTATAGCCCAAAGCCCAAGGAGTCCCGTCGCCAGAAATTGGAGCCTCGCAATTGTTCCAAATCATATAAAATCAACCGTTGCTTCCCGCAGGGCCCGTAGCTCAGCGGTTAGAGCAGCGGACTCATAATCCGTTGGTCCTAGGTTCAAATCCTAGCGGGCCCACCATTTGTTTGCAGTCAACGTTTGCTCGCCCTTCATTATGCGTGACCCGTGGAAGGCCTACACCTCCCTTACGCTGATCCTACTCGTGGCGTTCGGGGCACGCCTGGCTTTTGCCTGGGACCAGGAACGACAAATCCCGGCCGCCGCGCTGGCCACGGCGCCATTTGCGCAAGAGACTGGCAACATCGCGTATTCGTTGGCCACTGGCAAAGGATTCAGCAATCCATTTCGCCGCGAAACGGGGCCGACCGCCTGGCTCACTCCCGTCTACCCGCTATTGGTGGCTGCGACGTTCAAACTTTTCGGGATCTTCACCATCCCGTCGTTTTTCTTTTTGGTGTTCCTGAACATTCTTTTTTCCACGGCGGTATGCATCCCGATTTTCCACGTTGGCAAACGTGTCGCGAGCCTCGGTGTCGGCGCCGTCGCCACGTGGCTTTGGGCTCTTTTCCCCGGCGCCATTATGGTTCCGTTCGAATGGATCTGGGACACGTCTCTTTCCGCGCTGCTGGCCGCCACGATCTTGTGGGCCACGCTGGAATTGTCCGATTCCAATCGCGTGCGTGACTGGTGCGGCTACGGCTTGTTGTGGGGCTTTACGCTGATGACCAATCCCTCGCTCGGCTCGCTTCTGCCCTTTCTCCTCGGTTGGGCAGGGTACCGTGCGCGAAGGCGAGGAGGCACCGCTCCTTCGACGGGATCAGTTCCGTGGCTCAAGGGATCGGCGCTCGCGCTCGGCCTCGCAATTCTGTGCTGCGTTCCGTGGACCATTCGCAACTTCGTGGCGTTCTATAGGCTTGTTCCGTTGCGTTCGAATTTCCCGCTCGAGCTTTACATCGGCAACAACGAAAACTACGACGACAAGCATCAACGCTTTCCCGGCCCCATCACCAAGGACCGCGAGACCGTGCGCTATTTCCGCATAGGGGAAACCGCGTTCATGGACGAAGAGCGGCGCAAGGCGATGACCTTCATCGTCTCCCATCCGCGCGTGGAAGTGATCCTCTTCGCCGACCGCTTCGCGGCGTTTTGGACCGGCCTTCCCAATGCCCTGCAGAATTTCCTGACGACGGACTCCTGGTTGGTGCGCGCTTTGATGCTCTGCGCCGCCCTTTCCGGAATAGGAGCGCTCGCCGGCATCGCCGTTCTCGTTCGACGCCGCAGCGACTACACGTTTCCGCTCGCCGCCTACCCCGTCGTTTTTCCTTTTTTGTACTACATCACGCACACTTCGCTTCGCTACCGGCATCCCATCGATCCCGTCGTTCTTCTGCTGACCGCAATCGCAGCCCAAGCGGTTTGGTGTATAGTCCGTCCGCGACAGACAGATCCATAGACGCCTCGGAGGCCAGTACATGAGACGCGCCGCTCTCGCCATATCTTTATTTTTCTCCACTCCGCTCTTCGCCCAGCAATCTCCCGTACCCACGATCCGTTACCACTCCGTCCCCGACTTCCTTAAGCTCCCCGCCGATCTATATCTCGGCGAAGCTGTCGGCGTCGCCGCGAACTCCAAGAGCCACATCTTCGTCTTCTCGCGCGGCAACACAACTGGCCCGGCTTACGGTGCTTCCGCCGCGCAGCTTCTCGAATTCGCCCCGGACGGAAAATTCCTTCGCGAGATCGGTCACAACCTCTACGCCTGGTCCTTCGCGCATTCCGTCCGCATCGACAAAGAAGACAACATCTGGGTCGCCGACAAAGGCTCCGACATGGTCATCAAGTTCAATCCGCAAGGCCGCGTGGTCATGGTCTTCGGCCGCAAACAGGAAGCCTCCGACGAAGGCACCGAGCCGCTCAGGCATCCTAAGCCGCCGCTTCCTCCCGTCGACGGCATGTTCCGCCAGGTCACCGATATGGCTTGGGACTCCGCAGGCAACACCTACATCAGCGACGGCTACGTCAATTCCCGCATTGCCAAAGCCGACAAGAATGGGGTCTGGCTCAAATCCTGGGGCGAGCCCGGCGATCAACCCGGCCAATTCAATACTCCTCACAATATCGGCGTCGACGCGCACGACAACATCTACGTCGCCGACCGCGGCAATCGGCGCATTCAAGTGTTCGACACCGAAGGGAAATTCTTGCGCCAAATCACGATCGATGTGCCCATCTCCACCGACGCTCGCCCCGCCATCGGCAATCGCCCCACGCAAAACACCGGCACTATGGCGCCCGGCGCTCCCTGGACCATCTGCATCACGCCGCCGCCCAACCAAGTCCTCTTCACCTCCGACGCCTTCCCCGGCCGCATCTACAAACTCAGCCTTGATGGCAAAGTCCTCGGCGTGTTAGGCCAAGCCGGCAAGCAACCCGGCGAGTTTGGCTGGGTCCACGAAATCGCCTGCCCCTCCGAAAACGAACTCTACGTGGCCGAAATCCTCAACTGGCGCGTCCAAAAACTATTCCTCGAGCCCACCCGTTGAGAAATTCACACAGTGCTCGCTGATCCGCGAATATTTTTTCACGATTTGCGGCGGCTGCCGCAAACGGTGTAGTCTCTCGCTCTAATTAATTGAGAAAGCCAAATCATTCCAAGTGGAGATGAACATGACCGATCGCCGCACCTTCCTACAGACTGCCGCCGCCACAGCCGCTGCCCTCGCTCTTCCTCGCTGGACGCGCGCGGCAGTAGCGCCCTCCGACCTCGACCCCATCTTCGCCGAAATCGACAAGCGCCACGACGAATCCCTCAAGCGCCTGCAAACCTGGATTCGCCAGCCCTCCATCGCCGCGGAAAATCGCGGCATGAACGAAGGCTGCGAGCTCACCATGCAAATGCTCCGCGAAGCCGGCTTCGCGCAAGTGGCCAAGGTTCCCACCGACGGCCAGCCCGGCATCTTCGCCACCCTCGACGCCGGCGCTCCCAAAACCCTCGGCCTCTATTTCATGTACGACGTAAAGCAGGTCGATCCCGCCGAATGGTCCTCGCCGCCCTGGGACGCTGCGCTGGTCGACAAGCCCGGCCTCGGTAAAGTGATCATCGGCCGCGGCGCCGTAAACCAGAAAGGCCCCGAAGCCACCTTCCTCGCCGCGCTCCACGCCATTCGCGGTGCAGGTCGCAAGCTCCCCGTCAACCTCGTTTTTGTAGCTGAAGGCGAAGAAGAAATCGGCTCCCCGCATTTCCACCAAGTAGTCCATCGACCCGAAGTTCTCGCCGCCGTCAAAAAGTGCAGCGGCATCTTCATGCCCTCTTCCTCGCAAGGACTCGATGGCGAAGTCACCATCACTCTCGGCGCCAAAGGTGTCGTCGAACTCGAACTCATCTCCAGCGGAGAGAAGTGGGGCCGCGGCCCGCGCAAGGACGTCCACTCCAGCAACAAAGCGCGCCTCGACAGCCCTGCCTGGCATCTTGTCGAAGCTCTCGTCACGCTCGTTTCCCCCGACGGCAACGATCCCGCCATCGAAGGCTTCGCCGCGAAGGCGCGCCCCGTCTCCGATGCCGAAAAGAAAATGATAGCCGAAGCTGCGAACCGCCTAAGCGAAGCCAACGCCAAAAAACTCCTGGGCACCGATCACTGGGTTCACGACGTAAGCTGGCGCGAAGCTCTGGAACTCCTCGTCTCGCGCCCCACGGTAAATATCGAAGGATTGGTCGGTGGCTACACCGGTCCCGGCGGCAAAACCATTCTTCCCGGCCGCGCCGTTGCCAAGATCGACATGCGCCTCGTTCCGGACATGACCGCGGCCGAAGCTCTCGCTGCTCTGAAAGCCCATCTCGCAAAAAAAGGTTTCGCGGATATCGAGGTTCGCATGAGCGGTGGCTACGATCCCACCAGCACGCCCGCCGACGCCGAACTGATTCGCGTCTCCAACGCCGTGTATCGCCGCCACGGCATCGATCCTGTGCTCCTGCCGCGCAACGCCGGCTCCTGGCCCGGCTACGTCTTCACCGGCGACCCGTTACGCCTTCCCGCCGGCCACTTCGGCCTCGGCCACGGCAGCGGCGCCCACGCTCCCGACGAATACTACGTAATCGAATCCGCCAACCTCAAAGTCCAAGGCCTCGACGGCGCCACCCGCTCCTACGTCGAGTACCTCTACGAACTAGCCTCTGCATCGTGAGATCGGTTTACAAAGAGTTGGAGAGAAGGACCAGATGCCTCGCTTTGTTTCCGCAATGGTCGCACTCGTAATCAGCGCATCATTGGTGCAAGCGGCTCAGCTGCAAGGTCGGTCACCAACCCAGGCCGACGAAGACATCGCGCGAATCGTCGGCTATTCCCTGACGCGAGGTGGCGCGCTGGCCTTTCTCGAAACACTCACCGACAACATCGGCGGGCGCATCACCGGAAGTCCCGAAGATCAAGCCGCTGCCGAGTTAATCCTGAAAACTTTGAAGGACGCCGGAATCGACTCTGCGCATCTCGAGGAATACGACCTCACGTCTACCTGGCGTCACGGCCCCGCAACCGGCGAAGTTATCAGCCCCGTCAAGCGCGCTCTCATCATCGGTTCCTATGGTTGGGTGCCCGGCACTCCCGGCCCAATCGAGGTGCCTGTAACCGATTTCGGTCCGATCGGCAGCGATCGCGGCCCGATCCCCGCTCGCGTGCGTGGCGCTGCGGTAATCGTCGACCTGCGTAGCGGTGGCAGCTCAAGCGCCTACGTCGGAGCGCGCGCCATCATCGCCCGCCGCTTGGCGCAAGCCGGCGCGTCCGCCATGTTCATCGTCTCCGACAAACCAGATCGTATGGTCTACACCTCCGCGTTCGGTTTTTACCCGCGCGCTCCGTTACCCGTCATCTCTGTCGCAAGCGAAGACGCCGCATTCCTCCGCCGCCTCCTCGCTCATGGCGACGTGAAAGCACGCCTCGACGTGCAGAATTCCTTCCCCGGTCCCGGCAAAGAACGCAACGTTGTCGCCGATATCCAGGGTTCCGACCCCAGCGAGATGGTTCTTCTCTGTGCCCACTTCGACTCCTGGGATCCGGCGCAAGGCGCCAACGACAATGGCGCGGGCGTAGCCGCCGTGCTCGAGGCCGCCCGCATTTTCAAACTCCTGCACATTCAGCCCAAGCACACCATTCGCTTCGTATTTTTTTCGGGCGAGGAAGAACTCTCCAACGGCTCGCGCGCCTACGTCGAGCAACATAAAGACGAGCTCGACAAAATTCGCGCCGTTTTCAACATCGATTCCGGTGCCCACCCGCCGCTCGGTTTCGCCATTCACGGCCGCCAGGATATGGAGGCGATTTCGAAGACTCTGCTCAAGCCCCTTGCCCCTCTCGGCGCAGATCACGTTTTCCTGGATGCGGATTTTGACTCCGACCAAGAAACCTTCATCGTTGCAGGTCTGCCCATCTATTCTCTGCGCGTCGATCCGCAGGACTACGACGCCAGGCATCACACGATTATTGACACGTTCGAGCGCGTTGATCCGCGAATGCTGGCGATTCACACCGCGGTGATGGCGGTAGCGGGATATTCCTTTGCCAACGCGGAACAGCGCCCCGGGCGCAGACTTTCCCCACCCGAAGTGCAAGACCTGCTAAAACGCACCGGCCTCGAACAGCTCTACCAACTGGAGTATTCAGCGGAGAAGCCGCACTAGCGGTTTTGCATCAGCAAGGTCGCTGGGAGGTAACTTGTAGCTCAGGCCTGCCTCTTAGGCCTGAGGTTTTTCGTCAGCACATACAAAACTGAAATTCGTTCACGGAATTTCTTTTGCGTCAGGCCAGCCCCGCCTTCGTCAGCGGTAGCTCGCGGATCCGTTTGCCGGTCGCCGCAAAAATCGCATTGCAAATCGCCGGCGCGATTGCGGGCAAACCCGGCTCGCCGATTCCGCCCGGAGCCGCATCGCTCTCCACGATGTGCACGTGCGTTTCGCGCGGTGCCGAATTCATACGCGCCACCGGGAACGTATCGAAGTTCGATTGCTCGATCGCGCCGTTCGCCGCAGTAATCTCTCCCCAGAACGCAATGCTCGTCCCCATCACCGCCGCGCCCTCAAACTGATTTCGCGCCATCTCCGGATTCACCACTGTCCCCGCATCTAGCGCCGAATCCACGCGCGTGATTTGCACTCTCCCCGCGTCGTTGATCTGCACCTGTGCCACGGAAGCAGCGTACGTCAGAAAGCTGCGGTGCATCGCGATGCCCATGCCAAACCCGTTTCCGTTTTTCTTCTTGCCCCAGCCAGCTTTCTCGGCCGCAAGTTGAACCACGCGCTTGAATCTTCCGGTGTCGATCGGATACTGCTCGTAGTCGCCGCCGTAATTCGTGTAATCCTTCGGCAGCTCCGTCTTGGGCACAATGCGGTCCGGCCCCAGCAACGCCAGCGTGTATTCCAGCGGATCCTTGCCCGCCGCGTGCGCCAGCTCATCCGTAAACGACTGAATCGCGAACGCGTGATAGATGTTCGCCACCGACCTCAGCCATCCGATGCGCACGTGCGCCGTAGCCGGCCCGTTCTCCGAGCGATGATTCGGAATCGCGTAAGGTAGATCCGTGAATCCCAATCCCAACTCGTCCGCCGACGAATACACCGCGTTCGCATCAAACGTCGATCCGATCGGCGGAAACACCGTGCGCTGGAGCCAAGCCGTCGGCTTCCCGTCCGCGCCCACCGCCGCTTTCATGTACATCGCGGAAACGGAATGATACGTGTCGAACCGGATGTCGTCCTCGCGCGTCCACACCACTTTCACCGGCTTCCCGGTCTTCTTCGACAGCACCGCCGCCTCCACCGCAAAATCCGGAAACGATTTCCGCCCAAACGCCCCGCCCAGCAGCGTTACATGCACCGTCACATCTTCCTTCTTCGCGCCCACTGCCTCCGCGATCGCATCTCGCGCGCCTTGCGGATTTTGCGTCGCTGCCCATGCCTCCACTTTTCCATCGCGGTACACGGCCAGCGCCGCTGGCGGTTCCATCGAAGCGTGCGCCAGCAGCGGTGCGTAGTATTCGGCCTCAACGACTTTCCCGCCCTTCGCAAACGCCTCATCCACGTTGCCGACTTCTCGTACTACTTTCCCCGGCTTCCGCGCCGTCTCTTCCAATTCTTTGCGGTACGGCCCGGAATTAAAAACTTTGTTCGCGCTCTCGTCCCACTCCACCTTCAATTTCTTCCGCCCTTGCATCGCAGCCCAGGTGCTGTCTGCCAGTACCGCCACGCCGCCAAGCGCCTGCATATTCACCGGTGGCTTGAAAGTCGGAATCGTCTCCGTACCCTTCACGCCGCTCACCGCGAGCGCCTCTTTGTTATCCACCGACTTCGCCGTGCTGCCCATGACCGGCGGATGCATCACCGTCGCGTACAGCATCCCTTCCATCCGCGTGTCCTGCCCGTAAGTCGCTTTGCCCGTGCAGAAATCCTTCAAGTCATAACCCGACGCGTCTTTTCCGATGTAGCGCCACTCGCTGCGCGGCTTCAGCTTCAATTCTTCTTTCTTCGGAACTTCCAGCTTCGACGCCGCTTCCACCAAAGCGCCATAGCCCAGCTTCTTCCCCGATTTCTTGTGCACCACGGCGTGCAGTTCGGTTGAGCATTCCGCCGCCGGCACGTTCCACTGCTGCGCTGCAGCCCTCACCAGCATCAAGCGCGCCGTGGCCCCCGCTTCGCGCAGCGGCACAAAAAAGCTCACTACGGAGTGCGAGCCATCCGTATCCTGGTCGCCGTACTTTTCATCGCCCGTCGCTTGCACCACTTTCACGCGACCCCAATCCGCGTCCAATTCATCCGCCACAATCCGCGGCAGCGCTGTGCGCACGCCATTCCCCATCTCCGAGCGATGCGCCACGATGTACGCCGTTCCATCCGTATCGACCGCCACGTACACGCTCGGATGCAGCGGCGCGCTGTTCATCGGCGCAGCGGGATCGAGCGCTCCGACATCGCCGCCCGCTAGCAAATCCACCGGCATCAGCCGCACGCCCAGCACGAACGCGCCAGTGCCCACGACGCCTTTCAGGAATCCGCGCCGGCTAACATTTTCAATGGAGATCATGCGCTCCCCCAGATTTCTGGCAGTTTCCATTAAATCATGCATATCGTAACGCCAAACAGCCGCGCCAGAACGATTTCTCAGTCGTGAGGCCAAGCGCCGAGCGCTCGGCGCAGATCGACGAGCTGGCCCAGGTGGTACGAATTGTGATCCGCGAGCACCAGCGCTTGGCGCAAAATTGTTTGCCCATCGCCATGCGAAATTTTAGCGAAGAGATCGGTGCGAGAATTTTTCACCAGGTCGATCATCTCGGCTAAGTCGCGCTGGAACTGCTGAACGCTCTTGTCCCAGTCGGCTTCGCTCGGCGGCCCCGGCGTCTTTGGCCAGTAACCCTCCGGAAATCCCGGCGAGACGTGCTTCGGGTTGCGGCTGAATTCCAAGATGTCCCATTGCGCGATGCGCGAATGCTCCAGCAGTTGCCAGCCGGTGTGAGGGAGACCGGGCGCAAAAGTGCCGCGTTTGTTCGGCGGGAATTGCTCCAGCGCATCCATAAAATGCACGTGCGCCGCGCCGCCCTTCAGCACATCGATCAAATGCTGGCGTAGCGCCGCGTCGTGGCTCGCGCCCGAGCTTTTTCTGCTCGAACTCTTCTTCGCCGTGACGCGCTCTTTTTTTACTGTCTTCTTCTTTTTCAACCCGATTTCTCCGAGACCAGCACCTGCTGGGGCATGTCCGGCACGGGATGCAGAGTTGTCTTCGCAAATCCCGCGTTGCGAAACATCTTCTCATACTCGGCGAGCGTGTAAGCATCGCCGGAATCCGTATTGGCCAGCATGATTAGGCTGAACGCTGCCGCGGTCGGCGGCGTCACGCGATCTTCGTTGGGCACAAATTCCAGGGTGATGGCCTTGCCGCCCGGCTTCAGCGCCGCGTGCACGCGCCGCATCAGCTTCTCGCAGGTCGGCATATCGAAGTGATGAAAAATGTTGGTCAACAGCACGGTATCATATCCGCTGCCCAGCTCCGTCTCAAACGCGCTGCCCTCGCGCACGTTGAAACGATCCCCCACGCCAAATCTCCGCGCATTCTCCCGCGCCACTTGCAGCACCGCCGGCCAATCCACCGCGACGATCTCCGCCTTCGGATTCTTCCGCGCCACGGTGATTCCATACATGCCATGCCCCGCCGCAATGTCCAGCACCTTCATGGGCTTGCTTTCCTCGGCGCGCAACAAACCAGCAATAAATTCGGAGGAAGGCTTGGCAAGCGGGGCCATCGAGCGCGCAAACGCTACCCAGAATTCATCGTTAGGTTTGGTGTTGTCGCCCTCCGACCACACCGACCCGCCCTTACGCACAGAGTCCGTGAACGAATCCATGATGCTCCGCGTGCGCGCGGTACCCAAAAATCCGGTCATCGACGCCAGGCACGCCGGCGATTGGCGGTCCAGAAAAATAGCCGATTCCTGCGTCAGCCCGTATCTGCCCTGATCTTTGCTCAGAAATCCCTGAATGGTCATGTAGTCGCACAAAATGCGCACGCCTCTTTCCGCCGCTCCCGTTTTTGCCGCAATCGCGGCAGCGGTCTTGGCGCCGGCGCCAATCGCGCTGAATACGTCGAGCTCGATCGCCGTGCGCAACGCCGCCGTCTGCTGGTAAGCGTTCAGCGTGTTGAAAATTCTTTCCGGCGTGGGCCGGTTTGCTGTCGATGGTGTCGCCATTCAGTTCCTCCGTCGCTCTCAAGTCCGTCTATTCTACACATCGCCGGTCAAAAAGGATTGCTCCCAGCGCGCTCCTGCTGGCATACTTCCACACCCCGCATCCAAAGGCTTGCACATGAAGCGCGAAATTCATCGCTGGCATTCCCCGCGCCTGGGCATCGAACTGGGCGTCGTGGTCTACGGCCACTGGGGACCGCCGCTGCTCGGCTTTCCCACGAGCGCCGGCGACGAGTTCGAGCTCGAAGGCCAGGGCATGATCGGCGCGCTCGGTGATTTCATCGACGCCGGCAAAGTGAAATTCTTTAGCGTCAATTCCATCAACGGCCTCGCCTTTTACGACAAGTCCGCGCATCCCTTTCACCGCAGCTACGTGCAATCGGTTTTTGATTCGTATCTACGCGAAGAAGTCGTGCCGTTCATTTGGAGCAATTGCCAATCGCAAATTGGCATCTCCACCATGGGCATGTCGTTCGGCGCGTATCACGCGGCCAACTCGCTCTTCAAGCATCCCGACGTCATCAAGCGCTGCTTCGCCATGTCCGGCGTCTACGACCTGAAAAATTTCATGGACGGCATGTACGACGACAATTTTTACTTCAACAATCCCGTCGACTACCTAGCCAACCTCAGCGACCCCTGGGTATTCGAGCAACTCGCCTCCTGCGACATTCACATCGCCACTGGCACCGGCCAGTGGGAAAACTCCGGCCCGTCCTACCGCCTCTCCGAAGTCCTGGCTAGCAAAGGCATCCGCCACTCGCTCGATAACTGGGGCCCGGAAGGCGGCCACGATTGGCCCTACTGGAAGCACCAGATGCGCGAATACATCTCCCGCTTGCCCTGAGCCTCAAAGGGCCTGTTCTGAAATTCCACCAGGAGACCTAGGTTTGCGCGAGTGCGCCTTCGGAGCGGGCCAGCCAAAACAAACCCGATGCCCGATCAACCGTCTCTTAACTCAGATTGGTGCGAAGCGCGCGTAATCCGATGCGCTGGTCTGGCCGCAGGCAGCGATTTAGCTGTGCCCTGATCGTGAATTGGACGATGACCAATGCAGCGCTGGATCCGAATAGGGCCAAGACAAAGGTTTGAGAGTGCTTCATAAACACTGCAAGCGGATAGTCGCCGTGCGCGATTCCCCGGTGCCAACACTTCGTTAGCGCAACAACCGCGTGAGCAATCCCTCCAGCAGAACTCGGGTTTGAGGATTCATCTTAGTAAATTCGACACCCATCCCCTCACCAGGCACGATGTTTCGGACAACTGCCTCCGCCAGAACCATGCCTCCGGGTACTTCAAAAACAAGGGTCAGGTCCGTGCCTACTCGCAGCGTATTGGATCCGCAGAGGAACAGACCTCCCATGCTTAACGTTTTGACGCGAGAAACCTGTTGCTGGCCGCTACCGTACCAGGTCACGGACATGCCTCGCGGCAAGGCAATACGCTGGTGGCGCCGCTTCACACAAAGGGTTCCAGTGCTCATAAACAGGGTAAAGGTACTAGTTCGATTGGCAGGCAGCCAATAGAACAAAAGTTCCTTTCCGCCAGTACTCTAGAAACCCAGTTTGGATAGTCGAACTTGCCTGCGCGCATCAGCAGGATTTCTGTAGGAGGTCGGGGCTGTTAGCCCCGACGTAAGCGGCTGTCTTGAAGTCGTACACAGTGTTCAAAATTTTCCATGGTCCGGTACGCTCTTCGTCAAGAGCTTCGAGAGGAATTCACGGATTAAATTCGTACCCAGTCGCCCGGCGAGGCCAACGGCGGCATTGGTGAAGACCAGGCTCGCTCCCCGATCCGCTTTGGGATAGTACAGATTGGACAGTGCTCCGGAGCAAATATCGCCAAGCAAAAAAGAAGCGTTGGGCACGGTTCGCCCACTATCGCTGCGTGTGACAAATGGAGAGCTGAGCGCATGCATGAGGCGAGACTTAAAGGAGCCGGAGCCTTGGTAGAAGTAGCGCGGATCCTGGTGAAGGAGCGCGGGGAAGACCGCATGAGTCAGGAAGTCACTGCTGCGTCCATCGGCAAACCTTGCAGCATAACGTTTGCCATATCCTGCGGCACCTTGCCCGTACCCGGGATAAGTGTTCATCGCCTGCTCGATGCCGGCACCGAGGGCGATGCCGATGAAGGCAACGGGATCGACACCGTTCCGTGCAGCGAGCGAGAATTTCTGTTTCCAGGTGAGCGGGGCGGCGTCATGAATGTAGCTTGTAAAGAAGTTTGGGATGACGCCGACTAGACGCTGCTGCTCTTCAGCCCTTAGCTGCCCAGCGGCGATCAGCTCGGTGGGAAGGACCGTCAGCTCCATGTTTGTCGGCGCAACAGATAATGAGACGTCAGGAACCTCATAGGCCTGCTGCACCGCGACGGCGAACTCCGCAGATGTAAAGGGCGCAAAACCCTTAGCGTTGACGCTCACGAGGTAGGAACCGGCAGGAATCTTTGTAAAGTTAAATTCGCCGTTCGCCTCGGACACCATCGTAAGCAATTGCGTTCCGTCTCCATGTATCAGGCTTACGTCCGCGCCGGAAACGGTGGCTCCACTTACGTCCAGCACCGTTCCTACGACGCTGGCTGACCCCTCCGCAGGGGACGATTGCTGGGCCAAGTTCTGCGGGTCTGAATGGGGTAGCGCTGCATCCGGGAGGGAGCGGGTAATAATCCCGCCCCCTGCAGTTCGTTGCTGAGCGAGTGCGCTCGCAGGAACCATACAGAGTAGGAGTGACGCGCTTGCGAAAACAGCAGGAAGACAGGGGCGCGCGGCCTTTCTCAAAGCGCGCTTCCAAGGCAGAGAGCAAGCCACAGCGCGAGGCTCAGCCACGCCCATGAGGCTCGTGCGGAGGGAAATAGGAGGACACATATGGGAGTCGCCACCACCTTGTTGAGGATTCTTGCCGCGAATTCGTCAGCTTCGACGCGGAAAATATCGAACCCTGAAACCATTTGGTTTCCACCGGGCTGGACGGCTTCCCGGCGTGCTACATGAGAATTGTACGATTCCGTACGATCTTCCGACTGTCCAAAACGATACGCAGTCAGCCTAATGATAAACTTCGACGGCACATCGTCCGGAGAAGCGATTTCTGCCCAGGAGGTGGAAGCCCCCGGCTTCAAGTCGGGGGAGCGGTGCTTTCAGGCGCCGCGGTTACGCAGTCGCGTGAACCAAGTGGGCTTTAGCCCCGGTTTCTTTAGGAGGTGGGAGCTTCAGCTCCCACGTAAGCGCTTTCTTTCCCTTGGGCTTCAGCCCCTGAAGAATGTCCGGTTACGCTACTACACTGAGGCTAATGCATTCAGCAATCCCGCTCTGTTGTGGTAGATACTTCGCAGCGATAACTTCAATCTTTTTCAGCAGTTCCACGATTGCCGTGGGTGCCTTCCCAAAGCTGTAGGAAACGGACTTCTTTGTCCCGTCGCTGAACTGCACTTCGGCCCACTCCATCCCTTCGTCCGCACACGCCGGACAGCCAATCCGCCCCCGGAAAGCGGCTAGTACTCTTGCATCGATAAGGTGTTGCAGCTCTTCCCACTCCTCTTTTGTGATCTTGTACTCGGTCTTCGTGTCTGGATGATTCTGCTTGTCCCCCCGCGATCGGTGGATGCTGACCATCAACCCCGGCTCGAGGGAGGTCTCGCTCGCATAGTACTTGGCACCGCACCTACCGCAATCGCTACCGATCCGCACTCGGACGATCTGCGCAACCGGAGACGGGTTCTTTGGCGGCTCAGTCTGCTGCGCCAAGGCAATCCCGGCCAACAAGCTTCCAGCCGAAAACCATGTCCACAATCCCCATCGCATTGTCGCCCCTTGCCCTGACAAATGAATTTGATGTGGGTCCGGCACCGAGAGTAGAGCCAGTCTGGACCTATGGCAAGCAATCCCATCTTTGCTCTTAGCGCCAGAGGTGCGAAGCAAGTATAGGCTAGGCCTTTAGGCCTGACTCGCGAAGCGACGAAGTGCGTAAGCGCTGGGTACGCAAGAACCAAAACGCACAAGCGCCGTAGGTGCGGCACACGCCTTACCCAAATACATATCTCGCGTCAAATTCGACTCCATGCTTTTTCAACAACGCCGCAAACTCCTCCTCGAAACTCATCTTGCGATGATGCGCCGCTTGATTTCGCACATACCGCTCCACCGCCGGCAAATTCGACGCACTGACACTGAACGCGCCATAGCCTTCCTGCCATTCGACCTTTTGGCCGCGTTCATGTGTCCACCGCGACGAATTCGACTTGATCACGAGGACCGCCTTCGCCAAGGCCAGCGTCGCCGGAATTTGGACCAACGAATGAATGTGATCATCCATCCCACCGATGGCGTGAACAAATATCTCGTTCTTTTTGCAAATCCCAGCCACATAAGCCCAGAGCGCCGGTTGAAATTCCGCAGGAATCAGCTTGCGCCGTTCCTTGGTACTGAAAACAAGGTGAATGATGTTCTGCACGTAGGAGTGAGACACGCATGGCCTCCCGCGCCGGCCATTCTACACGCCGCACGTGAACTCGTGCCTCGATTCACGGAGCCGCATCCGCAGCCTTTTCCCGAGCGCCAGAGGTGCGCCACAGGTTAGCCCAGTGCGTAAGCACTGGGTACGCAAAGCAAAAAGAATCACGAGCGCCGTAGGTGCGGCACACATCGTCCCGCAGACCTGCTGCTATTTCAGTTGCCAGGGTGTGAGCTCTGCGGATGGCGGGCGGGCCGGAGGTTTGCGCGGGTTCGGCTTCGCAGCGGGGCCGCTAAGCGCGTAAGCAAAACTCTTCAGCCGATTGTCTCCATCTGACGCTCTGCGAGCCGGCAAATCCGCTGCAATTCCTCGTACGTGAAGTACGTCTCTTTCTGGCTGCCGGCGCGTTCTACGTGGCCCAATCCTGATTTCTTCGAGATACGGCTGAGCTCCGCTTCTGGCATGCCGATCAGAAAGCAAGCTCTTGCCTGCGTGACGTATTTCGGAACTTGATTGTCCATAACGTTCCCCCCACAGTCAGCACATCGTCTTGTAAGTGTCGGTGTTGGGAGCCTCCGTGTCAGTGCAGTTCGGTAGTTGGCGTGATCGAGGCGGGAGCCCTGTCCACGGAGGCGGCCCGTTCCTCTCGCTCAACATAGCCTGTTGCAAAGTGATTTCAACCGGGTGAATCACCCAATTCAGACTCAGTGAAATGCCTGAGAACTGGTGTTGGTCTCTTTGAGGCGCACTGTACTGTTTTCTCTGGTCTGGTGTCCTCGCGGCTCTAGCGGAGGAGGCGAAGCCGCGCGCTTTTCAGGGGGTCGGAGCTTTAGCTCCGACATAAAGCAGGCCCAACCGCCGGTCATTCCCAACGCAGCGACCCGGCTTTTTCCTGCGCACGTTTCTTGTGCGCCGGGTCGCGAAATGAGGAATCTCTCCCAGCGCCCGCCGCCGCTATAGCCGACCTTGCGTGCGCGCATTACCAGCACGATTCTTTAGGAGGTCGGGGCTTTTAGCCCCGACATAAGCGGCCGTTTTTGAATTGGGCTTCAGCCCCTGAAGAAACGATTTCTATCCAGCGGGTGGAAGCCCCTGACTTTTAGTCGGGGGAGCGGCGCTCTCAAGCGCCGCGACACACACGCACGTGCGAAAAACGGGCTTTTAGCCCTGGTCCCATTGTTTGCGGCGATCTCGTCGACTTTTCCGAGCGCCAGAGGTGCGACACAGGTTAGCCCAGTGCGTGAGCGCTGGCTACGCGAAGCAAAGGAGTCACGAGCGCCGTAGGTGCGGTACACACCGTCCCGGAGTCCTACTGCCCTTTCAGTTGTCGGGGTGTGTGAGCCCTGCGGATGGCGGGCGGGCCGGAGCTTTGCGCGGGTTCGGCTGCGGGGCGGCCTTGTAGGGGCGTGCTTTAGCGCGTCCCAGTCCGAGCATAGCGAGAGTGTCATTCCTACAGCGGTGTTGGCCTGAAGAACCCGCTTTCTCACCTGGTGGAAGCCTCCGACTTTCAGTCGGGGGAGCGACGCCTTCAGTCGCCGCTAAACGGACGATCCTTAGAACCCATTTTGAACCTCTACGCTGGTCTGCCCGCGTTCACGTAAGATAAACAAGACCGCGAAGGACATTTTGCTAGGTTCTCGACCCAAACATGCTCTATCTCTGTGCCTCCGATCACAATCTCCAACGGTATTGTTTTCGGCAGCGGATTGGACTCGCTCCATTTGCGGAGCTTATCTTAGCTACACGCATCTCTTACTCCGAAAGGGCGAGGTAATAAACGGGCTTTAGGGGGAGCAGAAGCTTGTCCGACTCGCTTACCTTGTCGTAGTGCTCAACACAAAGCTCAACTAGTTTTTCCAAGTCAACCAAAGTGAGCTTTCGTGTCTCTTTCGTTCGTGCTTCTGACTCGGCATCGCTTGTAAACCCGCCGGTGGAAACGAAAATCCCAACATCTTGCTCCCCGAGCACCGCCATGAACGAGCGGAGGGCATCAGCACTGATTTTGTCTGCTCGTCGTTTCACTTGCACTTTGATACGGGGTGCACTCGTGCCTAGTGGGTCGTTGTGCGCCAAAATATCAATTCCCTTGTCTGGCCCGGGGGGAGCAATCCATGAGACGTGATAACCCATGGCGCGCAACAGTGCAGCAACTAGCTTTTGCAAGTCGTAAGGATTTATGGCTTGGACGTATTGCTCGATTTCAGCCCACGCCGTTTCTTCCGCCTCTTCGACCGCGCTTGCTTGAGCAGCCTTGTCAACTGGACTCGTAGCCTCGACAGTTTCTTCGTCAATGCCTTCAATTGCTTCCGGCTGGCTAGCGCGCCACTCCCGAAACAGGCGCCCGGCCTCTCTCGTGAATTTTTCGGGGTCCGTCATTTGGCTATAGGCTTTTCGACCCTCTTCGGTCACGTACCAACGGCCTTTATTTTTTACCAACCATCCAGCCTTAACAGGCGCTATCGTGGCAAATCGAGCCATTTTCTCAAAACGGCGAACGCCAGGATGCTTCGGATAGTCGCTCTTCTCAAACTCTGTCGGGGGCACCACCTGCTCTAGCCTTTGGAGAACCTCCTTGGCCGGCAAGCCGTCCGGAAAGTCTAGAAGTATTTTGATTACCCCGCGCTGAAGCTCCCCAACACGTTTTCTTGTGATCTCAGCCATGCGGGTTTACCTCGCGAACTGGGAAATGTCTGCCACTCTATGGGAATCAAAACACTTCGTCAATTGTTGAAGGCGTGACTAGACAAGGGGAGATGAGGATTGTCGCAATAAAAAATGTGAGCGACATTACGTTACAGAGGGCTAGCCCGAGACTGGGCTGAGCACAAGCTCGTAGGACGACGTCAGTTGAATGGCTTTGTGCAAGGTGCGGTACAGCGGGCAGTTCATGGCGTACATGCCGTGAACGCGCTCGATTTTGTCCTTTAGCTCCGGATCCGCGACCAGCCGCATCGCCACGTGGACCCGCCGGATGACCAGCACATTATCCTCGGTTTCCACCTCGCCGGTAACTTCCGCAGTCAGCTTCCCGTTGCTGGCATCGATTTGGCGCGCTTCCAGCGCACCTCCAAACGTCCCCAGCATTCAACCCGCGGTCGCGGAAATCACGTAATCGATGGTCGCCGCGTGCGACTCCCCAATCTTCGCCGGATCAACCTTGTAGTGCTCGGCAATCGCCCCATGCACGCTATAAATGACCGGCCGAGCCTCCCCCGGCAAATGCGCCACCCGCACCGGCCCGGCCTTCCGCTCCAGCCGCGACTTCGACACATACACAACCTTCGACATGGCTTCCTCCCTCACCCCCCTGCTATACCATAATGGGAACGGCGCTATTCCCCTGATCTTACTAGCTTTATAAAATGTCTTGACACGGAAGCTGTCGTTGTGGTAAACTTTCCTATGTTAGCTCGACGCCCTCGCCTCACTCCCCGACCTAAATCCTTTCCATTGATACTGTTAGAGCCTCTTTGCGTTCTTTTTTCGAGTCCCTCCCTTTATTTTCAATCACTTAGAGCCTCTTTTTGCAAAACACCCGGGTGGGGGTACCTCCGCGAGGCCTCCGCGCCCTCTGCGTCTCGGCGTTATCATTTGCCTGTGCTCTTGCCGCCCCTCTCATCCCGCCTTGCGCCGCTCCCTGACCGCTCCTCTATGTTATTTAGAATCAACACTTGCAAAGGCAACAATATACTTGACACACAGAGGCTCTTTTGAGATACTTGGGACACAAGAGGATTAGCCATGACAAAGAGCCTCGCACTTCCTAAGACCTTGCAACAGGCAGTAAGCTTTTTTAGCGACCCTCAAAAGACGTTCGACTATGCAGTGTCTCTGCGCTGGCCTACAGGCAAAGTGACTTGCCCGCGCTGCGATTCTACGGAGCACTCGTTTATTTCGACGCGCCGACTTTGGTTCTGCAAGGGATGTAAGCAGCAATTCACCATCAAGGTCGGCACCATTTTTGAGGACTCCGCGCTCGGTATGGATAAGTGGATGATTGCTGTTTGGCTCATCGTCAACGCCAAGAATGGAATCAGTTCTTACGAAATCGCCCGCGCTCTTGGCGTCACTCAGAAGTCCGCATGGTTCATGATGCACCGCATCCGACTTGCCATGCACAACAAAGACTTTGTGAAACTTGGCGGTCCAGGTAGCGAAATAGAAGTGGACGAAACTTTCATCGGCGGTGCGGCCCGCTTCATGCATTCGGCACGGCGCAAGCGCGTGATTACGGAACGCGGAGTAAAGGACAAGGCACCCGTTATCGGCATACTGGAACGCGGTGGCAAGGTTCACGCAAACGTCATTCCTACGCGGCGTAAGCATCATCTGCAAGCGGAGATTCGTGCTCACGTCGCGGCCAAGAGCGCGATCTACACAGATGCGCTCATGTCCTATCAAGGATTGAATGGCCAAGACTTCGCGCACCAAACGATTGACCATGCGGAGCGCTACGTTCAAGGGCAGGTCCACACAAACGGTCTGGAGAATTTCTGGAGCCTGCTCAAGCGCGGGTTGAAAGGCACGTACATTGCGGTAGAACCGTTCCACTTGTTTCGCTATGTAGACGAACAGGTGTTTCGTTACAACAATCGCGCGACGAAAGACCACTTCGTGGGAGACGGCGACCGTTTTCAACTGGCTATGCGTCATATCGCTAACCGTCGACTCACTTACGAGCAACTCACTGGCAAAGGAACCGACGCCGTACATCAAGCCTAGGCAGGGACGCGGCCATCGTAAAGCGGCCTAGTCCTTGCCTTTATGCGGCTTTTTCGGTACACGGAATAATGCCTTCATCGCCTTCTCAAAGTTCTGACGAGCCTCATGGCCTTCTGCATATTCTGTTGGCTTTTTTTTCGGGCGCTTTACTTGTTTCCTTTTTGTCACGACGGCATGCTCCAGATAGTGAGTCCGTGAATCGCTATAACACACAAGATAGCACCCCCAATGACAGAGAGTGTCGCCAAGACGTAACCCAGTCTGCCGTGGGGCCGGTCGTAGAGTCCCTTCCACCAACCGCCGCCCCACCAGACCAATGGCAGTCCGAAAAGAAGAAAGACCGCCGCCCGCAATGGTGGTCGTTTGGAGTGAGTCTGCTTACGTTCCTTGGCGTTGTGTGGTATGCCCACGTCGCCACTCAACAGAGAGATGCCATGATTGAAGGCAATCGAATCAGCCAAGCCGCACTCTATTCCGTCCAGCGTGCATTCGTCGCTGCGCTGCAATACAAATCCGAGCTTGCTACCTATACCGACATCGACAGGAACGGAAAACCCACTACGGTGATTGAGACTTCGGCGCAGTGGGAAAACATCGGGAATACACCAGCCATTGACGTACGTATGGTGTTCGGGTCCGTCCAACGAAATGGCGAATTGACTGAGGAAGAATTCATTGGACTTAATTTGGCCGAGACCACGCTGACCACCAGTGCGATTGCTCCAAAAGCGGTTGTGGAATCGAACATGATTCGCCAACGTGAAGAGTGGTTCCTCGGAAAATCCAGCCATGATCAGCATTGGTTCTATTGGGGATGGATGGTTTACAAAGATATATTCCCCGACACCGAAATTCACGTCACTGAATTGTGTTGGAAGATTGAAGAAATCAAATGGAAAGTTGCCGAGAACGGAAAGCACGTTGGAAAACCATTCTTCAGCGCCGTACCTTGCGTGCAGCACAATTGCATTGATAAGTTTTGCGGAGACTACGCGACTATCATACACGCGGCCCAAAGCAAGTAGCCCTGTCACGGCAATAAGTAAGATGACACACAAAGGCCATGTGTGCCAAGTATATTGTTGCCCTTGCAAAAGTGTATCAAAACAAACGACTTTAACTACCTTTAGAATGAACACTTACAAAAAACAGGGGGAGGGGGGTGTACCCTCTGTGACCTCTGTGCTCCGACCTCAGCGCCCTCTGTGTTGCGCTTTTTCTCTTCAGTCCGCAGTCAAAGGACACGGAGCTACGCTCTCGAGCACTGCCGCTGCGCGCTACTCCGCGCCGGCCTTTTTTGATTTGCCTTCCTTCAGGAAGGTACCCTTGTCCAATTCGGTGAAGGCTTGGCGGAGCTGCTCCTGCGTATTCATCACGATTGGCCCGTACCAGGCCACGGGTTCTTCGAGGGGCTTCCCGGAGACGAGGAGGAAGCGGATGCCTTCGTCGCCGGCTTGCACGATGACTTCGTCGCCGCGATCGAAGAGGACCAGGGAGCGATTCTCGGCGGCGGACGGCGGCGCGGTGTCAAGCCAGCCTACTGGTTCGGTGGGGACGGACAGGGGCTCGCTGGCGTTGCAAAATTTGCCGGAGCCTCCGAAGACGTACGCGAAGGCATGGCGGGTAGTCTCGACGGGCAGAGTTTTGCGGCGCCCGGGGGCTACGGACACGTCTACATATATGGGATCAGTCGCAATCCCATCAACCGGCCCGGTCTGCCCCCAGAATTTCCCGCACACCACACGCACGTGGGTGCCGTCGTCGTCGGTAATCTGCGGAATGTCGCGCGCGGTCACCTCTTGATAGCGCGGCGGAGTCATCTTGAGCGAGGCGGGCAGATTGGCCCAGAGCTGAAAGCCGTGCATGCGGCCGGTGTGATCGCCCTTGGGCATTTCCTGGTGGATAATGCCGCTACCGGCGGTCATCCACTGGACGTCGCCGGCGGCAATGGCGCCATGGTTGCCCATGCTGTCGCCGTGCTCCACGGTGCCGGCGAGAACGTAGGTGATGGTCTCGATGCCACGGTGCGGGTGCCACGGAAATCCGGCGAGATAATCCTCGGGCACGTCATTGCGAAAATCGTCGAGCAGCAGGAAGGGATCGAACTCCGACGTGTTGCCAAAGCCAAATGCGCGGCGGAGGTGCACACCGGCGCCTTCAGTCGTAGGTTTGCTGCGGATGAGCCGCTTCACAGGTCGAATGGACATGGTTGCCTCCTCCCAATCTCGGCATCAAGTTCGCAGTTTACGCCGCCGCGCCCGCGCTGTCATCGGGGGACGCTGCGTCAGGATTTCTCGTCGGCTTTTGTTTTGGCGATCATCCCGAGGGCGGCGCGGTAGAACGGCTTCAGGAACTCGGCCGCGGCCGCGGGGCTCTTTGTGGCTTGCTCGCCCAGAATGCCCTGCAAGTGTCCGTCTTTGAGAAAAATGGTCTGCACCAGGATTGCAGCCGCTGCTTCGTTGCCCGCTTCCATGTTCTGTGCTCCTTCTAAAGGCTCTTTATTGACGTAGCAGACGGAGTGTAGCACTTCGTGCAGCGGTTGTTGACGTAACCGGTGGTGTAACGAGAAATTCAAGGACGGGCGAAAGAATGCGGGTAGAATAGAGGTATGAGGCCAATGAGAACCCAATCGGCCGGGATACTGCGCAAGATTGTCGGTTTTCATATGGATGCAGATCGCACCTGGGTGGCGGAACTGGAGTGCGGGCATCAGAAGCACGTGCGGAATGATCCGCCGTACACCGACCATCACTGGGTAACAACCGCGCAAGGCCGCCTCGAGCACATGGGGCAGGAATTGAGTTGTTCGGCTTGCCGGCCCGCCTAATAGTTTTCCTTCCGCGCGATCATTTATTTCATACGCTTTTTCCGATGTCGTGATAGCGAAGGCGCACGCCTGGTGGGCTTCGGGTATACTTTTTGGCCGAAGGAGGCCTATGCGCTCGCGCAGATCGCTTAGGTATTGGGTAGCCAGTTTTCTGCTCGTTCTGTCGCTCGCTGGGTGCTCGCGGCAGCCGGCTGCGCCGGCATCGGCACAGGCTTCCGCGGCGCGTCCCGCCATTGTGTTCATGACGGACTTTGGCACGGCGAACGATGCGGTGGCGATTTGCCGGGCGGTGATTTACGGAATCGCGCCGGACGTGCGCATCACGGACATCACGCATCAGGTGACGCCGTTTTCGATTGAAGAGGCTTCGCGCTTTCTGTACGGGGTGACGCCGTACTATCCGGCGGGGACGGTTTTTCTGGTGGTGGTCGACCCGGGAGTGGGGACATCGCGGAAAGCGATCGCGGTGAAATCGAGGAAGGGCCAGTATTTCATTCTTCCGGACAATGGAGTGATCACGCCGGTGCTGGACCGCGATGGGATGGAGTCGGCGCGGGAAATCACCAACCAGCATTGGATGATCCAGGCGCCGCTGTCGTCGACGTTTCATGGGCGGGATATTTTTTCTCCCGCGGCCGCGCATCTGGCGGAGGGCTGGGAGTTTGATTTGGTGGGGCCGCCGGTGCAGCAGCTCGTGCGGCTGACTCCCAAGACTTCCGTGACGTCCCCAAAGGGCATTGATGGAGATGTTATTGGGCTGGATGATCCTTACGGATCGCTGATTACGGACATTGCGGCGGAGGATTTCAAGCAGTTGGGCTACAACCTCGGGGACAAAGTGTTTGTGCAGATTGATAAGAAGGCGGTCGCGCTGCCCTACGCGAAAACGTTTATGGACGTTCCGGTGGGGGAATCGCTTTTGTACATTGATTCGCGGGGCCGGGTGGGGATTGCCATCAACCAAGGCAGCTATTCAAGAAAATTCAACATCGAGCCGCCCGGGAAAATCTTCATTCCGCGCAAAGGGCTACCAATCAGAGTTCGCTGATCGGCATTACGTGAGGCCCCTGACTAGGGGCCAGGGGCGTGGCTCGACACCTTCCTTATGTAACTTTTTCCCGACTAAGCGGTATTCCTCTATGCAGGGGCAAGACACAGGTCGCAGAGAAAACGATCCGAGAATGCACTCGGCTACCGACGAGGAATTGATGCTGCAGGTACGTGATGGCGCGGGTGAAACGCTAGGGGTGTTGTTCGACCGCTACCACGCGCCGTTGTACAACTTTTATGCCAAGCTGACCGGGGATCGGGCGCTGAGCGAAGACCTGGTGCAGGAAGTGTTTTTGCGGATTCTGCGGCACCGGAAGACTTTTAGGACGGGGACTCCGTTTCGCGCGTGGATATACCAGATCGCAAGGAATGCGCGGATCGATCATTTTCGAAAAAGCCGGCCAGAGGTGCTGTTCGAACCGGAGATGGCGCCAACTGTGGAGACGGGAGATCCCGCGCAGCAACAGCAGGAGTCGGAAATGCTGCACCGGGCGCTGATGGAGCTGCCGGAGGAAAAACGGGAGCTGCTGGTGCTCTGCCGGTTTCAGGAGTTGCCGTATGAAGAAGTGGCGCGGCTGGTGGGGTGCGGAGTGGCGACGGTGAAAGTGCGCATCCACCGGGCGCTGATAGAGCTGCGGCAAGTTTTTCATCAATTGCAGGCTGCGCCGGCTGGTTCCGCGCAGCGGAATGCGCGGCAAAATTTTCCACCGCGGAGGTTGGGACATGAAGTGTGAAGAGATCGCCGAGCTCTTGCCGGATTATTTGCAAGAGGGGTTGCGGGCGGAGCAGAAGAACATCGTGGAGCGGCACCTGGAGAGCTGCGCGGACTGCAGCGAGGTGGCCGGGCTGTGGAAGAAGCTTGCGTTGATTCCGGACGAGCAGCCAAGCGCGGCCTCGCGGGAGCGATTCGAAACGATGCTGCAGGCGTACCAGACGGGCCGAGGAGTTGAAGGCGCTACACGGCACACACCGGATGGAGGAGCGTCGATTTGGAGCGTGTTTCAGTGGCTGCGTTCTCCGGTGGGCGCAGTGGCGTGGAGCATCGCGCTGATCGCAGTGGGGACGTATTTGGGAATGCAATTAGGAAGCGCGAAAACGAATTCGCAGGATTTGGCGGCGATGCACACGGAGTTGACCAACATGCGGCAGATGGTTGCGCTTTCGATGCTGCAGGAGCAATCGGCGAGCCAGCGGTTGGAAGGCGTGACTTGGACGCGGCGCGAGGGCCAACTGGACCCGCAGGTCCTTGCGGCGCTGGTGCATACATTGCGCTACGACCAGAGCGTGGACGTACGGCTGGCGGCGCTGGACGCGCTGAGCCGGCATGCCGGGCAGTCGCAGGTGAAGAAAACGGTCGTGGACGCGTTGCAGGAGCAGCAATCACCGCTGGTGCAGGTTGCGCTGATCGATCAATTGGTGGAATGGCGGGATGCGGAGGCGGCTCCGCGGCTTGAGAAGCTGCGGCAAACGCCGAACGTAAATCCGACGGTGCGGCAGCGGGCGGACTGGGCCATCAGCAAGTTGAATTGAGGAGCTGCGTATGAGCAGGACATATTTTCTCTCGGTGCTGATCTCCGGAATGGCGTTGCTGCTGTTTCCGGCACAAGCGGCACGCAATGTTCCGGAGAAACAGGCTGATCGGTCGGGGCAACAGGAGAAGTCTGCTGCTGTACATGTCGATGTGGACGGAGAGCCGGACGCGGATATGGACATCGATATGGACGTTGAGTCGGACATGAACATGGAAATCGAGGAACCGCAGGTGGACATGGACGCGGACCGGGACGAGCCGGAGATGCACGCAGATTCCGATCAGGGAGACGTCGACCGAGAGGAGTTCGATAACGACGAGCCGAGCTTGACGGAGCACGAGCAGGAAAAAATCGAGAAATCCTTTGCGTTGCCTGCTGGGGCGGCACGGCGGACGCTGGAGATCGACAACGTTTGGGGATCGATCGAAGTTGTGGGGACGGCGTCGGATAAGGTGCAACTCACGGTGAACAAGAGCATCCGGGCGGAATCGAAGGGAAAGATCGAGCAAGCGCGCAAGGACGTGACGCTGGACATCACGCAGCAAGCCGATGCGCTGAAGCTGTACGTGAATGGGCCGTTCCGCTGCGATTGCCACGACTGCTCGCGTTCGCGGGAATTTGAAGGGTACATCGTGAAGATGGATTTTCACGTGCAGGTGCCGCGCGACATCGACATCAAGATCAAGACGGTGAATGAGGGGCGGGTGTCGGTGCGCGACATCAACGGCAGCTTCCTGGTGCGCAACGTGAACGGAGACATACAGATTCGCAATGTCGCGGGATCGGGGACAGCGCGCACGGTCAATGGGCCGGTGAAGGTATCGTTCCGGCAAAATCCGCGGGAGGCATCGGATTTCCAGACGGTGAACGGGAGTATCGAGCTGGCGTTCGTTCGCGACTTGTCGGCGGATTTTCGATTCAAGACGTTCAACGGCGGGATTTACAGCGACTTTCCGGTTACGGCGCTGCCGGTGCAGGGAATGCAGGAGGAGCATCACGGCAGCAAAGTGATTTTTCGCGCGGACCGGTATACGGGAGCGCGAATTAATGCGGGTGGTCCGCAGATCAAGGTGGAAAATTTAAATGGAGACATTCGAATTCTGGAAAACCATGAATAAGCAAATGAAGCGGTTCTCATCGATTTTGTCGGCGGGGTTGGCGTTGGCGGCGATTGCGGCGGTGACATTGGGGCCGGGCGCGGAGAGGGCGATCGCGCAGGGCCAGACGCAAGCGGGCGGCGATCGTATTCCAGTGACGCTGAGCGATCCTTCGCGGCCGGCGCGGGTGAAGGTCAGCATGGTGAATGGCGGGATCACCGTGAAGGCGTACGAAGGCAAGGAAGTGGTGGTGGAAGCGCGTGTGCGCAACCGCGAGAACTCGCGCAACGAGGGCGGGCCGAAGCGACTGACGATCTCGAGTACCGGACTTTCCGTGGAGGAAGAAAACAACGAGGTCAACATCAACACGGATTCCTATATGCACTCGATCGATGTGACGGTTTCGGTGCCGGTGCACACTTCGCTGAAGCTGCGCGCGGTGAATGACGGGGAGATCGTCGTTACGGGCGTAGACGGCGAACTGGACGTGGATGACATAAATGGAGCGGTTACGTTGAACAACGTTTCCGGCAGTGTGGTAGCGCATGCGTTGAAT
>Ga0307479_10000781_pt1 | contig 29007 bp, 27 predicted proteins | sample atmos_gasesECM4C_FD_203743 | JGI IMG/M metagenome (GOLD analysis project Ga0307479, IMG submission 203743) | Hardwood forest soil microbial communities from Morgan-Monroe State Forest, Indiana, United States - atmos_gasesECM4C_515 | ecosystem: Environmental > Terrestrial > Soil > Temperate...
CGTGCTCAACTGGGCGGCGATCGCACCTGATCGGGTCCTCGTTTTGTCAAACACCGTACGAGATATCTTCACACCGGGCGACGGCTCCGCGCTTCGCGCCGAGTTAGGCCTCCAAGGCAAACGCGTGCTGCTGACTGTGGCGCGGTTGGACTCGCAGGATCGTTACAAAGGTCATGAGCGAGTGATCGCCGTGCTCCCGAAGCTCGTTGCGCAAGGTCATGATGTGGCCTATGTTGTCGTCGGTGAGGGGTATGACCGAGCCCGCTTGGAAGCGGCCGCCCTTCGGGCGGTCGGCGCCGAGCGCGTGCGCTTTCCTGGTGAGGTCGAGGTGCAAAGCCTTATCAAGTTTTATCGCATGGCCGACTTGTTCGTCATGCCGTCGACCGGCGAGGGCTTTGGGATCGCCTTCCTGGAGGCCATGGCGTGCGGCACACGCTCGCTTGGCCTCGACGTTGCGGGCGCTAAGGACGCTCTTGCGGACGGCCAGCTTGGGACGGCCGTACCGGAGACCGAGCTTGCCGCGACAATCGCGCGCCTCCTCGTGGAGCCAAAGGGAGATCCCAGCACCCTGGCCGCAGCGGTTCGCGCCCGTTTCGGGCGTGAGGTGTTTGCAGCCGGCGCCTGTACCGCATTGAATCGGCTTGTGGAGGCTGCTTGAAGCTTGGCGGTATGCGAGCACCCTTCAATATAGCTATGTCGTTCGCATCGAGTGTCGGCAAGAAAATCCAAGAGAAGGAACATATTGGCAACGCGACGGTGCCGACGACTCTGAAAGAAAAGGTTAACCGAACGCCCGAGCGTGTCCTCGTGCTAGAGGCTGGTCGCGCGGAGCGCCATTACTGGCGCGATCTTTGGTCATTTCGCGAGCTGTTCGCCATCCTCGCCTGGCGCGATATCGCGATACGCTACAAACAAACGGTGATCGGAGTTGCGTGGGCCGTGGTGCGACCGCTTCTTACTATGCTTATCTTCACCGTCATCTTCGGTCGCCTCGCCCACTTGCCCAGCGACGGGGCCGTTCCCTATCCCGTCTTGGTGTTCGCCGGAATGCTGCCGTGGATGCTGTTCTCAACCATCTTGAGTGAGGCTTCGAACAGCCTAGTAAGCAATGCAAACTTGATCGGAAAAGTGTATTTCCCGCGCTTGATCGTGCCCTGCGCTTCCGGCGTCGTCGCACTCGTCGAGTTTGCTATCACCTTCATTCTGCTTGTGTTCATGATGCTTCGTTTCGGTTTTTTACCTGATTTTCGGGTCGTCTTTCTGCCGTTGTTCATCGCGCTTGCTGTCTTAGCGAGTCTTGGCCCGGCGCTTTACATAACAGCGCTCAATGTGAAGTATCGAGATTTCCGCTTCATCATTCCGTTCATCGTGCAATTCGGGATGTACGTGTCTCCCGTTGGCTTTTCGAGCGCGGTGATTCCGGAGAAGTGGCGGCTTCTCTACCGCCTAAACCCGGTGGTAGGCGTAATCGACGGCTTCCGCTGGTGCCTGCTTAGAGGCCAAAGCGAGCTCTACATGCCGGGCTTATATTTGAACCTCATCATCATCGCCGTCTTCCTTTGGTTGGGTGTGTCCTATTTCCGCAAGAACGAGCGCACCTTCGACGATGTTATCTGACATGGCGAACGATGTCGTCATCCGCGCCGAGGGCTTAGGGAAGAAATATCTGATCGGCCACCAGGGTGAGCGCGAACGCTACGTCGCCCTTCGGGACGTGGTTGCCGATAATGTGCACAGACTCGGGCGGACGGCCGTGGATCTGGTGCGCGGCCGCCCGATGATCGCCGGCGATGAGTTGGAAGAGTTTTGGGCCCTGAAAGACGTGAGCTTTGAGATTAAGCGCGGCGAGGTGACGGGTGTGATCGGGCCCAACGGCGCCGGCAAAAGCACGCTCTTGAAGATTCTCTCGCGCATCAGTGAGCCCAGCGAAGGGCGCGTCACGATCATTGGCCGCGTGGCGAGCTTGCTTGAGGTCGGCACGGGCTTCCATCCTGAGCTCACGGGTCGGGAGAACATCTTTCTCAACGGCGCCATCCTCGGGATGACGAAGAAGGAGATCAAAGCAAAGTTCGATGAAATCGTGGCCTTCTCCGAGGTCGAGAAATTTCTCGACACACCAGTGAAACGCTATAGTTCTGGGATGCATGTCCGTCTAGCGTTCGCTGTCGCCGCGCACCTCGAACCCGAGATTCTCATCGTAGATGAGGTGTTAGCCGTCGGGGACGCCGAATTCCAAAGACGTTGTCTGGGAAAAATGAAAGAGGTTTCCGAAAGCCACGGTCGGACCGTTCTCTTTGTGAGTCACAACATGCCCTCGGTCCAGCAATTGTGCGTGACCGGAATGCTGCTCTCTCACGGCGCGATCGTAACCAGAGGCACAATCGATGAGACAATCTCCCACTATTTGAATTCGCTGGATCAAGTCTCGCGGCAAGATTTGCGCTTTAGAAGGGATCGTCAGGGTGATGGGAAATTAAGAGTAGTCGGTGTAACTCTACACGATGACAGTGGCGCCCAGTGTGAAGTTGCGATTTGCGGGCGACCACTGCGACTGCGCATTCACTACGAATCCGAGTTTCAAGGGACAGACCAAATGGTCGATGCTGCCTTCAATTTGCGAAACGGCGCGGGCGTGCTCTTGACTTGCTTCGCAAACATCCAAGCCGGAGCGGCAAGACTGCCTGTACATGCTAAGGGCTACTTCGAGTGCTTCTGGCCTAAAGTCAACCTGCGGTCCGGAGCCTATATGTCCACGCTTTTCGTGGCTTTGGATGGAAGCGTGAGCGATTGGTTACAGAACGCCTTTCAGTTGCAGATTGAAGAAGGGAACTTCTTTGGTAGCGGCAGTCTTGTTCCACGCGATCACGGCGACCTCCTCTTTGAACAGTCATGGACAAGCATCGAGGATGAAACTTAGGCGGCCCATATTGGGGACGTGGAAAGCGGGAATCGCACCAATACCAAATTCAGGTGGCGGATAAAGTTAGAAAAGCCGTCGGTAATCGCCAGATAGCATGTCAGCCGTCGAACAGCGTGCCAGGAACTGCGATGAACAATCTACCATTCGAACAACTCGCCTACGAGTTTCATGAAATCTGGGATGAAGACTGGTTCCCTGGCGAGGATCAAGAGCGCGTGAGGAAGCTGGCCACGCTGATTCCCGACGAGACCAAGGCCCTGCTCGATGTTGGTTGCGGTAACGGCTTGTTCCTCAATCATCTCAAAAGAGAATACCCTGATCGCTTCTCAAGGCTGGTTGGTGTCGACCGTAGCGAAGCGGCAATTAAGCATGTTGAGACGGAGAAAAAGCTCGCGAGCATCGATCAGCTTCCGTTTGGCGACTTGCAGTTTGACACCGTGACTTGCATGGAGGTCTTGGAGCACCTACCGCTGACGACTTACGTCAAATCCCTGGCTGAGATCGCGCGAGTCGCAAAGCGATCGATCATAGTCAGCGTTCCCTACAAACAGGATCTGAAAGCGAGCCTATGCGAATGTCCGAGCTGCTTGGCACGTTTTAATCCCGACTTCCATGTCAGGAGCTACGATGAATGCTCGCTACGGCGCCTATTTCTTGCGCACTCATTCGAGATCACGGGAACAACTTATCTCGGAGAACAAGTGGTTCGCTACGATCGTGAGTTTCGGGCTCGCGTTTGGGGCAGGTTCCATAAAACGCCTCCCGCCTACCCCTCCTATGCAATCTGTCCGGTTTGCGGCTTCTGTAACAAAGAAAAACTCACTGAGGATCTCGCAAGCCGAAAACGTGCCAAGCTGAGAGCGATAGAGGTACCCAGAGAACCGAAGTCGTCAGGTATCCGCGGGTTAATAGCGTCAGTGCTCCCCAAACGATCTGAATACCGTTGGATTGCGATGACATACAAGCGTGCCGATTCGAACCGAGAGTAATAGATCGCTCAGGACGCAGGCGATTCTTGAAGACTTCACGTGGTGCAACCCAGCGATCTGCCTCAAGGCATCCCCGACAGCTCTCTCATGATCGCTATCGTCGATTACGGTCTGGGTAACCTGCGATCCATCAACAACATGCTGGACCGTGCGGGGGTTCAGTCTGTCATCTCTAGTGAGCCTGACATTCTGCGCGCTGCCTCAAAGCTCATTCTCCCCGGCGTCGGCCACTTTCGATTTGGAATGAAATCCCTGCACGAGCGGGGCTTGGTGGAAGTGCTGAACGAGAGGGTCCTTGAGGCGCGCGTGCCGATTCTCGGAATATGCCTTGGCGCGCAACTCCTCGGCGAGAGAAGCGAGGAAGGAGACTCCTCGGGCCTCAACTGGGTACCCATGAGCACTGTGGCGTTCGAGAGAGTACAGATGCAGCACGGCGAAAAGGTGCCACACATGGGATGGGCGACTACCAGCCACACAGAATGTGCGTTGTTTCGAGGGATGAGTGAAGCCCCTCGGTTTTACTATGTTCACTCATACCACTTCCGTTGTGACGACCCCGGCCTGGTAATATGCACAGCGGAGCATGGCTATCGCTTCGCCTCCGGCGTCGCATTCGGCAACATTCTCGGCGTCCAGTTTCACCCGGAAAAAAGTCACGTTTACGGTCAGCGGTTGTTAAAGAATTTTGCGTTCATGAACTTCACGGAATGAGGCGAGTCAGAGTCATTCCTGTCCTTCTTCTTGCACAGCACGGGATGGTCAAAACCGAACGCTTTGCACGATCGCGGTATCTCGGAGATCCGATCAACGCGGTTAAGATTTTCAATGAAAAGATGGCTGATGAGTTGATACTGCTCGACATTGAGGCGACGGCGAAGGGGCGCATTGATTTCGATTGGCTCGAGGATATTGTCAGCGAAGCGTTCATGCCCATCGCCTATGGCGGCGGTGTCAACTCGATCGGTCAGTGTACGGAGCTTTTCAAACGCGGCGTCGAAAAAATTGTTGTCAACACGGCGGCATGCGAGCGGCCGGAATTGATCGCGGAGTTGGCCGAGCGTTTTGGCTCCCAGAGTGTGGTCGTTTCCATTGACGCCCGACAAAATCTTTGGAAGCGAAGCAAGGTCTATATCAAGGGGGGCAGGAAAGAGACCAATTTCGGTCCTGCCGAACTGGCGAGGAAATCGGAGGAGCTCGGCGCGGGAGAGATCTTTCTCACCTCGATAGAACGAGAAGGGACATTTGGGGGTTATGACATTGAGCTGCTTCGTTCGGTTTGCAGTGCCCTCGGAGTCCCCGTCATCGCAAATGGAGGCGCAGGGAGCATTAAGGACTTTGAGCAAGCCGTCGTCCGCGGGGGGTGCAGCGCCGTTGCGGCTGGGAGCATGTTTGTTTTCGCCAAGAAAGGAGAAGGCGTGTTGATTAGCTATCCTGCTGAGTCCGAATTGCAGGAGCATTTCTGGAGCCGTCTCACATAGTGGAAGACACCGTCGTGGAAAGCAAACCAAACAAGCCAAACAGATGCACTTTTGTGCCCGAAGTCCTGCAGGTCTGCACGAAGACCGTGATGGACAACACCGACCCCGATATTTTGTTTGATGAGCATGGGGTCAGCAACTGGTGGCATGACTACCAGGCAATTTTGCAGACAAGGCCGAACGAGGAGCGACTGGCCGAACGGCTTGAGGAGTCGCTGCGCAAGATCAAGGAGAGCGGAAAGGGCAAAACGTACGACTGCATCCTGGGACTGAGCGGGGGGGTGGACAGCTCCTACATGGCCTATCTGGCGAAGAAGTGGTCTCTGCGTCCGCTGGTCGTGCACTTCGACAATGGTTGGAACGACGAGTTGGCAGTTGGCAATATCGAGGTGATCGTCAAGAAACTCGGCTTCCCGTTGCATACCTTTGTCATGAATTGGCCGGAGTTTCGGGATCTTCAGAGGGCCTATTTCAAGGCTTCGGTCCTCGACCTGGACATACCCACCGATCACATGATTTTCGGGGCGCTGTACAAGATCGCCCTTGAGCACAGGATCAAATATGTTCTATCGGGAAATAACTTTGCAACCGAGTGGCTTCTGCCGCCGGCTTGGTACTACTCAAAATTCGATCTTGTAAACCTCACTGGAATTCATCGGGCTTTCGGGGAAATTCCGATGAAGCATCTGCCAAAACTGGGAGTATGGCAGAGCCTCTATTATCAGCGAGTCAAGGTTATCCAGGATCTGAAAATCCTCGAGCTGGTTCCGTATAAGAAAATGGAAGCCAAGCAGTTTTTGATCGACGAGTTCGGATGGAGAGATTACGGCGGGAAACACTATGAGTCGGTATTCACCCGCTTCTATCAAGGTTACATCCTGCCCACCAAATACGGCATCGACAAGCGCAAAGCGCATCTTTCCAATCTTATTTGCAATGGCGAGATCACACGTGCGGAAGCATTGGAAGAGTTGTCAAAGTCCACCGACGATCTAGGCAGGCAGAAGGCAGATAAACGTTACGTCGCCAAAAAGCTGGGTTGGTCCGAAGCGGAGTTCGAAGACATTCTATCCCTGCCCCCGCGCCCGCACGAAGAATTCGGCAGTGACGCGTTGCAATCCCGCCTCGCGGACGTAACCTTAAGATGTTGTCAGCCCTTTGCAAGGTTCGGCAGGGCGCTTTTGAATGACTGAGCGCCAAGGGCTTCCTGAATGCTGAATCTGTCAAATCTGAAGCGCAAAACCGAGCGTGTCTTACATAGACTGCGCACGCCGATCCGGCCGGCGGAGATGCGCTCGACTCTCGAGCGCCTCACCGGGGGCGGGAGGGAGATTCTTTTCGTACACGCCTCGCTGTCCAGTTGCGGGCGTTTCACGGCGGGTCCGGGCGACGTGCTGCGCGGACTCAGAGAATTTTGCGATACGCTTGCCTTTCCTACACAGACCTATTGTTATCCCTCGTCACCAGACGAGGCGGGGCCTTTGTTTAACCCAGAAACGACGCCCTCCAAGACAGGTCTCTTGACCGAGATTTTCAGGAAGCAGACCGACACTCTCAGGAGCATACACGCAACCCACTCACTTGCGGCGTCAGGCACGCTCGCCGAAGAAATCTGCTCCGACCACTATCGGCATGACACACCCTGCGGTGCCGGCACTCCCTATAGCCGTCTTGTGCAGCGGCGAGCCGCGGTTTTGTTGTTCGGGGTGACATTTCACTCCTATACGCTTTTTCATACGGCCGAGGACGCGTCGGGCAGCGAATTCGCTTACGAGCATGGAACGTTGGATCGACTTCGGGTTATCGATGAAAGCGGGACGCAACAGGGCTGTTGGTCACGTCGCCAATCTCGCGCACCTCGTCGCTTCGCGGAAACTGGAGATCTGCTGGAGCGCGCCGGACTGGCACGCCGAGTGCCGCTGGGACGGGGTGATCTGCTGTTCGTGCCCGACTGTTCCCGGGCCCATGACTTTCTGGTTGAACGTTTGGAGAAGATGCCAGATTTCTTGTATCAATCATGCGTGAGAAGTTTGGAGTGATGCGATCATTCAAAATCTCATGTTAAACGTTGGCATCATTGGAACAGGCTTGATCGCCAAGGAACATGCACAGGCGATCTCAATGGTTCCGGGTGGAGCCAGCCTAGTCGCTGCAGCCGACGTTGATCCCGAGAGACTCCAGGATTTCTGCACTCCCTTCCAGGTTCCACGTCGTTATCAAGATGCCGCGGACTTGATCGCTGATCCTGATGTTTCTCTCGTGGCCATCACAACGCCGCCCTCAGCCCACGAGAAGCTAGCCGTGGCGGCGCTTGACGCGGAGAAGTACGTCTTCTGCGAGAAGCCGCTCGCTCACTCGCTGGCCAGCGCCGTTCGAATCGTTGAGGCCGAAGCCCGCCATCCCGGGCGATTGGCAGTCAGTCACCAACTGCGTTATGACGCATCGTTCCGACGGTTGATATGGCTGTGTAGCAATGGTTGGATTGGGAAAATTCAGTCGGCACTGATCGAGAGGCACAGTTACATTCCGCATACCAATAATGGCAATAACGGATGGTGGGGATCATGGAAGGTAGCGGGCGGCGGCGTTCTCATAACGCAGCTCATCCACGAACTGGATCTACTATTACTCACGATGGGGCCTCCGTTGTCAGTCAGTGCGGTGATGGATACCCGCTATACCGGAATTGAATCAGAGGACTATGTCGAGGCGACAATCCGGTTTGCAGGCGAGGCCACCGCCCGCTGCATTGCGTCCGTGAACTCCGGTCGACTTGGTGGCAGTTTTACTATCCGAGGCAGTTCTGGAAGTCTCGGCCTACCATGGGATTTCATGACCAACGATCCGGGCCAGATGTCTCGAGCCGTAAAGGAGGTCGATAAGGCATTGCCTGACACCTGCCCTCAGTCCCGCTCGTTTACCAGCCGCGGCTTACGATTTCTCGCGCGGGGGGTGGGTCTCAAAGCCAGGCCGGTCTTATCACCTCACGCACGTCTCTATCAAGAAATTGCGCACAACATTAGGTGTGGGAATCCACTCCCAATCCCCCCAGCTGAAGCGCTCGGTTCGCTGGAATTGTGTGTAGCCGCATATGAGTCTGCCCTTATGGGAAAAGAGATCGAACTTCCGTTGCCCTCCACAAGCACAGTTTACCGTGGAGTTTCTAGGGAAGATTATGATGCACGTAAATGCTCGCGGAAGACAACCGAGCAGTCCGCGACCCGGACTGTAAGGAACAACGTGAAGGGCTGCGCAATCCGTATTGGCCTTATCGGGCTGGACACGTCTCACGCCTCGACCTTCACGGGCATTCTCCACAACCCAGATGATCCATTTCACATCCCCGGGGCCAGGGTCGTTGCAGCCTATCCAGGAGGCTCCCCGGACATGCCTATCAGTATCTCCCGCGTGGCTGGGTTTACAAACGAGTTGAGGGATACCTATGGCGTGCGAATCCTGGAAACACCCGAGGACGTGACAGAGGCGTGCGATCTCGTCTTCATCCTCGCATCCGACGGGCGCGTCCACCCTGCGTTGTTCCGTGCCGTAGCCGGTCTCGGCAAACCGGTCTTTATGGACAAGCCATTTGCCGTTTCGGCCTCCGATGCGAAGGACATGTTCACACTAGCAGCGGAAACAGGCACGCGAGTATTCGCCAGCTCGGCGTTTCGTTACGCCGACGGCTTGGTGAACGCACTGAATTCGATCCAGGCGACGGGAGAGCGCATAAAATCTTGCCGCGTTCGCTACTGGTTGCAAATTCAGGCAACACAGGGCCGGTACTTCTGGTATGGCATTCACGCATCCGAAATGCTTCACGCCGTTATGGGCAAGGGCGCGCGTGAGGTCGAGGTCTCAAGCGAGGGCGATCAGGATACGATCAAAGTGTGGTATGAAGATGGGCGGCAGGCATCACTGGTCGGAGCCCAAGATGACGGAACGTTCCATGTCAGCATCGAGACCGACAAACGGAAGTTGGAGATAGATCTTGGTCCGTCGATTTCGTCGATCACGGCGCGCATGCTCGCGACCGCTCTCGATGTCCTGACGGAATACCAGTTTCCGCGGCTGTGGAGCGCGACTGTGGCGGGGTCTCTCTCCGGGACTCGGCCGGGATGCGCATTGGATCCCGACGCCGAAGAGACAATGGAGGTGATTAGTCTGTTGGATTCCGCGCAACGCAGCTACGCTTCCAAGCAGAGAACTTCCACTCTAGCGGATCGCGCTTCTGCTTTGCTGATACCGCAAGAAAACAACCAAAGATGAGCACGGTGCAAGCTGTAAAGCGGTTCGCCAAAGGTATTGGCCGGCGACTGCTCGATCTGGCGAACATCGAGCCTTCCCTGATCAAGGCTGTACTACGCCAGCCTCCAGCCGTGCACGGCGGTCCCCGCACCCGTAGATGGCCATGGCCGCGCCGACGCCACTTCGACAAGCGAGAAAAGCGGGCGGTCACGCTGTTGCTGGATCGAGAGATCCGCAAGGGGGGTGCCGTAATCTATGGCGGACCCGAGACAAAGGCCTATTGCCAGGCCTTCGCAGATTATCTGGGAGGCGGCTACGCCGCTGCTGTCAATTCGGGTACCAATGCCATCTATGTGGCTCTGAGGGCGCTCGATCTTGAGCCCGGCAGCGAGGTGATCGTTCCTGCGATAACCGATCCGGGGGGCACAATGCCGGTTGCCTTGATAAATTGCATTCCTGTTCCTGCGGACTCGCAGCCTGGGTCGCTGAACACGTCTGTGGATCAAATTAAGGCCGCGCTGACAGACCGCACATCGGCGATCCTTATCGCACATCTCTCAGGCCATCCGGTGAACCTCGACCCCATTCTGGAATTGGCTGCGGAGCGAAACATCCCGGTGGTGGAGGACTGCGCGCAGGCCCACGGCGCGCTCTACAAGGGCCACCTGGTGGGAACGTTCGGCACGATATCGGCCTTTTCCACCATGTTCGGAAAGCATCATGCCACCGGTGCCCAGGGCGGAGTGGTCTTCACCAAGGACACACTTCTCTTCGCTAGGGCAAGGCAAGTCATCGATCGCGGCAAGCCGTTTGGCACGCAAGGCAATCCGACGAACGTGATCGCCTCACTGAATTTCAATCAGGATGAGATCAGCATGGCGATCGGCCGCGTGCAGCTCGAGAAGCTGCCCGCCTCCGTTAAGGCACGACGGAGTTTCGTCTCTCTCGTGGCAAACGGCCTGAAAGATGTGAAAGGCGTATCCCTCGCCGGCGATGCGCCCGACTGTGCAGGCTCATACTGGTTCTTATCCTTGTTCCTGGATAGCGCGCAGTTGAACTGTAATTCTCAACAATTCGCTGCAGCGCTGGAGCTGGAGGGGATTGGCGGCGTGCAGCCGGGCTACCCGTTCTTCCCGACCGATCAGCCGTGGCATCGCGACGCCGTCGTCTTCGGCAACAGTGGGATGCCTTGGTCATTGCGGCAAGAGTCAAAACCAAGACATTTCGAACTGCCGAACGCGCACGCGGCTAATCGCGCGATCGTGCGCGTAGACGTCCATGAGTCTCTTGGAGCCAGCGAAGCCCGGGACTTGGTGACGGCGATCAGGAAAGCGGCACGGCATTACGGCAGCAACGGGTAGGCGGCCGTTTTGCGACGTCGGGGACCCGAAGCCACCGCTGATTGTGGGGCGGGTCCACGAAAATGGAAGTGTCGGTATTTCCGTGAAAAGGTTTCCGATCAACCGTTGTTGTCCTGTGAGCGGTGAGCCGCACTCGCGTGTTTTAACCTATCTTCCCGCCGCTGTCGTAGGTGCGGCGAATCCCACCTATCGGCCTGACTTTGCCGACATTCTGGGTATTTCGCCGGAGGATGAATTTCCGATTGTCGAAAGCCCTTCCGGATTTGTCTTTTCGGGATGGCTACCGCGAGATGATTTTCTTAGGCGAGTGTACGAGGATGTAATTGATCATTCGAAAACAATAACAGAGACTGTCAAATACCGGCGCGCGTTACTGGAGCTCGGCGGCGCCTTTCTACAAACCGTCGAAAGACATTCTATCTCTACAGCCCGGCCGTTGCGCCTGCTTGATTTTGGCTGTGGATATGGAGTGCTAACGCGGATGCTGGCGGGGCGGGACATCCAATCTTTTGGTTATGAGCCGAGCGTTGAGATAACGTTGCAGATGTCGGTCCGTTCGACCTGTTTATTTGTACAGAGGTTCTGGAACATGTGCCGGATCCGCGAGAGGTATTGCGGTTCCTCAGAAAGCACGCGCGACCCGGTGCGCTTTTGGCAATCACGGTTCCGCAGTGTTCCCCGGTCTTTATTGCCAGTTCCATTGCCACGTTTCTCAAGGACCGCCTGCTCCCGCCAGTCATCAATCCTTGGGAACACCTGAATTATTTCTCGGCTGAGAGCCTGCGTCAGTTGCTGGCGGAAGAGAGGTTCAAGGTGGTCAATGACTTTGGGCGGGCGAAGCCAGCCTATGACGCTTGTTTGGGTATCGCCGAAGCAACGTCACTGAAAAGCCGCGTTCGTAACGGTCTGCGGCTCATGAAGCGGGCGCTGACCACATCGCAGTCGACAGAATTAATTTGCGAAAGCGCATAAGTCCAAGAACCGTCCTAAACGGTCTCCTCTGGCCGGCCGCATTGCCAATAAATGGAAGGGCTGGATGCGGCTGAGGACCAATCCTGAATTGGTGTCCCGTTGAGCAATCGAGAAAGTTCCGTCGACTGCATTTATATTGCCGCGTCAGCAGGTGACGCCCGCTACACACGAATCTGCGTCGCTAGTGTGCGGCACTTTTACCCTGAGGTTCCTATTCGGCTTCTTGTGAGCGGGTGCTTGGAGCGCGGGTTGGCGGACGAGTTGCAGCAATATTGGGACGTAATCGCAGCGAATTCTCCCAGAGATGACTACGGATGGGGGTTCGGAAAGTTGGAACCGCTCTTTGGCTCGCCCGGCGAGAAATTTCTTGTGCTCGACTCCGACACAGTTCTCACCGGACGGGTCCTGGATGTATGGAGCGACAGTCGTGCGCCGTTCCTTGTAGATGATGAAAAGCAGTCGGACGCTGAGACGAAGCGGCTTTACTACGACTGGGAGAAACTACGAATGATCGATCGGTGTGCAAGGCCGCCTCGGTTCGTCTTCAACTCCGGACAATGGCTCGGAACCGCTGGTGTGCTCACGCAGGCTGACTTCGCGCCCTGGGTAGAGTGGACAATGCCGCGCAAGCTCCGACATCCGCAACACTTTATGCCCGGAGATCAAGGCATCCTGAACTACGTCTTCAACCGGAAGGCGGCTCGGGAAGAGCTGCAAGTTGAACGTCGGCAAATCATGCGTTGGCCCGGTCATTCGATGGAAGGACTGGATGCCGAAGCGGTCTCGAGAGGGGACGCGGCACCTCGCATCGTCCATTGGGCAGGGCTTAAGAAAGCTCGCCTGCGGAATATGGTCGGTTGCGACCTGCTGACCTTTTTTGAACGAGCTTACTACCGGCGGTTTCCCGCGGGAGGCGCGCGGCTGCTTTTTGCAGGCTGCCGACATACCTTATCGCATCGCCTGCGTGAGGCGGGACTGCGGGTGAAACTGGCATCCCGCAAGTACGCCACCGTAGGAAAAAGTATCCAGCCTGGGTGGTGAAACTGTTCCAGCCGAGAAATGAAACATCTATTGAAAACTGCTTTGGCCAGGCTCGGCTACAGGGTGCAAGGGACACGGTATTGCCCTCGTCAACTCCTCGAGACCACAAGCTTGCGCGCCATTGAATTTGACGATGTTGTCTGTCGCCGGATGTTCGAATTCGGGCCAGAATACCGCAGGCCCGGGCTGCTGACCGACTACGCGAACTCTATCGTGGGAACGATCGCATCGTCATTCTGCAGGCTGCATTGGACAGCGAATCCGGAAGGCGAACACTCTTCACTGTTGACTCCCAAACCGCCCCCTCGTGGGCTGGCGGAGTCGCCTCCCTTCGGCGCGAGACCATCGTCAAACATTCCGATCTCATTCCGGGGTTGGAGACGATGATCACGGAAGACTCTGTCGATTGCATCATGTTCGACAAAGTCCTCGGATGTTTGCCTTGCAAGCAGATCGACCTTCTGCAACTCGACACTGAGGGACCAGACGGGTATATCTTGTCCCTGTTCCCATTTGATCGCGTGCGACCCTCAATCATTCAATGGGAAGTCAAGCATCTAAGCACGCCACAGCGCGAAGAGTGCCTCGACCGATTGGCAGGTTTTGGTTATCGCTTCGCGCTGTCGAGCGACGAAGACATGACGGCAGTCAGGTGCTCGTAAGTCGTGCACAACTATTCGGCAAATTTGTATGAACCTGTTACCTAAGGCTGCACAGCTTTTCGAGCGCTTGCCGAGATACTGTCGACGGCACAAACTCATGAGGGGGTGGATGTGGCTGACCGGGGAGGATCCCCTGCAATTGGTGCGCATTCGGGATGATGCGTTCGGCTACGCCGATCTCACTGATGGATTCCTGCGCCTAATTGTAATCGACGGGGACTTCGAGAAAGAATTCTTCCGCATCGCCGATGCTCTGCTGCAAGAGGGTGGGGAATGTTTCGACATCGGCGCCAACCATGGTCTTCTGAGTCTAGGGTTAGCGGGTAAATTCGATGACCGTGTTCGGTTCCACTTGTTTGAACCTAATCCGAAGCTGATCGAGTCCGTTAAAATGAGCCTTAAGTTATACCCTTCCACGAAGGTTAGGCTGAATTCCGAAGCTGTTTCGGATCAGGACGGCACAGTCCAAATCCATTTCCAAGACGGCCACTTGGGGATGTCGCACGTCGTGGAAGATGACGGCGTGCCGGTCCGATCCATTAAGTTGGATACCTATCTGGCGGACCAGCAATTGGATCGCGTACACCTTCTGAAGATGGATATCGAAGGCTATGAACTTACGGCGCTTCGCGGCGCAGAGAACGCCCTGAAACGTCGGTGCATAAAGGCTATATATTTTGAGTATTGCGAGAAGTGGCTTTCGCGTGCTCATCCTCCTCGAGAACTTCTGGAGTTTTTGGATGCCTTATCCTATGAGGTTTGTTTCTGCCGTTCCGTCGATATCGCCGCTCAAGGAACCCCAACCTTAACGCTCAAGCCTGGGTTGCCTGGTCATGGCGTACCCCTTATTCCCGTCAGAGGGCGCCAGGTTCCTTCTACAACCGAGCTGCTCGCGATACCTCGAGCAGACCTCTCAACTTTCTAGACTAAGACTGGTTGAAATGCGGGGCGTCACAAAATTGTCGCTCGCGCTTCACTGCCTGGATTGAGAAGAAATAAGGTGCGGGCTATCAGTACAATGCCGATACTGTCGGTAATCATTTGCAGCCACAACCCGCGACCGGATTATTTTCGGCAGTGCCTCGACGCGCTGAGCAAGCAGAAGCTCGTGCGTGATCGGTGGGAGTTACTTGCGGTGGACAAGCGCAGCGATGAGCTCCTGGCGGGACGCAATGACCTCTCGTGGGGTCCGACTGCGCGATTGGTCCGTGAGGAAGCGCTCGGCCTTGGCGCGCCTACGCGGGATTCCCGAGTCCGAGGGCGACCTCCTGATCTTTGTGGACGACGACAACGTACTTGAGGCTGACTTTCTTGAAGCGGCGCTCGTCATTGCGGAAGAAGCGAAACGTCCCGGTGGTGGAGGACTGCGCGCAGGCCCACGGCGCGCTCTACAAGGGCCAGCTGGTAGGAACGTTCGGCACGATTTCGGCCTTTCCACCATGTTCGGAAAGCATCATGCCACTGGTGCCTAAGCAGACTCTTCACCAAGGACACACTTCTCTTCGCTAGGGCAAGGCAAGTCATCGATCGTGGCAAACCGTTTGGCGCGATCGGGAATCCGGCCAACTTGATTGCTTCGCGCAATTTCAACCAGGATGAGATTAGTATGGCCATCGGTCGGGTGCAATTCGAGAAGCTTTCTGCCGCTCTCCGAGCACGCCGGAAGTTTGCTTCTCTCGTTGCGGACGGCCTCCAGGATGTGAGAGGGGTTTCGTTCGTCGGCGATGGCCCGGCTTGTTCAGGCGCTTAGTGGTTCTTATGCCTTCTCCTCGACGTCTTCGGCGCAAGCAGCCTGCCTTGGTCGTTGCACCAACCATTAAGGCCACGGCACTTCGAATTGCCAAATGCACATGCGATCAACCACGCGATCGTACGTGTTGAGGTTCATGAATCGCTCGGAGCCGCGGAGGCACGTGACCTGGTGGAGGCGGTTAAGAAAGTCGATGCGTATTACAGCGCATCGAAGCCGACGGCTGTGACGTTGAGCACCGCAGAAATCGAAAGCACCACTTCGTAAGCGTTCTTTTCTGGGTAATTACTCTCAGCATGAATGCCACAGTGGCTGTCATCACGCCAACGAAGAACCGACTCAGGCTGCTGTGCGAGACGATGGATTCGGTTCAGCATCAAACTTATGATGCCTGGGAACATATCATTGTCGACGATGGCTCGGATGATGGTACTTGCGAGGAGGTCACGAAACGAGCGGCAGCGGATTCGCGGTTTCGCTACATCCGACGCGCGTGTGAGCGATCCGGCGCCAATGTATGCCGTAATATTGGTATTTCGGAAAGCTCGGCTGAGTTCATCGTCTTTCTCGATTCGGACGACCTGCTTCGGCCTGATTGTCTGGAGCGGCGCGTGAAAATTATTCACAGAAATCCCGATCTGGATTTTGTCACTTTTGCCACGGCGGTTTTTGAGAAGGTCCCTGGGGACCTCGGCCACCGAAATCAAAATGATCTGTTCGGAGATGACTTGACGCGATTTCTATCCTTCGAATGCCCTTGGATCATCACCGGACCCATCTGGAGAAGAGAAGCACTCCTGCGGATCGGTGGTTTCGACGAAGGCCTTCCGAGTTGGCAAGACGTCGACCTGCATGTCCGAGTCCTGGCGAGCGGTTTCAAGTACTTACGGTATTCTGAAGTCGATCACGACATCCGTTGGCAATTCGAGCACACGAAGGTCAGTGTCGAGCAAAGAAGGTCCATGAACCACCTGGAGGCGGCGCCCTCGATATTTGCAAAGTTCGAAAAGGCAGTGCGGGAGGGCCCAGGAATGAATTGGAACCGGCAGCGGGCGTTGTGCGGCCTCTACTTTACGGTCGCCGAGATGACTCTGGCGGCGGGAGATGGGAGCAAGGCCCTTCGGTGCTGGAGGGCGGCCAAGGTACGCCATCTGGCGCCGAATCCGCTCTATCTGCAGGGTGCGTTGCTGTTGGTCTTGATGTCGATGGGCCGGGTAGGCCGTCGGGTTGGCGCGCGTTTGTCGCATAAGTGGAAGGGGATGGTCCGCTTTCGCACGATTCCGGAATTAGTGCAATGAGGCCAACGAATTGGCCGCGGTTCTTCCATGACACCCGTTATCTCTGTCATTATTTGCACCCATAATCCGCGCGAAGACTATATGTCGTGCGTCCTTGCGGCGCTGCGCGAACAGACCTTCGCGCTGAACCAGTGGGAGCTAGTGGTCGTCGATAATCTCAGTGAACCGGCGCTGGCCCCGCGGTTGGACTTGTCGTGGCATTCGGCTGCGCGAGTTGTCCGCGAAGACCAACTCGGCCTCACGTTCGCTCGCTTGCGCGGTATTCGGGAGGCACGTGGCGAGCTGCTGATCTTCGTCGACGACGATAACGTGTTGAATCGAGACTACCTCGAACAGGCAGCCGCGATCTCGGAAGGGTATCCGCAGTTAGCGGCGTGGTCGGGGAACTGCAAAGGCGAATTCGAAGTCCAACCGGAAGAATGGGCGCGGAAGTACCTTGGGCCGCTCTGCGTCTTCCAGTTCGACCAGGACTACTGGTGCAATTTTCCGTTCCAGAATCGGGCGATGCCATCGGGTGCTGGACTTTGCCTGCGGCGGACGGCCGCGAGACAATATCTGGAATTGCATGAGCGCGGATTGCGTCCGATGGTTTTGGACCGAACCGGAAAATCCTTGCTTTCCGGCGGGGATATTGACATTGGGTTGACGTGCGCCAAGAATGGTTATGGAATGGGCGTTTTCAGACGCTTGCAGTTAACCCACCTCATTCCGAAGGGCCGGGTCCAGAAATCGTATCTCTTGAAGCTGAATGAGGCCTTGGGATTTACGTCGCAGATTATTGAGTTTTATCACCCAAGCCCGCCCAGTCCTTCGGGTTCGGTGGTGAAAAAGCGTTTAGCCAATATACTGCGGGTCGCGCTCATGTCGCCGCTGGACCGGCAGTTTTTTAAAGCCACGCAGCGTGGACGACGGGCTGGGCAAAGGGCCGTCGGACAACTGAAAAGTAGTTTCCCTGCGGCGGCACCGGGTCCGATGGGGCCCGGGACCGCGCACTGATTTTCGTGGGAAAACCCAAATTTACAATTGCAATTCCCGTTCACAACGGGGAACGATTCTTAGCAGCGGCGATTGAGTCGGCAGTGGCGCAGTCCCGGCCTGCGGATGAAGTTTTGGTTGTTGATGACAATTCCTCCGACGCAACGCACGCCATCGCAACGGATACCAAGTGGCGCGGCCAGGTTCGTTATGTGTTCAATGCCCGCGCAACGGGTTTCGCCGATGCCTTCAACCGCGCCGCACGCCTGGCGGCCAGTGAATTTGTCGCCTTCCTCAGCTCCGACGACACTCTGGATCCGAACTTCTTGAGCTCTGTTGAGAGCTTACTGCTGGCATATCCTCAGGCGAAATTCTGCTACGTTGCTTCCAGGTATATTGATGCTGACGGAAAGCCGCTTTCGGGTTGCCGGCCAAATTGCTCCTCGCCTCCGCGTCTGTACGACGGAAGAACCTACCTCCGTAATTATCTAACCGGCTGTCTGAATCACAACGAGATTCATCGCTGCGTAGGCGTTGTAGTCGAGCGGAAGTTATTCATCGAGGAATGTCCGTTTCGCAAGGAAGCTGGCATCTTGGCCGATAACGATTTTTTTATACGGATTGCTGCTCGGACCGACGTGGCGGGAATCTCCGAGCCGCTGGCGTCGGTCAGAGTTCACAAATACTCGATCAGCTCCCGAATGGAGTCGCTTAGTCTTCGCGTCTCAAAAGATTATCTCTACCAAGTTAGGTTCCTCCGAACGCATCCGGAGCGCATTGCTGAAGAAGACGCGTGGCTGGTATACTCGCTGGCTTTTCGCCACCTTAGTTCTCTGTTTGTCGAAGCTCTGTGGCGAGGCCGTCCAGACCTGTCTTCGGCGGGCACTCGAATTTTGCAGGACCTGCTAGCGGCGATCGGCCCCGAAGCTTCCCGAAAATCGATTGCGGGGGCCGGAAGAACACTGTACGTGATTTCTCACTCCTGCTGGGCACGGCACCTGTACGTAGCGGCTGTTCGAGTCGCCGCAGCGGCGAGGCGGTTGAAAAGGATGAGTCTGAAAACATTCATGCCAGAGCAGGCGAATCGGGAACATTCAGAAAGCCCAAGACTCTGGGAGCTTTGATTACCGACGCTTAAGAGGGGAAGGGGGATCGGTTTTGAGTCTGGAATCTGTCACTGATCGCGCAACTGCGGCGCGCCCGCAAATTTGTGCCATCGGGAATCAATCGATGGACGAATCGGCACGTCGCCGAATCCGGGAAATTAAGTCGAACATCGAGGCCATGCTAGTGGAGAGGCAAACTCTTCGCGATCCAGGGGCGCCGCCCAGCAGCTACTGGACTGATTTCTGCTCGGCTTTCGACTACATGCTGGGCCTGCCGGAATCTGCCTTCTTGAAGCTCCGCATTCACACGTATCATTTTACGGCCGAAACCTACCAAACGTACTACTTTGGTAACGCGGACCGGTTCTGGGCGGCCAATCACGTCACCGAACTCACCCAAGGCATTCCCCCAGGACTCGTGATCAATGAACCCGCTGGCGGCATAGGTTTCCACTACCCCTGCGGAAGGTTCGTGAGCGAGGACACAATTCGCTTCCAAAAGGTAATCAACACGTTATACAGGTCCGGTATTATCGGCCCGTTGCGGGAACGCAAGGCCTCCACCGTTCTTGAAATCGGCGCGGGGTATGGCGGGCTGGCACATCATATCAGCGAAGTTCTCCCCGGGGTCCATTACTTGATCGTGGACTTGCCCGAGTCCTTGTTGTTCTCCGCCGCGTATCTGACCCTCCAAAATCCCGGCAAACGGATCTACCTCTATGAGCCCACCGACGATACGGAGGTCACGATTTCACGGATTAGAAATGGCGCCTTCGATTTTGCACTTTTCCCAAACTATAAGATTGGAGTGCTTCGGCCCTTATCTTTCGACCTGGTTCTCAATACGGCGTCACTTCAGGAGATGAAGTCCGATCAGGTCGAGCGGTACCTGGATTTTATCCGCGACACTTGCGCGGGCGTGTTCTACAGCCGCAATCAGGATCGGCAGCCGCGCAACCGGGAACTGGTGAGTCTGAACTCGATGATGCGGAGCCGCTTCCAGATGACTGAGATTCCGGAGTGGCGCGCGAGCGTGGGTGCTGGGTCGTCTGTGAAGAGATACGTCCGGTCGGCAGCCCGTTCACTCGCAGTAACCCTTGGCCTGATCCCCTGTGCATCGAAGGAGGAGGATAATCCGTATCGACAGTTCATCTCTACACCTCTGCGCTCGTGATTGTCTAAATTCCCGCGTCCGGCCAAGGTTCGGTGACCAGCTATGGCGTCGGCTCTGGCCAGAGCGAGCTAGGTGGGTGTGGAGTTGTGTTGTCCTCAAATCGAGCCACATGAAGACATCTGACCGAATTACAGCAAAAAGCATCTTAATCACTGGCGGAACGGGCTCCTTTGGAAACAGAGTGGCCCAATTCCTCGAAGGCTATAATCCGAAGCGAATCATCATCTACAGCCGGGACGAGAAGAAGCAGTACGAGATGGAGCAACGGCACCCCGATTACGCGTACATGGTCGGCGACGTTCGGGACGCGGAACGGCTGAATACCGCGATGAAGGGTGCGGATCTTGTCTTCCATGCAGCGGCATTGAAGCAGGTCCCGGCTTGCGAGAGGCATCCGTATGAGGCGGTCAAGACGAATATCGTCGGTTCGCAGAATCTGGCTGAGGCAGCGATCCGAAATGATGTTGCTATCGTCGTGGGTCTCAGCACGGATAAGGCGGTGAAGCCAATCAACGCCATGGGCGTCTCCAAGGCGATGATGGAAAAGATCATCTGCTCGCAAAACGTCTATCCCATCGCTACATGCTTTTGCTGCGTTCGCTACGGGAACGTGATGGGCTCCCGCGGGTCCGTCATCCCACTATTTCAGCGACAGATCACAGAAAGGAGGAAGCTGACGATCACCGATCCGAGCATGACGCGCTTCCTCATGACTCTCGAACAGTCGGTAGAACTGGTCCTGCACGCGATCCACCATACCGACGGGGGCGAAGTATTCGTGAAAAAGGCGCCTGCGGCGACGGTGCTCAACCTGGCGAAAGCCGTTCTGACAAAATATGGCGACGGCGACTTTGACCGTATGGAAATAACTGGTGTTCGGCCGGGAGAAAAGCGCCACGAAGTGCTGATCAACGAATATGAAATGACCCGCTCCACGGAGTCAGACGACTTCTTTGAAATCTATCCGGAATACAGGCACCAGATCCCCAAGCACGACGGCTGTTTTGGCGTTGAATATACGTCCGCTAACACGATTCAGTTCGAGAAAATTGATCAGATCATAGCTCTGCTGGACGTCATGGGCGATACCAACACCTATATTTGACGCGAATTTGCGCGCGCAAACAGGGATGACTTCACTAGTCAGGAAGAGGACCGATTGCCGGGCTTGCCATTCGAACCGTCTCGACGTGGTCATCGATTTTGGGCCAATGCCCCTTGCGGGATCTTTCCTTGATCCGGCTCACGTTGAACAGGAACGTCTCTTTCCTCTTACCCTAGCTCGATGCCGGGACTGCACCCTGATGCAGGTGCCGGAAGTCGTCGACCCTAGCATCATATTCGCCGAGTATTCGTATGCTTCGAGTACAACCGACACGCTGCGGAGGCACTTTGCCGAAATGGCGCACGATATCGTGGCGATGGGCGTCGCTGGCGAGGATCTGGTGCTTGAGTTTGGGTGCAACGACGGCGTGCTGATCCAGCCGCTGCGCCGGCTCGGCGTAAATGCAGTGGGCGTGGATCCCTCCGATGTTGCCCGCCGAGCGAGCGAGGCACAAGGCTGGCCGCTTGTGGCGCGATACTTTGACGCAGGGAGCGCGAACTACGTGCTCAGCCGCTACGGCCGCGCCAAGATCTTAGTTGCAAACAACGTCTTCGCGCACATCGACGATCTGGACGGGACGATGTCGGCTGTCGTCGAAGTGCTCCGCGAGGATGGCGTGTTTGTTTTCGAGGTACATTATCAGGGCAACCTGATCGGTGACTTTCAGTTCGATACCGTGTATCACGAACACCTTTGTTATTATTCGCTGCAGTCGCTCGTGGAATTACTCGGGCGGTTCAACTTCACAGTCCTCGATGTGGAACCCATCCCGATCCATTCCGGGTCGATCCGAGTGGTAGCGGCACGGGCGGACTCGAAGCGGCCGGCCAGCGACGGCGTCCACAGGATGCTGGAAGCCGAGAAAAACTGGGACATTGCGCATTTCGCCTCCGGCGTCCAGGAACGCTGCGTCACGGTGCAAAAGCTCATTCGCGACCTTCGTTCCGCAGGCCGAACAGTCGTCGGCTATGGCGCGGCCGGTCGCGCGACAGTCCTGCTCAATTATTGCAAGTTAGGACCCGCGCTGATTGATTACGTCGTCGATATGTCGCCGCTCCGTCATGGCCGGCTTGTGTCCGGGGTGCGCGTGCCGGTGCGTCCCACCGAGACTTTCCAACGCCACTATCCGGATTACGCGCTGATGACCGCCTGGAATTACGAACCAGAAATTGCCCAAAAAGAGCGTGCCTTCCTCGCAGCCGGCGGGAGGTTCATTGTGCCGCTGCCCCACGTGCGCATCAGTGGCGAATGCTAATCTCACTGCAGACGGTCAGCGATGGACATGGCCACGCAAGGGAAGGGCGAATTCGATGCATTGCTCGACTCACCGGGCACGCTCATTATCGGCCGGTATGGACGCCTCGCGAGAGCGCTGCGCCATTTTTTCCCAACAGCGATTGCAATCGGGCGCGTGGGAATCGACATCGCGGACGATGCCTCGGTGAAGCGCGTGGTCCAGGAAGTCCGGCCGAGCATTGTCATAAATTGTGCCGCTATAACGGACCTGCCGCTCTGTGAGCGCGACCCGGCTGCTACCCGGCGAGTCAACGTCGAGGGCGTCGCCTATCTCGCCGCGGCTTCGCGGGAGGTCGGCGCGCTGCTGGTTCATATCTCCAGCGACTACGCGGCGCATCCTGTGAACGAGTACGGCCGCGGCAAGCGCGACAGCGAGTCATTCGGCAACTTGACCATTCGAGCAAAAATTTACGACGGCTCTCATTGGGCGTGGGAGTCGTTGCGGTGCGGCCGAAGGATCCAGATGACAACGTGCGAGTTTTCCAATCCGATCAGCACCACCGGCCTGGCAACCTTGCTTCCGCGTCTGCTGGAAAAGGGCCTTCACGGCGTGGTGAGTCTGGGCAGCAAGGATCCCTTGAGTCTTTTCGAGGTTGGCTTGATTTGGGCGGATGTCCTTGGTGCGTCGCGCCAGTTGGTGCAGCCGTGCGGGCCTGTCGCATCGCCGTACCCCAGACCTGTAAACACTGTTATGCCTGTGCAGGAACTCGTTGCTGTCGGCATCCCGGTCCCATCCCTCGCGTCCGACGCTTGTGATCACTGCGCTTACTTCGCGGATTACGCAAGCGCCTAAATAAATCGGATTCCATCCGTCCAACCGGCCGATTCACAGATGAAAGCAGAGCGTTCGTTTCTGGCGGTTTCTTCTAGAGAAGGCGGCGGAGCGGTTGACTGTGTCTACGTTACTGCTTCGACCCACGACGCCCGCTACACGCGTATCTGCGTGGCCAGCATTCGTTATTTTTACCCTGAGCTGCCGATTCGGCTCCTCGCCGGCGGCCGCTTGCAGCGCGGCTTGTCGTACGAGCTTCGCCGGTATTGGGACGTTTGGGAGGCTGGCCTTCCTCCGGGAGATTACGGCTGGGGCTTTGTGAAATTGGAGCCACTGTTTGGCCCTGCGGGCGAGAGGTTCCTGGTGCTAGACTCCGATACGATACTCGCCGGACCGGTTCTGGATACCAGAAGCGAAAGCCACGCGCCATTCCTGGTTGACGACGAAAAGCAGTCCGAGGTGGACACCAAGCGGCTCTATTATGACTGGGCGAAAGTGCGCCAGATTGATCCGCACGCCCAGCCGCCGCAGTTTGTATTCAACTCAGGACAATGGTTCGGAACCGCGGGCGTACTCACGCGCGATGATTTTGCGCCGTGGCTGGAATGGCGTATGCCGCGCAGGCTGCGCTTTCCAAAACACTTCATGCCCGGTGATCAGGGCGTCCTGAATTATGTCCTGAACCAGAAGGCTCGGCTCAACGGTCTGGAAGTGGAGCGCAGGAGAATTATGCGCTATCCCCCCTTCGGGATGGAGGGGTTGGATGTGGAAACGGTCTCCAGACGAGCAGCGGCGCCTGTTGTGATCCACTGGGCAGGCATCAAGAAGGTGCGGCAAAGAGAAATGGCCGGCGCAGAACTGCTTGCGTTCTTTGAAAAGCAGTACTTCCAGCGGCTTCCGTGGGGTCAAGCAGGACGGCTTTTGGCGATTTGCGGGTACTCCTTCACTCAGCAGAGCCTTCGCGTTCAAGAAATAGCGAAGATGAAACTTCGCGGACAGCTTGATCGCCATCAAGATTCGTCGCGCCGAGCTGACGTGTAGCTGCGAAGAATGAAACGTGTGCTGAAAGGAGTTCTCACGTCTCTTGGCTACCGCCTTGATGGAATTCGGTACATCCCCGTCCAGCTTCTTGATCCAACAAAGTTACGGACGCTCGAATTTGACGATGTTATCTGCCGCCGCATGTTTGAGGCTGGGCCAGAACTCAATTTCGTCCAAGTTGGCGTCTACGACGGTGTGACGTGTGACCCACTGCGAAAATACATCGGCAAGTGCGGATGGAGGGGGGCTCTGGTTGAGCCGCAACGCCGGGCGGCCGAGAAGCTACGAGAGCTTTACGAAGGTAACGATCGAATTATTACCCTTCAGGCCGCATTGGACTACAAATGTGGAAGCCGCACTCTTTACACGGTGGAGTCAGAAGCCGCGCCCGCCTGGGTTGGCGGAATGGCTTCCTTCCGACGAGAGACGATCCTGAAACACGCGACGTTGGTTCCAGGATTAGAGACGATGATCAAGGAGGTGACCGTCGAGTGCGTCACCTTCAACGAGGTCCTCGAACTACTGAATTGCAAGCGCCTCGATCTCTTGCAGATTGATGCCGAGGGCACGGACGCCTATCTTTTGTCCCTATTCCCATTCGATCGCGTGTTACCGGCGATAATCCACTGGGAAGTCAAGCATCTGACTAAAGCCGAACGCGAAGAGTGCCTCGACCGCTTAGCTAAGTACGGCTATCGCTTCGCGCCGTCCGGCGCCGAAAACATGCTTGCGGTGCATTGATTGGGAGTACCGCATGCTCTCAGCCGCCATCTGAGCGCAGGCTACGGCGCAGATCAACCCGGTAAAAGCGAATGACCTCAAGGCTTCAGCAGGAAATCGTCCTTGGGCTTAAGCGCATGCTCTATGGCCGCCGTGGCGAGCGATATCGAATCGACGGCCATACCCTGCGTTACCTACCTGGCACGCGCCCGGTACGGCTGCGCTACGTCCACTCGCACAACGGCGTTATTCGCTACGACGCTTTGCAAATAGCCTGGCTCGCCTCTCATTTGAAGCAGGGTGATTTCGCGATCGATGTCGGAGCGTGCTTTGGTGCATACAGCATCCTGATGGCGGCTAAGTGTGGTCAAAGTGGGCGCGTCGTGGCGTTTGAGCCCGATCCCTACGCCTGCGAAGTGCTGGAAAAGAACCTGGACCTAAATCCAAATATCCGGCGACCCGTTGTCGAAGCCAGCGCCTGCTCGGACTCGGACGGCGAGGCAACCCTCTTCAGCCGGGGCGGCAACGCCCAATCTTCGCTGGCTCGGTCAGCGGTGCAGTTCTCCGCGACGCAGAAAGCAGAAGAGATCCGGGTACCTCTGGTCACCGTGGATTCCTACCTCGCGGCTCACGACCAGCCAGAGCCTCGCTGCATAAAGATCGATGCCGAAGGAGCTGAAATCCGTATCTTGAAAGGTGCGCGGCAACTTCTTTTGGGCAACGCGCTTGTCGTGTGCGAACTTCATCCCTACGCATGGCCGGAATTCGGCAACACTCTACCGGAGCTCAAAGACCTAGCGGCTGCGGCGGGCCGGCGCGTCCGTTATCTCGATCAAGACACCGAGATTGGCGAACAGGCGCAATACGGCGCTGTTGTTCTGGAACGGCCCGCGTAGCATCCGACCGACGGGAGCCTCATTCTCGAACATGCAGACGAGACCGCGACGGGTTCTTCACGTCGTCGAAAGCCTGGATCAGGGTTCGCCGGAGAATTGGCTGCTGCGAATGCTAAGACACGCGTGGCAGAGGCGCATTCCGCTTGATTGGAGCTTCTACTGCACCTTGGAACGGCCCGGAGCTAAAGACAAGCACGCCCAGGCCCTTGGCGCACGCGTGGTCCATTCACCGGTTCCCATCGGCGAGAAACTGGCCTTTATCCTTGCCCTACGTCAAGAACTCCGGCAGGGTAGGTACGAGGTACTCCACAGCCACCACGATCTTGTGTCGGGTGTTTATCTCATAGCAGCCATGGGCCTTCCGATCGGCAAAAGACTTGTCCACGTACACAATGCGGATGAAGAGGTCCTCACACCCAACGTCCTTAAGCAATGGTTGTTTCGCCCCCTGCTGCGTCGTGCTTGCTTAGTAATGGCTGACCGGATTGTTGCGAACTCTAATCACACGCTGGACACATTCATCGCAGGCCGCAGGCGGCGCGCGGGGAGGGATGCCGTACATTACATGGCGGTCGATCCAGCTCGATTCGTGCAAGCCAGAGGAGACCGCCGGGCATTCCGCGGTGAGGTTGGTCTTCCCGAGGACTGTTTGATTCTGCTGTTCGCGGGGCGAATGGTGCGCGAAAAAAATCCCGTGTTTGCTATCGATGTGCTTTTCGAGATGCGCAAGCTGAACCGTGCCGTTTTTGCGGTTTTTGCCGGCGTTGGAGGTCTGGAGGCTGATGTGCGCAAGCGCGTCTCGGCGCTCGGGCTCGATTCCGCAGTTCGTTATTTAGGCTGGCGCGACGATGTCGCCGAAATAATGTGCTGCAGCGACTGGTTTATCCTTCCCCATCCTGAGCATCCGGTCGAGGGCTTTGGGTTTGCGGTGGTGGAAGCGCAACTCGCGGGCTTGCGCATGCTTTTGTCACGTGGCATCGCCGACGACCCGCTGCTGCCGACGGCTTGTTTTCGCCGCCTCGCACTGGCTGAAGGGCCCAATGGGTGGGCAAAGGCCGCTATAGAGCTTCTGCATCAACCGGCACCATCGCGAGCCGCTGCGGTCGCTGCTCTGAAGGAATCGCCGATGGATATGAACCGGGCGCTCGAGAGTCTGCTGGGGCTCTATACGTGAAGTGTCCGCCCCAAATCAGGGTTCTGCAAATTATCGATAGCTTAGGGATGGGGGGTGCAGAGACGTGGCTGATGGAGCTGCTGCGGCTCTGGTGTAAAACGAACGTTTGTCATCTCGATTTTCTGGCAACCAGCGGCAATCCCGGAATCTTTGACGACGAAGCGCGCCAATTGGGAGCGCAAATCCATTATGTACGTTACCGACGCGCCGACTTGCTTCAATTTGTTATGGAATTCCGGCGCGTGCTTCGTCAGGGGCGCTACCACGCGGTCCATGATCACCAGGACTATGCCAGCGGATGGCACTTCCTAATGGCTTCAGGCACGCTGCCGCCGGTTAGGGTAATGCATGTGCATAATCCATGGCTTCACATCGAAGCTAACTACGCGATCAGTCCCTTAAGACGGCTCACCGCAACGGCCGGCAAACACCTGGTGCGTCGGATGGCTACGCATGTCTGTGGTACTTCCGAAGAAATCCTGCGGCGATACGGATTCGAGCCTGCGCAGGCCACACACCCGATGGTCTCTGCGGTTCACTGTGGATTCGACATTCGAAAATTCAACCAGTGTCGCAAGTTCGATCGGGCATCGGCTCTCCGCGAGTTTTGCTGGCCGGAGGATTCCCAAGTCGTGCTTTTTGTCGGACGACTGGATCGAGCGCTGGAATTTGATCATCCTCAAAACCACAAGAATTCTTGGTTCGCAGTGAACGTGGTTCGAGCTGCGGTGCAGAGGCACACTTCGGTTCGGTTGTTGATGGCAGGCGATGGGGACCATTCACGACGGGAATTGGAGAGGCACATCGAGCATTGGGGATTGAAAGATAAATTGCGTTTGGTAGGCGTTCGTAAGGATATCGACCGTCTTATGCGTGCTGCAGATGTGCTTTTTTTCCCGTCTCGCCAGGAGGGGCTGGGAATGGTGGCAGTTGAGGCGCAGGCGGCCGGCCTGCCAGTTCTGGCGAGTACTGCCGTTCCGCGCGAGTGTGTTGTCGTCTCAGATCTCTATCACGCACTGCCGCTTAGCGAGCCAATAGAGCTTTGGGCGTCTGCGCTACTTGAAGTAATGAGTAAGCCGCGCCCCCCACTAGAACTCTGTCGTCGCGCGCTCGAATCCTCAGCGTTCTCGATCGCGAACTCTGCGCGCCGGCTCGAGGAGATATACAGCACTACCCAGGAATGACACGCGCTTTGGTTATCGAAGCTTCAAGCAAGTTGTGGGGGTCTGAGCGCGCTCTCCTCGATCTGCTCGACGCTTTACCGATGCTGGAGGTGGCGGTCTGCTGTCCGCCGCGAATGCCGTTAAACGGCGAACTCGAGAAACTGCAGATCCGTACCTTGCCATATTATGTTTACGGTCTTCACGAGAAATCGAAACGGCACCGTCTACAAGCCGCCGCCGGCGTGTTGAGAGCTTGCCTGGAATTTCGGCCTGACATCGTTTACCTCAATCAGTGTGGTTCCTATAAAGTGACCTTGCCCGCGGCAACAATCTTGGATTTGCCTATCGTGGCGCACATCCGTATATTCGAAGATGCCGCTTATCTTGCAAGACAAAGCCCCCGACCGCGTCGGCTTCGGGGCATTATCGCGATTAGTTCGGCGGTCGAGACAGAAATCCGACGGTTCCACCAACTCGACGCCATCCCGCTCCATCGAATTTATGACGCGTACGCTCCTGCGGCGCTACCGCCTCATAACTTGCCCCCGCAAGAAAGGATCGTCAGCCGCGTCGCCTGCGTCGGGCGCCTCGTGCCAGTCAAGGGCCAAGATGTTCTTGTTGGTGCGTTGTGCCAGTTGGAGGACCTAGAGAACAAAGTGGAGTGTCTGTTCATCGGAGATGGCGAAGAAAGCTTTGTTCAAGAGCTGAGACAAATGGCATTGCACAGAAACGCCGCTTCTTCAATTCAGTGGCTTGGCTTTGTGAGTGACGTCCTTTCGCTATTGCTTACGTGCTCGGTGCTGGTTTGTCCCTCCCATAGAGAACCCCTCGGACGGGTGATCTTTGAGGCATGGGACGCGGGGGCGGTC
>Ga0307479_10000783_pt1 | contig 28960 bp, 30 predicted proteins | sample atmos_gasesECM4C_FD_203743 | JGI IMG/M metagenome (GOLD analysis project Ga0307479, IMG submission 203743) | Hardwood forest soil microbial communities from Morgan-Monroe State Forest, Indiana, United States - atmos_gasesECM4C_515 | ecosystem: Environmental > Terrestrial > Soil > Temperate...
TCGTGACACATTCGCAGTTGAGTTGCTACTTGGAGGGATTGCCCCACGAGTCAGATCCAACCTCAGGCTATGGTATGGCTCACCTCGAGTTTGGGCGGGAGCGGTTGGCCCAACCGCATCCGCTGCAGGCGCTCGATCTGGTTTAGGGTCCGGTCGAAAGATCGGTCGAGGCTCGCTTCGTAGCGGAGCAGACGGTCTAGTGTCGGGGCATCAGGTACATTGTGACGCAGAATTTCCGACGGAGTTCCCGTGGTCTCGAGAGCGGCGCGTGCTTTTTGGTACCGCCTCAGGCGACCAGATTCCTGGTCGATCTCAAACAAGACCTTCGATCGACACTGCTGTGGGGATGCGTGTCCTCCGCGCCCCTGTTCCTCTCCAGAGCTCTTTAAAGTACACACCCATTCGCGATAGGGATCGTAGAGATTCCCACGCGAATGCTTTTCCTTGTCATCAATGCCATAGATTTTCGCTAGAAGCGGATTGTAGTATTCCGTGTAGACGTCGTTTTCAACTTGTTTACGCAGTTCTGCAAGCAGTTCCAGACAGTGTTGGAGCACTTTGGGATTTTCGATTTTTCGGATCAGGCCGGGGCCCAATTCTACTATGATTGTTTCAGCTTCTTTGTTCTTTTGAATCTCTGCCCTTTCGGCCAGAAGCAGGCGCCGCTGGCGCCATGCAAGTGCCGCCAGCTTTTCCACTAATAGTTGCTCGAGCGTGCCTTCCGGCTGGAGATCATTCAGAAGCCCATCCAACAAAGAATCGAATTCCGATTGCGATTCGTCTTTCAATAAGGCGGTCTTGGAGAATATCCCGTGTTTGAGCGCATTCTGCTTGCTTCTTTGTTTGCCCTCGGGCGTTCGAGGACCACTGGTTTTTCGTACTGGCAAAGGCTGTTCGACTGTATCCTCAACCGTAGCCTCCGAGACGGATCTTTCACTAGCATGCGGTTGAGGGTCTTCTAGATTTATGTAACCAGGTCTATTGTCGGAGCCATCTGTTACGACAGCGTCGGAATCCAATTCGATTTCGTTTGCTCGCTCTTCTTTCATTCTTGCCTCCAAAAAGAAAGAGGACAGACCAGGTACACCGCTGTCCTCCTTGATACCTGCCAGGCAACGCAACGAATGGACGTTCAAAATTCTTTGTTAACTTAAAGTCAATACCATGGTTTATTCATACTTTCAGAGAGCAACTGCTCGTACGCATGAAAATAACAGCGCGGTCAATGAGAGCCGAAGTGAATCTGGCCCGGGCGAGCTGTCGTGCAATTGACCGGGCAAAAGAAAAGGAACTGAAAGGGATGATGCCCATTCGGAACAGCGACGATTTCGCAGGAATCATTGACGCGTGTTTAAGAGTCCGTCTAAGCGGAAGCGATATTATCTCAAACCTGCGGCGGTCATTCGAATAACGTTCAATCGTTCGTCCGGCTGGGCGGCGACACCATCACGAAACGCAACAACTCTCCCGGAATTGGCGGGCACGCGCTCACCAGGAACGACAATGCCAACGAGATTCAGCGGATCCGCCGCAGAGACAGTTGTGATCTCACCGGACGGCTGCTGATTGCGCAAAGCTCGCAAAGACTCAACGGCCACAGGCAAAGCAAACTGCTCTCCCAGAAAGCCGCTGACGAATCGGCCACCCCGAATCTCACCGCGGTCTTCCAGGCACCGCAGGGTTATAAGCAGCTCACGCCATTTGGGAAGTATGGTCTCGCGGGTAAGAAGTTCCCTAAAGACGATTCCGTAACGACGCAGCAACATCCAGCAAATGGCTTCGACCGCTCGACCGTGGTCGTAAGTCTCGCCCGAATAGAGCAAAGACCATCGGCCTGCGCTGTGCCGGGGGCGTGAGCTCCGTCCACTGCCTTGGCCGGAGCGGCGCTTAGGATCGATGAGCGCACGCAGATTATCAAAACCGTCCGCGGTCAGCAGTCCCGCGGCAACAAGTTCCCAGAGTGCTGTTTCCACTTCCGACTTTAGTTTGCCGGTGCCGCGCACGATATCGGCAAAGAAAGAAGCACCGCGCTGCCGCAAAAACTGTAGAACTGCAGCGGCGTCAGCGCCAAGACCGGTGACTTCCGCTTCGGCGGCTTGGCGCCGCGGAATCATCCAATCCGCATCTTCTCGCACAAAGAAAGTAATCGGCGCGACGCTTGTCGGGATAACGCGGCGTTTTCCGTCCGTGAATGCTTCGAGCGTGGCAGGATGCGGAGAGAGGCGGCCCCAGCCAACCGCCCCTGTCAGGCAGAGATGGTCCAGCACCTTGGGATCGAAATCGGCGATACGCCGTCTGAGGATTTGAGGTTCCCAGGAATTCGCGGGCGCCTCGAAACCCTGGATTTGGCGAACCGCTTCGAGCGTGCCTCGTTCGTCGAGAAGCTGCGTGCCGGGGGCCACGTGCTGCCAGCGAAGCTGCCAGTTCATAAATTGGGCAGGAGTAACGGACTGGATTTCCCTTCGGAGTTGTCCGACCGTCAGCCGGTGGATGCGCGCGAGCAATCGACGTTCGCACCTTTCGGTTTGCTCCGAGGCCGGATCAGTGAACTTCCCCCGCAGCACGACGCCGCTAGCCTCAAGCCGCAGCAAAGCCTTCTCTACTTCTGACACAGGAAGGGTAAGGACGCTCCCCAGCTGGTTCGCAGTGACCGGGCCGCCATGAGCAATCCATCCCGTCACGAGGGTCAGAAGGGCATCCTCGTGCGAAACTGGTGGTGCTTCTACATTCGGTAGCGGCGCCTCGAAGTGTGCCGATGGGAAGATTTCCATGAACGTGTGGATGCGTTCCGTTGCGACCCAATACGTTTGACTGCCCACCTGCGCCCGTCCGCCGCGGCATTCTCCAGCAAGCTGTTCGAAAAATGTCGTCCATGCAGGCAGCGATTCCTGCAACTTGGCACTCAAATGATTGCTTGCCTGCGCGTCGGTTCTGGTGAGTGCCGGCAATGCAATAAAAGTGAGCAGCGCGTCGTGCAGTTCTTCGGCGTGACGCACATCAGGCCAGGCGTCATCGCACACCTCGGAGATGGCCGCGGGATCGAGCCGCCCAATTTCTCCGAGAACGGCATCGGGCAGAACGCGGCGCATTTCGACGGCACGAGCGCGGCGCTCTTCGAGCGGCGCATCGTCGAGATACGCATAGGGGTTGGCGTTCAGAATTTCGTGGGAAAACTGTGACGGCATCGGTGTATCTAGTGCGAGACACGTAATCCTGCCGTCGGTGATGTCGCGCAGCACGCGCTCGAGCCCTTCGATGTCCAGCGCTTCCGTGAGGATGTCCTTCATCACTTCGCGGATCAGCGGGTGTTTCGAAATAGTGATATCGCCCGGAAGATTTTCCTGGCAAGCGAGCGCCTCGGGAAAGACGGCGGCCAGCAAATCCTCAGCGCGCATGCGCTGGATCGGTGGCGGAATTTTTTTCCCTCCGCGAAAGCGGAGCAAGGCCAGTGCGCGCCCAGCATCCCAGCGCCAGCGTGTGGTGAAGAGCGGAGAAGCTAGCACAGCCTGCTCCAGAACGGAGCGAGCTGAATTGGGATGGAGAAAATGAAAAACATCCGCAAGCGGGAAACTATGTTGCTCGCTGAGCGAGATATTCAGCCCGTTGTCAGTAGCCGCAGCTTGCAATTCGAAATTGAACGAGCGGCAAAAGCGTTTGCGTAGCGCCAGGCCCCAGGCCTTGTTGATACGCGCGCCGAACGGGGCATGGATGACCAGTTGCATGCCGCCGCTTTCATCGAAGAAGCGCTCGGCGATCACCGTCGTTTGCGTAGGAACCGCGCCCAGCAATGCGCGGCCGGTCACTACGTACTCGACTGCCTGCTCAGCTCCCGCGTCATCAAGGCCGCATTCTAATTTGAGCCAGCTCACCGCGTCGGCAATCCCTTTGGCAGGCTGGCCGTTTGAGTCCGGTGCCAAGCGCGGAACAAACGCGCTAATCTTCTCGCGCAATTCAGAAACGTGCGTGGAGAGTTCGTTTGTACGCGCCGGCGCTTCGCCACGCCAGAACGGCACGTTGGGAGGCGCTCCCTGGGCGTCTTCCACCAGGACGCTCCCGGACTGCACGCGGCGAATGCGCCAGGAAGTGTTTCCCAGCAGCATGATGTCGCCCGCGAGGCTTTCTACCGCGAAGTCTTCGTCCACCGTGCCCACGACGGTGTCTTCGGGCTGCGCGACCACGGTGTACAACGAATTTTCGGGAATGGCGCCACCACTGGTGATGGCCGCCAGGCGGCTGCCGCGGCGGGCGCGTACCATCCCGTTCACGCGGTCACGATGCAAGTATGCCGCGTAACGTCCAAGCGCGCTGGCCATGCCTTCGGAAAGCATTTCGACGATCTCGTCAAAGTCCACGCGCGCAAGATGGCGATACGGATAAGCTCGGCGCACGGCCTGGAACAATTCGGCTTCATTCCAATCTTCGGTGGCGCACATGGCCACGATCTGTTGCGCCAGGATGTCCAGAGGTGCTTCGGGAACGGCAATGCGGTCAAGATCTCCCTGACGAATGGCCCGCACCAGCGCAGCGCATTCCAGCAAGTCGTCGCGGGTGGTCGCGAAGATGCGGCCTTTGGGCACGGCGCCACGCCAGTGACCCCCGCGGCCGATACGTTGCAAGCCCACCGAAATGGACCGCGGCGAGCCAATCTGGCAAACCAAATCAACGCTGCCGATGTCGATACCCAATTCGAGAGAAGCCGTAGCTACAAGCGCGCGGATTTCTCCGGCCTTCAACCTTCTTTCTGAGACGAGTCGCAGCTTGCGCGACAAGCTGCCGTGATGCGCGGCAACGGCGTCTTTTCCCAAGCGTTCGGCAAGATGATGCGCCATGCGTTCCGCGAGGCGGCGGGTATTGACAAAAACAAGCGTGGAGCGGTGTTGCGCCGTGAGGACTGCAATGCGATCATAGATTTCGTCCCACATTTCGTTGGTCGACACGGCACCAAGCTCGCTTCCGGTAACTTCGACCGCCAGATCGAGCTCGCGCCGCGGGCCTATTTGCACGATCACTGGATTGGGCCGGTCGGTGCCGGTCAAAAAATGGGCCACCAGCTCAATCGGCTTCTGCGTAGCGGAAAGACCGATGCGCGCGAGGCGCTTTCCGGTCAAGTGGTCCAGACGTTCTAGTGACAGCGCCAAGTGGGTGCCGCGTTTGTCGTCGGCTACGGCATGGATTTCGTCCACGATGACGGATTCGACCGTTCTCAGGATCTCGCGGCTCTTCGCGGCAGTCAGTAAGATGTAAAAGGATTCCGGAGTGGTGACCAAAATGTGCGGCGGACGTGCCAGCATGGCGCGGCGCTCATGTGCGAGCGTGTCCCCCGTGCGCACCGCGGTGCGAATTTCTGGCATGAGCATTCCGCGTTGTCCAGCGAGCAGCAGAATTTCACCCAGAGGGATCTCCAGGTTCTTCTGAATGTCGTTGCTTAGCGCCTTGAGCGGCGACACGTAAAGAACTTCGGTGCGATCGGTCAATTCTCCGCTGAGCGCCTTGCGCACCAAGCGGTCAATGCAAATCAGAAACGCCGCCAGCGTTTTCCCCGAACCAGTTGGGGCGGAAATCAGCGTGGTTTGTCCGGCGAGAATCGACGGCCAGCCTTCTTGCTGCGGCTCCGTGGGTGTGCCAAAGCGACTGACAAACCAGTCGCGGACGAGCGGATGCGCCCATTCCAAGCCAGAGAAGATCGGTGGTGAAGTTTCGGTGCTCATTGCTTGACGCTACATTATATCTGGAACGTTTCCGGGCTCGCACGTGGCGACGGTGGTGCTCTCCCTAGTGGGGCAGATGACTGAACCTGTCCTCCCCAACGTCCTAAACCCTATTTCCTTCCAACATTCACGATGTTCACGACCGTCACAACTGTTGGCTCCGCCCGTGGACCCGAAACTCTTGGCTCGTTTCTCAATCCCGCCGTAGCAGCAGCCAAGTAGGCCTAAAGGCGATATCTAACTTCGCCGAAGAATGAGCCTTCGGCAAAGATCATAGAGGTGTCACACAAGGAACTACCTGGCGACTATGGCGGCGGTAGACCCGAAAATCCTGGTCGGTCGTCAGAATGACGGGATCAGCAAGCGTTTCGGTCATGCGAACCAGGCATGCGTCGGCAAGGCTCATCGGAACGTCCGAGTACTTTTCGATCAATCTCACGACGGGCTCTACGCTGTCGGCAAGTTCGAAGGCGACCAGCAGAGCACGGCGGCGAAGCAGTGCGCCGAGATTGGGTGCGCCACGTCCTCCGAGAAGGTGGAAGGACTCGGATAGAACGGCTTCACACGTGGACCAAGGTGGAGGCAATTCGGAGGCTTGGGTCACAGCCCATTCGTGGTGATTGTCTCGGGTGCTAAGCAGCGCCACCACAAATCCAGCATCAACGAGGACGTTTCTGGCCATAACCCGTGTCCTGCAGGTACTCCTTCTTGCGGGCAGTGAGGTCCGCCGACAAGCCATCCACGGAGCCGATGAGATCGGCGATGGCATTGAGGGGCGTAGTGCGTCGCCGCTTGCGGGGAGCACGCTCGAGCCTTTCGCGTACTACATCGGACTTCGAGATCTTGCGCCCGCGCGATTCCGCCTCGATGTCTGCCACCAAGGGCTCGGGCAATCGTACGGTGAGAGTCTTCATCAATTCAGTGTATTACATATCCGACAGGTCTGCAAGACAAGCAGCCGAACCAGCGTCTCTGAACTGCTCCATTCTAAGAATCGCGGGACATCTGAGCTTTTGAGTCCTCTCATCGATTTCACGCCGGATCACGACAGGCGAGTGATTCCAGGGAATCCATCAAACCCAGAATCAAAGCTCAGGATTCGCTCGATTCCATGGTGTTCCATGACGGCCAGATGCACAGCATCACGCGCAGACATTTGTCGATGTCCCATGACAATTTCCTTTGCGCGCTCTACTGCGGCCAGATCAACGGCCAGCACCTGGTCGGCAATACCGAGCAAAGCGTCGAACGCAGGTTGGATGGCGTCCCGACGATTGATAGCGACGTAGCGGTGCAGTATCTCTTGCAGGACCCCCGCATCCGTAACCAGGCGTTGTCGATCGCCAACCAGCTACCGCTCATTTTAGTTCATTCTTTTCTGTTTATCCTTGGGCCTTTCGTACCCGCTGCTCGTCATGACAAAGAATGGTGCACCTCGAGTTTGGGCAGGACAGGTTGGCCCAACCGCATCCGCTGCACGCGCTCGAGCTGGGCCAGGGTTCTGTCGAATTCACGGCTCAAGTGCGCCTCGTAGCGAAGGAGGCGATCGAGGTCCAATCAACAACCCTGGCGAGCCTGTGAATTCAGTGTTTTATTGACAGAAGCATCTTTCGTCAGAGTTCAGACACCATTCAGGTCGCAGGAGATGGAATCGTACTTTCAGCTAACCGCGTCCTTGACTTCCTGGCTTTCAATTTGCTGCTCGAGTTCTGCTGGAGGCTTTGAGTTGTTTGGGCGCATCATACGCCAACGTTCAAGTTGATCAATCGTCCGGCTGATCTGCCGCTCGATGTTGCTTTCGTAACGAAGCAGGAGTTCAGGGGTGGGATCCTTCCGCTGACCAATCTCTTCACTTCCAAAACTCAGCAAATCTTTACTGACGAAGGGGTTATATCCCTCGCTGAGGGTCTTCTCAAGTTTCTCGAAGAGCTTCGGCGCCAGTCGCCAGTCTGCCTTGTAAACACGAGTTAATCGAATGTAAAGAAATGCAAGTTTCTCGATAAGGAGTTCCTCATAGTCGTCAACCGGTCGCATAGATTTCTGAAGAGCTGTCAGCATTCGACGATAGGTCTTACCCGACTCGCCCAGATGGTTGCCGACCAGCAGAATGTCCGCCAGAATGCCGTGTGCGATCGCATTGTACTTAGATTTTTGGTTGCCGTTCTTCATGGGCGCCTCTCCTCGCTCCGTCTCCGCTTGACGTCGCCCAGCACGCAGCCGTGGCCGTCGATCAGCTGCCCCTGCGCATCGATCAACACGGGGATGTTGAAGCAGAAGGTCTCGATGCTGCGTGCGATCTGCCCGGTCTGGTTCTTGTTGTGAAGCCGAGGATTTTGTGGATCAAACCGAAGAGAGGATAACGGCCGATACTCCACAGATAATGAACCCTGAGCCACGTTCTGCCTATCCTTTCGGTAGCACATGGCCTATTTTTTGCATCTTTATTTCAACTATTCAATCGAGATTTGGGTCCAAAAAAATGCTGGTGGTTAACAGGTCAAATCACTCCTTGGGGTTCTTCCGATTATGGCGGGGATAGGTCGGCCTTTCACCGAAACGAATTTTGAATACGGTAGTGCCGTGTGCCTGGTCATCGTTCGAGGGCCCTTGCTCCTCAGTCATAATCGATCGCTCGAAGCGAAGGATGGTTCCCGCATTCCTTGGTCGCCGCATCGCTAGAATACGCCTCACCTCTGTCTCTGAAATTCGCATTCCTGGATAAAGCTTCCTGACGAAATCAGCGGCTTGCGCGACGGCGGCGCTGTGCTTCTCGCCGCTTCTGCGGGCCTCATCGTAGGCCCACATAGCTGCGCCCTCCCGCGCGAACTTCCAGAGCGGGATCGTGTCTCCCGCCTTTCGAGGTCTTCCCCTCTGCCTTTTCTCCAACTCCATTGGCCCCCCGTCCAGACTGCCATGAGAGCGACACACAAAAGCGTAACAACCTAAGGTGAATGTCTCGCTCCCTTCCAACTCTTCCCTCACAGACCGTGCAACCCGGTTGCACAAACCGCTTCCTTGCCCGCCAATCTTCGCTTTGTATTCGCTATCCTAGCAAGAGCACTGCGGAAGTCAAGAGGGATCTGAACGTTTCCTTATGAATCCGATGGTCAACGCTGAGTTATCTACGCGGCCGGGCAAGGCCGTCTCATAGAATCCGCGGGAAACAAAACTATTCGGAGGATTCCTTCTTCTGACGGGCGAGTAAGCGCTGGAGGTACTTCGTCCCTTCTTCTTTGTAAGCTGAGGTCGCACCTCTTAGGAAGATCTCGCACACCTGTGCAAGACTTCTACCTTCGCTCCGCGAGATCTGAACCAAGGTCCGCTTTAGTTCTGCAGAGACTCTAAGTCCAATTCTGTCTTCTTTCCTCATGGTCGCTTGGCGAATTGTACGGTACTCGTCCTTCCTTCGCAAACTATTCACTTGACAGGAATTTTCCATAATGGATACCATTGTTGAACAACGGTATCCATTGGAGGCAACGATGAAGGGAAAAACGGCTCAAAATATCCAGCTTGGAATTCTAGTTCGTCAGAACGTTAGGATGGCAAGACGCTGGAAGGTCGGCCAATTGCGGCGTGTTGCGCTTGATCGATTGCGTGAGTTGACTGTCGAATTTGGATTTTCCTTAGCGTTGGGAGATTTCACTTACCTGGACAATGGATGGTATATCACCCACGCAGGCCTCTTGCGATTGGCTTCACGCAAGCGATGTGTTGGCATCGAAGTTCTACAGGTGCGCGAGTCTTGCGACCCACTCGCAGGCCGTTGGGTCTTCAAGGCAACGGTGTACAAATCTCCTCGATCAAAAGGGTTCGTTGGCTATGGTGACGCCGATCCAACAAATACGTCTCCCCTTGTCCGCGGTGCCGAGATGCGTGTGGCAGAAACGCGGGCCGTCAATCGCGCATTGCGGAAGGCCTACGGAATCGGGCTGTGTTCTGTCGAGGAGTTGGGCTGGCTAACCAACTCGCCTAGTTCTGCCGGGGAGAGGACCCAGTCCGTAAAATCCACTAGCTCGAATCGTTCGAGTAACGGGCAACCCAAGCTGCGCGACCAGCTGTGTGTCTTAATCCGTCAGCACAACCTCGATCCTATATTGGTCAAAGCGTACGCCGCGGACTTCTGCGGCACACCTACACTCAAAGACGCCAGTCGAGAGTCGATCGAGTCTTTTGTCTCCCACCTCGCGACGTCCGCCAAGGAAAACAGGGACGGTCTGGTCTGCAAACTCAATTCCTATGCTCAGCCTGTGGAGGTGAAGCAATGAAGCGACAGATTCGGGGCCTACATTTGAACCAGCGGGGGGCCGAAAACAAGCTCGATGGATTGTTCCTTGTTCGCGTGGATAGGGCTTCCTACCGGTGGCATCCACAGAAGCCATTCGTAGAGCTCCGATTTGTCGTTCTGGAACCCCAATCGTTCGAAACCCGCGCCTTCTCCGGGCGGTTGTATTGCACCGAAAGGGTTCTCTACAAACTCAATTGGTTTCTTCGTGATTTTGGCTACGATGCGCAACTCCTCAAAGATGATCAGGTCGATGAAAAAGCTCTCCGCAATCTTCGCGGGGTCGTCCGAACCTCTTATACAACGCTGAACGGACGCTCGTATCAGAACCTCGAGTCCTTTGCCCCCGAGGCGGACTGGGAGGCACTCGAATGCACATCGCTGTCCCAGAGCGATGGCCAAGGCGGCGGCGATGGTCTATAGCTACACGCAAATCAGCCAGTATCTTCGCTGCCCTCGCAGCTATCGCTACCGCTATCTGGATGGGTGGCGGGAAAAGGAGACACGGGCAGCGATGGTCTTCGGTCGCTGCTTTGAAAAAGCTCTGGGTGCCTACTTTTGTCAAGAGGATAGCGCCGCAGTCCTTTTCAAGGAATGGGATGCGTATCACGATGTTTCGTTTGAATACCGCAAAGGAGAATCCTGGGACCGCCTCTTCCACCAGGGAGTCCATTTGCTCGAAACATTTGCACGGGATAATCGCGTACGAATTCGCAACCCGAAGAAGAATCTACAAATCAAAATGCTGCGAGCGCTGCTGGGCGGGAGCGAATTCGTCTCCTTTCTTGATGCCATCGGAGAGGTGGATGGCCAGCACTGCCTGATTGACTGGAAGACCACAACCAGCCGGTATTCAACGGAACCCGAGGGGTTGCTCGCGCTCGATCCGCAGCTCATCTGTTATTCCTGGATCAGTGGGATTCCGAACGTAGCACTAGTCGTCTTCGTCAGGAAACACGCTCCCGAAGTTCAGTACTTGAGGGCGACGATCTCGGAAGAGCAGCGCCAAGAGTTCGGGCGGCTCGTGGAGACAACGATCGGCCAGATCGAAGGGGCTCAGTTTGTTTCGCACACCGGTATCCGCTTCCCCCAAAACGGCTGCGTGAGTTGCCCTCACCTGGGCCTTTGTCTGAACAACCAGCTGTTAATCAACACGAATCTCGTGCGCAAGGCAGGAGCGAGCGACCTTGATTGGCTTGACGAGCTTGTGGATTAACGGACGGACTGCCGTGGCACCCGAATTGAATTGCCGGCGGGCAGTCTTCGTCTTGGGCAAGATCGATGAGATCTTGAGTTGGGAGAAGACCAAAGAGCAGGAGAAGGACGTGCGGTTTGTCGAGCTTGGTGAGTTTCTATGCGAGGTTAGAGCAAAGCAGTACTGGAGGCTAGAGAAGTTGAAGTCGTTCGATGAATTTCTTGAAAAACGCTTTCCGGAATCGCGTCGCAAGGCCTATTACTTGATGGCCATTCACGAGAATCTGATGCGAGTGCCCAAGCAGCAACTCCGGGAAGTCGGCTGGAGTAAAGCAGTAGAACTTGTCAAGGTGGCGCGTAAGGACGGAGAAGGCTTTGATTGTGCAACCTGGTTGCACAAAGCAAGGGAGCTGCCGAAGGAGGGTTTTAAGGGAGAGGTGGAACGCCACCTAACAGGCAAGGAAACAGAGTCTTGGGAGCTTATCTACTTCAAGCTCTACAAGAGCCAGTTACCCGTGATCGAGAAAGCCCTCGAGACTGCTGGCCTCATGCTCGGAACCGACAAGTCGCGGGGCTACTGCCTGGAGATGATTTGCGCTGATTTTCTGGCGGGGGCCAAGCTGGGAGAGACGCAACAATAGATTCGATTATGCAAAGTTCAATAAATCCGACGCGTCTACGTCAAAAGCAACCCAGGCTTAAATTGGGCCCGGAAGAGTACATGAAACTCCGAATCCGGGTTCTGGAACGAGATGGCTGGCGGTGCCAAGAGTGCGGTGCCATGGAAAGTTTAGAGGTCCATCACATGAAACCCAGGAGCCGACTCGGTGACGATGTCGCGGACAACCTGATTACGCTTTGCGCGCGTTGTCACGGCAAACGTCACGGAGGGCGCCCGTAGAAGAAACTCTATTTATTTCCGATAGCAGTGAGTTTGGGAAGAGGCTTCCAAAGACGGGTGGCGTAAACTCGATCTAATCAGCGCCGTGACGGGCCGCGATACCATTGGAAACGAAGCAGCGTTGCAGTTGAGCATGCCAGTGTGGCAGTGCAAAGCCGAAGGTCTGAATCAGGTGGGAGTTTGAAAGAATTGAATAAGCGGGTCGGTGCGTGGAAGATCCAAATTCTACCGTGGAGATGGGGAGAACACGCCGCGTAATTAATAAGCGCTCCTTGGTAGCAGCAGCGAGCCACTCTAGTTTGTGTGATGTGCTTTGTGCCTGCTCAACTATGGTTTTGGCGAAGTCATACCATGTCGTTTGACCTGCCGCGCTCATATGATATGTTCCACTAACTTCAGAAAAAGCGAAACCGCTGTCATTCATCCCCAGCATCTTGATCAGGATTTTAGCCGTGGCAGCCGCCACGTCCGACGCGCAGGTTGGAGCTCCGACCTGGTCACTTACAATTCTCAATTCTTCACGTTCGCATGCGAGGCGCAAAATCGTCAGTAGAAAGTTGCGTCCCCGCGTCGCATAAACCCAGGACGTCCGAAATATCAGGTGTGACAATCCTGAACCGCGAATAGCCTGCTCACCGGCAAACTTACTCTTCCCGTAAACGTTGATTGGATTTGGGGAATCTGCCTCGTCGTACGGTAATTTCTTGGTCCCGTCGAACACGAAGTCAGTCGAGTAATGGACCAGGGCAGCTCCGATTTTCTTTGCTTCCTCGGCCATCACTCCGGGGGCCTCCGCGTTGACAGCTTGCGCAGTCGTTTCGTCTGTTTCCGCCTGGTCGACAGCCGTATATGCGGCGGCATTCACGATAAGTTGCGGCCGGACTTCTCGTATTGTGCGGCGAATATCAGAAGGGTTCGAAAGATCCAATTGACCGTGGCCAAACGCAATCACTTCACCCAGTTGCGGCAGGAGGTTCAGAAGTTCTCCGCCAACTTGGCCGTTCTTTCCAGTTAGCAAGATTGTGAGTTTCATTTCTCCTGATGCCCCGGTAGATGTTCTGGAGGAACTTGAGCGAGGGTTGGGTAGTTTGCGTCTTTCTCTGAAACAATGGGCGCGCTCACGCCCCACCATATTCTTAGGTTTGGGTCATTCCAGGCGATGCCATGCTCGTCTGCTGGTTCGTAGTAGTCGCTGCATTTGTAGAGGAAGTGAACGGTATCCGTAAGGGTTAGGAAACCGTGGGCGAACCCCATCGGAACATAAATCTGATTTTGCTCCTTCGCGGAGAGAAGCACGCCTGTCCATTTTCCGAAGGTAGGTGAGCCAACTCGAATGTCAACTGCAACGTCTAGCGCTTCGCCCTCCACGACGCGGCAGAGTTTTGCTTGCGGGTGACGCAGTTGGTAGTGAAGGCCGCGCAGGGTCCCCTTGATGGAACGCGAATGGTTGTCTTGAACGAAGCCATCGGCGATGCCGAGAGCGGCGAACTTCACTTTGTGGTAGGTCTCGATGAAGAAGCCACGCGTGTCCCGATGGATGACCGGTCGCAGCTCAAACACGCCCGGAAGGGATGTCTCGATTCGTTGCATTAATTCCGATACCCGCTTGCTCGCACATCTGAAGCACGGTCCGAAAGTTACCAGTTAAGATCAATCCGAAGCTGCTGATGCGAATCGGGCAATCGCACGAAGAGAACGCTCACGATTCTCGTAGTACTTTTCGTAATACGAAAGGTACTCGCGACTGCGAACGCCAGCGACCCATTGCAAATTATTCTTATACCAGTCAATGGTCCGGTGGAGGCCGTCTTGTAATGAGACGGCGGGGCGCCAGCCCAGCTCGGTTTCTATTTTCTTGCAGTTCAGAGCATAACGACGGTCGTGACCTGGGCGGTCCTGCACATGGGACACCAAGCTCTCGGGCTTTCCAGTCAGTTTGAGGATGCGTCGGACCAATGTTAGGTTTTCATCGAGATCTAGTCCACCAATATTGTAAACGTCTCCAACTCTGCCCTTCTCCAGGACTGAAAGAATCCCCCGACAGTTGTCCTCGACATGCAGCCAATCCCGTTGCTGCTTGCCGTCGCCATAAACAGGGAGAGCCTTGTCACTATGGGCATTCGTGATCATGAGCGGCAAAAATTTTTCGGGGAACTGATACGGGCCATAGTTGTTCGATGACCGAGTGATCATCCCAGGAAACTTGTAAGTGCGGACGTACGACCGAACCAAGAGATCAGATGCCGCCTTCGACGCGGAGTACGGACTGCTCGGCTGCAGCGGGAAATCTTCATCCGCAAAAACACCGGGAGGAATGTCGCCATACACTTCGTCCGTGGAAACGTGCACAAACCGGGACACCGAGATTTTACGTGCCACTTCGAGCAGAATGAAAGTGCCGGTGACGTTGGTCTGAATTACTGGAGCTGGTTCGTAGATACTTCTGTCGACATGGGACTCTGCTGCGAAATGAATGACAGCATCACAGCCACGCATTGCTCTTTCTACGGCGGCTGCATCACAGATGTCGCCCTTCACAAATTCATAATTGGGATTCTCCGCTACCGATTCAAGATTTGCGAGATTTCCCGCGTAAGTAAGCTTGTCATAGTTGACGATCGAAACATCCTTCCTGGCCTTGAGGACGAATCGAACAAAGTTGGAGCCAATAAATCCGGCGCCGCCGGTGACAAAAATCCTCATTAGGCCGCTCCCTGAATCATTGCAGTTTCTTTTTCACCTATTTCAATCAACTTATTTGCGCCTGTCTTGGCCACCATGTTGTTGGCTCGCAAAAGGGATTCAAACGTTCCTGCATCTGTCCACCAACCCTCGAGAACCTCATAGGTCAAGTTGCCTTCCTGAACGTAAAAGTTATTGACATCCGTAATTTCTAGCTCTCCGCGCCCCGATGGCTTTAAACGATGGATTTTCTCAAAGACACTAGGATCATATAAGTAGATGCCAATGACGGCACAGTTGGACTTGGGGATTCGGGGCTTTTCCTCGATGCCAATGACATGGTCCCCACGAATCTCGGCAACGCCGAAGCGCTCGGCATCGGGAACGTCCTTCAGCAAGATCTTTGCACCAAGTTTTTGTTTTTTGAACTTTTCGACGGCACTGCAGATGTTATTTTCAATGATGTTGTCGCCGAGGATGACGCAGATGGGATGGCCATCGGCAAAATCTTCGGCAAGACCGAGAGCTTCCGCAATACCGCCTTCGCCTTCCTGATAGGTGTAATTCAGATGCTTCAAACCAAAATCTTTTCCGTTTCCCAGCAGCCTCAGGAAATCTCCGGCATTTTTTCCGCCGGTGACGAGCAGGATTTCCCGAATCCCGGCGTTCACGAGAGTCTGTATGGGGTAATAGACCATCGGCTTGTCATAAATCGGAAGCAGATGCTTGTTTGTAACACGCGTGATTGGAAATAGACGGCTTCCAGTCCCACCAGCAAGTACAACACCCTTCATACTTCTCCTCCTCTGAGTTGAGAGAAACCGCAGCTTAATGTGGTGCCCCTTCGATTCAGGCCTAGAACTGACCTCCGCATTCCTGTGGGAAGGTTTACTTGGATTGGCGCCAAAGACTTAAACTTTTGCTGACGTGTGCCAGTGAAATGCAATCGATTCCTTGGCGGGAATGACTCGGCCGGGCTTCGAAACAATTGCCGGGTGCAGCGCAGGAACACCGATGATGGAAGCAAACCAACTGAGACACTTGTCCCCGAAGAGAGTTCTGGAAAATAACATCCACGGGGCAAATCTCTAATACGCATGCTTGCTGATTAGTGCAGAAAAGACAGTCATTACGATGATCCTCAAATCGAATGCGAGGCTCCAATTTTGCAGGTAAAATAGGTCGTACTCGATGCGCTTGTCGATCGATGTATCGCCACGCCACCCGTTCACCTGAGCCCAGCCCGTAATCCCAACCTTAAGGCAGTGGCGGTGGTTGTAGCGCGTGATATCTTTCAAGAATTGCTGAACAAAGTAAGGACGCTCGGGCCGCGGCCCAACCACGCTCATGTCACCCTTCAAGACATTCATGAACTGAGGCAACTCATCAAGGCTTGTCTTTCGCAGGAAGCGTCCGAGCCACGTCCGTCGAGGGTCTGCCTCAGTCGTCCAGCGAGTGTCGCTTTCGGACGAAGAAGTTATTCGCATGGTGCGAAATTTATACATTTGGAATGGAAGGCCATTCAGTCCTATTCGTTCCTGCACGAAAAGAATCGGCCCCGGTGAAGTTAGCCGGATCAGGATTGCGATGAAACCCATGATGGGAGAAGTCAAAAGAAGCACGACAGTCGAAAAACAGATGTCGAATACTCTTTTGATGAGGGCGTAATCCAGCAAATCCGTTGGCGTTGTTGTCAGATCAAGCATTTGCATGCGCCCCAACTGGAATAACCTTTCGCGCACGACTATGCCCTCCCCGAGGTCGACTATTGCGCGCGCAGGAACGCACAATCTTTCGAGCGCCTTGATAATGTGGGGAATCTGCGAGAACTGTGCTGGATGAATGGCCATCACAGCTTCATCAATTCCATTACCAGAATGCAAGTCGCCAAGATGGTCTAAGTCATAGACACGGTCACCTTCCGCTGCGATCTCCTGGCCTGGAAGCCGGACGTATGCAACGATTTGACAAGGGGCGAAGGAAAGTCGCTGAAGCCGAATCGCCGCATCCAGAGCAAACTGATCGGCGCCCACTATTAGGAGGCGGGTTGGCCGCCCGAGCCGGAGTTTCTTTCGGTACAGAAACCGAAAAGCAGCATGTAACAGCACGGTGAGAAACAACAGTGTCAATACGCAAGACACGAAGAGTCCACGTGGGAAAATGGCATTGCGCCCAAAATACAGCACTCCTATCAAGACGACCGCCGAAGCCAGGGTGGCGGAGCATGCGGCCCTTGCCCCGGTTCGTTCTCGAAAAAGTTCGTCAACATTCGTTACCCTGTAATGTTCCGCCATGAATGCCCACACAAAGGTGCCGAACAATGCGAGCGTAAAATGCCCTTTATGGGCATACGCGACTGGACGGTCAATGAACACCAAGGAAAAACGCCAAAGTTGCCAGCCGAGCTCGAACGCAAGAAAAGGGAGAAGATACGTCGTAACTTTTAGCAATGCCCGGTACATCTTTAGACGAAGAAGCATGCTGTAGAACCCTCACTCTAAACAGTCTCGGCGCAATCTAGTCGTTAAGGCCCTTTTTGGGCCCTGGGAAAAAGTAGTTTTCGGTTTATTTGTCAGATTAATGTCGTGGCTTCGCGCGGCAACTAAACATCGATTGGCCTGGCCCTAGACGGGTTTCACTACAAGTTCGCTAACGCGATCCAGCCAGCGATGGACGACCTCAGGCAGAATCAGTTCGCTGACAGAGAACAGACACGATCACGGTTCGGCCGCATCACTTAATCGAAGAGTCTGTAAAGACTCAATCTCTTCTTTACGGCTCGCGGGAGAAGTCTTTCGTTTCGCCCCAATTGAATGGCGACATATTTTCCGACATCCTTGATGATTGAAGATCCTGCGCCCTCGCGTGCTCCCTCTTTGACCAGCGAAGAGAGTTTGCCCTGGAACCCTCGCCATCCGTCTCGCCAAAGAGAGGCCCGCGAACCGCTGCTCCAGATGCCTAAGCGCTGGTAGACCACACCAATGTCAAAATAGCGTTTGAAGAGAATGTTCAAGGGGAAATCATGCGAGTGGTAGACAGCTGCTTCGGGTTCGTAGACAATGCTCCAGCCGGAGTCCAGAATGCGCTTAGCGATTCCTACGTCTTCGAATACCTTCATCTCGTCGGGGAATCGGGTGGCCTCCCAAACCTTTCTCCGGACGGCGGAGTTGGCGTTTGAAAAATGGTAATACTTATGGCCGAGGCCCACTCCATCCATCGGCATCTTGACGATTCTGGCTGCGCCGTACATAGTTGCGAAGGCCGTGCGCCGCTCCAACCCGGATTCCGCTTTCGGCAATTGGCGCCCGTAGACCGCCCCAACCGCCGGTTCGTTGAAATTGCTCAAGAATGCGGCCAGCCAGGTATCCGATGCCGGAATTGCGTCTTGTGACAGAAAGACTAAGGCGTCTCCCTTCGCGAGGCCAGCGGCGTAATTCCTCGTGCGGGCGTGGTGGAACGTCTCCGGGGGTATCGGCTCGATGCGCACCGGATAACGCCGCGCAATTTCAAGAGTAGCGTCCGTCGAGCCAGAATCGATCACAATCACCTCGAACGGTCCCGTCCCTCTTTGGCAAAAGATCGCGGTCAGACAGGCCTCGAAGTCTTTGGCACCATTTTTCGTCGGAATTAGAATAGATGTTTCAATCACGCTCGGACTTTACTCATTCCCAGTCGCATTTTGCCTGCGGGCTACACGCCGACGCGGGCCACTTTCGCCCAGCTTGGAGGCATGTTCTTCATCACCTCTATGTCCGCGAACACGCTGCTTTCTCGCGCGCCATGTTTCTCGACCCATTCAGCCATTGCGCGAATTCCCGACTGCAAAGAGGTCTCTTGCGTCTTTCCGAAAATCAATTCCGCCTTGGTATGGTCCGAAAAAGCAATCTTCACTTCGTTCCGTGGGTCTAGGTACGTGATTCGACATTCTTTACCCATCGCTTCCGCAACCGCTTCAGCGAGATCATTCACCGTATAAGGCACATCTGCGCCCAGGTTGAAAATCTGATTCCGCGCCGCCGGGCAATCCACGCATGCAGCAATGACTGGTGCGATGTCGTTGATGTATGTAAATGCGCGCATTTGAGTGCCGTCACCGAAGACCGTCAGAGGTTCACCTCGAAGCAATTGGTTCATGAAAATGCCGACAACATTCCGGTAGCGATCTCCGATGTTTTGTCGCTCGCCGTACACGTTGTGCGGTCGAAAAATAATATAGTCCAGACCAAACATTTCGTGGCTGACTTCGAGTTCCTGCTCAACCGCGAACTTTGCGATTCCGTATGGGTCCTCCGGGACCGGCGTCATCTTTTCCGTCAGTGGGGACTGCCCCGCGCCATACACGGCGATAGAGGACGTAAACACAAAGCACTTCACATCGTAATTCACCGCCATGTTAATTAAGTTTATGGATCCGATTAGATTGTTCTCATAGTTGAACCGCTTAATGAAATGACTCAAGCCCTCTGCGGCGTACGCGGCCAGGTGGTAGACATAGGTGAAGCCGTATTTCTCAAAGAGCCGCTCAATGAGCCCCGTATCCAGAATCGACCCTTTGACGAAAGTCGTTCCGTCGGGCACGTTGTCGGTAAACCCTCCGCTCAAGTCGTCCAAAACCACGACCTCGTGCCCCAGCTTCAAAAGGCGTTCTGCAACATGAGACCCCATGAAACCGGCGCCGCCCGTAACTAACGAAATAGACATTTGGCTGCTCCTTTTGTCCTTGGACCGATTGTTTTTATTTTCCTAACGTCGACATTCGCCCCGTACCTAAAGAGGCCGATTGAGAGGCTGGCAGAGCTGCCTGCGAGGGTCCGCGCCATGCGGACACCAGTTTCCTCCACTTCGACGCAAACCAACCGCTCTGCATCACGGACCGGAGATAGCCATTCGTTACGATCTTTTCCCTTTGGACCTGCCCGCGCTTTCTGAGGAGCGCTGGGACTTGTCGAAGCGCATCAATTTTCCCCTTGAGAAAAGCGGCCCCGACGCCTAGCTTGATGAAGTAGGCTGCCCCGCCAATTTCATACGCGAGTCGCTGTGGAAGAGAAAGCAGCATCAATCCGAGGGGTAAATTTTTCAGATACACAAACTCAACATTGCGCTGAGTGAGAAAGATCTGCCGCGCAGGGTATTTGTTCATGGTTGCGCGATAGCGATGATAAACAATTGCGTGTGGAACAAAAACGCACTCATAGCCAACGAGCTGTGCCCGGAAGCTGAGATCAACGTCTTCGTAGAACGTAAAAAAATCCGGATCCAGGAAGCCGATGCGTTCGAGCATGCTACGCCGGTAAGCAGCCGCCCCCGCGCAGGCACCAAATACCTTGCGACGCTCCGACCAACCTGGTCCGTCCTGTTCGCCGCGGCCATGGTCTACAGCTAATCCAGCCGAAGTCAATCCGAATCCACAGTTGTCAATTCGGCTTCGCTCATCGAAGTACAGCATCTTGGAGGCGAACGTACCGACAGCTGGAAAGTCTTGAGCGGTTTTGTAGATCTCCTTCAGCCACTGAGGTTCCGCCTCCGTATCATTGTTTAGAAGGACGATCAAATTACCGCGTGCCTGCTTGTAACCCGCGTTATTCCCAGCGGCAAAGCCAACATTCTCGCTCAGTGCAACCACATTCACCTCCGGAAACTTCGCGCGAGCGTATTCGACCGACCCGTCCGTCGATCCGTTGTCCACCAAGATCGTTTCAAAGTCCCGGAAGGTCTGTCGCCGCAGCGCCGTCAGACACGTCTCCAGAAAGTGTTTCCCGTTCCAGTTCAGGACAATGACGCTCATTTCAGGCATTGGAAAGCCTCCTAGCACCGTTTCACTCAAGCTGCGGGCAACACATTAGTTGCGTGCGATGCAACTTCTGGCGGCGCGCCCTCGAGCGATCGAATTCCTAACCTTCCTGCTCGGCCATCCAAGAACCCCAAGAGCATCATTCTCAGGCAGGCGCGTTTCTGCTCACCAAAGGCCAGAATCGCGGTAGCGTGACGAAGCAGCCGCCGGAAAACGGAAAACTTGCTTTTCCAGTCCGGAAAGTAACTCCAGATCGTAAATGTTTCGTTCCGACTCATGTAATATTCCCGCCAAGGCGCGTGCCCGCCCCACGCTTTCGAATATCCGAAGATGTTTATTGTCCGTGGATTTCCTATCGCATGATCTAAGAGGCTCTTGCGAACCAGAGCGATCTTGTACCCGTGGCGTCGAAGACGGAGACAGTATTCGTAGTCCACAAAATCGATAAAGAAATCAGCTCGTGGCAACCCGACTTTGCCCACGACTTCAGAACGAATCAGGCTGCCTGACGAAATAACCGCATCAACAAAACACACTGGCTGGTCCGCTGACTCAGAGGGAGGGGGAGCCCAACCTCGCCGCCATAACATGCCTGGATAGGAGAGCCGCGTTCCTGAATGGATAGGGACGGGCGCCAGCAAGCCGACGCTTTCTGTCGAACCCTCAATCGTCGCCAGCCCTTCTAGAAGCTTTTCCAGTCCGTCTTCTGCGGGCACACTGTCATGATCAAGGAGCCAAACCCAATCATGCTTCTTTTCCTCCGCCGCATAAGCGAGACCCGAGGCGTAGCCGCCTCCCGCGCCGAGATTGTTGGGAAGGTCTAACACGGTCAGCTCAGGGTATCTTGCGGATAAGAGGTCGCGCGTCCCATCAGTCGAGCCGTTGTTCACTACAATGATTTCCTGAAGCCGCCAGCTCTGCCGCAGCAAAGCTTCGAGTTGGACAGACAAAAACTGCTCCGAGTTGTACGCGAGTGTAACGCTCGCGATGGACAGTTCTTTTGTCATCGGCTTTCCGTGCCAACCCACCTTGGCATCTGCCGCAAACCAATTGCAGTCACCTGGGCTGCAGGCTTGGCGTTAAAGATCTTGGTGCTGATGGATTATTCGCGGCATTTCGCAACCTATGGAATATCGCGATGAAAAGACCGAACGTAGCGCCAGCAAACGATGAGGTCAGATAGGGATTGGTCCAACTTGCGAGCAACCACAGGAGAAAGAGTAGAAAAATCCACAGCTTCGCCGGATGCCTCGCGGCTACTAAGTCACGCGCTGAGGCAGCAACTAGCAGCAAAATTCCAGCCATTCCGATGATCCCAAACTGCATCAGGAAGGCCAGCCACTGCAGTTCGTAGGAGTACATGTGCAGTTCGCTGCGAATGTTCGTATTGACGTGCGTTCCGAGTCCTTTCCCCAAAATCGGTCTGACCTCGATTTCCCCAATGAGCGCTCTTGACTGTTCGGCACGAATGACATCCGAGATCTCCGTCTCGTTGGAGAGGAACCGAGCCGCGAAAATTGTATTAAACGCATCATAAAACGAGGAACTGATGGCCAGCACGGCTACAACGCTCACCACGAGCATTTTCCATCTGCGGTCAACGATCATCGCCAGAACGATCGCAACGAAGTAAAGCAGCCAGATGTACCGGGAAAATGCGACGAATCCTGATCCCAGCAGAACAAATAAAATCACCGCTGTCGACAATCGGCCGAGTCGGACTCCACTCACGCTCCGGGCCAGGAGTGCAAACAGCGCGAAAGCTCCAAGGATGTCGGCAGGAAACTCGATTCTGAACAAACCCAAAACGGCGTCGCCAGTCACCAGAGACAGCTGGCCGAATATGGACTGCACAGCTTGGACGGGATCGATGTTATAGGCAAACATCCCTACAATTAGGACCAGCTTTAGACAGGACAAGAAAAAAAGTCCGTAGATGACAGTAGTGATAAGGCTTTCGGCTCGCACCAGTCCTCTTCGAATCGAGAAGAGGCTCAGCCATGCGATCAGGATGGCTGAAGCCACGTCCCGAACTTGGTAGAAAACTTCACCCATATCCGCTTGGCCATTCAGCACACCGACCAAGATCCAGAAGCACAAACAGGCCCCGATTATAGTGAGCGAAACTATTTCAGAACGTAAGAGCCCGTCGCGTCCGAAGATTAGATAAAGCATGAACGCAACAAGGAATGCTCCGAGGGAGATTACCTTGACGTTAATTCCGAATACGGAACCGGTCGGAAGAAATACCACCAGAAACACCAGGACCAGAAACAGTCCCGAGGAGACGGATCGGATATGGGAGGAAAAAGTGTTGGTGATCATTGGCCGGTTGCTCTCAGCCCCGTTCATAAGACAGTTCGGGTCTTGGCAAAATCGCGACACCTACGCCAGAGACTAACCTGCCTTGTGAGCACGTCACCGAACCAGCTCTCGGCATTCGATATTCCGTAACTACTCTTGGGCTGAATTACTATCGGCCTGGACTCCACGACCTGGTACTGGTATCTATCCCTCAACTCTTCTACGAAGCAGCCGTCTGCCTCATACGAGTCTGAGTCCGGCCATCTCCCTATTGCTTTTTTATGAATGAACATCCCTGTTCCTGTCCTGCAACGGCCCGGGGGTAAATAAAAGAATACCTTGCCGTGCCTGAGGATAGGGAACACTGCCCACGGTTCGGTAACGGCATCCAACACTCTCAACACATCCTTGTCCGCGAAATAATCATCATCGTCTACGTACAATATGTAATCGCCTTTGGCTTGTTCCCATATCTGATGTCGGCAAGTGTGCCCGTAATTTTTATGCCTTTTATCGCAGTGGGAATATGACCGGTTGGCTTTCAACGGAATCGACTTTATGATCTCCCGCTGATCCGCGGTCATATTGCCGCGAGGCATATCAATTACCACCAAGTGTTCCCAATCGGACTGACTCTGGCTGTCTATGCTGTCGCACAATCGTAGCAACGATCGTCTGCATATCGTGGGAGTCACAATCGTGTACCTCATTCCCAGCCTGACCCTTTCTTTAGCGCGCGGGATCGGTTGCACATTGGAAGATATACAGACTGCGTTCGTGACTTTACACTCGTGAGGATCGCTTTACTACTACGATCTTCCGGTAATAAGGTTCGCGGTCAGCCCGACGCAGCAAGCGTTCGATCAGTCGAGGTAGGACGGCCAAAAGAATCATGAAGCAGTACACGCCTAACCGATGCATCTCCCGTCTCATAACCCAGTTGTGAAAAACCACGTTCTCGTTGTCAAAGCTACTTACCGTCCACTCATTTCGCAGTTCGTCGAAGAGGTCTTCCGTCGGATACGGCTGATTCTGAAAGTGCTCCTGCAACCAAACCGGCCTATCTTGGCGGCGGCGGTCATAGGCTTCAGCGAGCTTGTGATCATACTCAAGAGCAGTGCAGCCAGAGGGGAACCCGAACACCGCGACCTTGCGCACTACCCGCAAAGATTCGCGTATTACTGCCAACCTTTGGTCCGGCGGGACATGTTCTAGTACATCTGACGCCACCACCGCATCGAAGGATCGGTCTCCGAACGGCAATTGTGCCCCCGATCCAATGACCGGAATCATCGGAGGTCGCGGCCTAAATTCAAATTTTACGTCGCACCCGATAAAGGGCGCGTGATAGAACTTTCCGATGCCAACGGACCCCGAGCCGATTTCCAAGATTGAGTCCGTTTCAGCCAATTGTTGTTTCAGCACTCTCAGAATCGGGAAGTAGCGCGCTGCCCAGTTCAGCATCCGGTATGAATCTCCTTGCAATGCGGGGGACGGGAAGAAATTTTTCTACAATTTCCAGGTCAAAACTGTCGAAAAATCGGAACAGCAACAAAAGCACCAGATAAGCGCCGGCGAACACGAGAGCCTCGCCAAACAGCGTGATCCACCTGGCCTCCGCCGAACGCTCAAAAACGAAAAGGACCGCAGCAGCAAGCAGGGAAGAAATAACTGGCTTCAGATACGCCTTCCTTGCCAAATCCGCGAGCGGGCTCTTCGTCTCCAACTGATACTCGATGAGAAAGAATCCGGAAGCGAGACAAATGGAAAGCGAAGTCCCAATTACAGCGCCTCGAAAGCCAAACGCCCGGATCAAAAATAGACTGAGCGTGAGATTCAGCACAATTCCAAGAGTTGCACTACGCAGGCCGGGGCGCAGCTTTCCCCGGCCCGTCAGAATTAGGAAACCCGGCCCAGTCATTAGGTTAATAACATTAACAGCTAACAAAACGCTGAACGGCAAAGCGAGGAAGCTGTAAGAAGAGCCAACCCAAAGAACGATGAAACGCTTTGCTTCCAGCATGGTGTAAACGACTAGGGGTATTCCTATGAGCGCGAGATATTTATGGGTGCGAAGATAGAGATTCATGATTCTGCCTGTATCATTGCGAGCGTCTAACTCGGAGGCAGCGGGCATAACGGGCGCCAAGACGAGGCTTGGGATTGCTCGGAGCTTCAATGCTAGGTCGCTCGAAATCTCGTACCATCCAACGGAAAGCACTCCGACAAAACTGGCCAAGTAGAACTTTTCAATCTGATTGTGGATCGCCACGGCCACTTGCGTTATATAGGCCTTCACGCTGAAGCTGAGGACTTCCCTCGCCACCTGCCAGCGGCAGTGGGCCAGTCTCACCTTTACCTCCGGCAGAAGGCACCACACCACATAGGCGTAAACCAGGGTCACGACCCAGGCGGCACTAACATATCCATAGAGGATTCCTCTTAACCCTAGATTCGCTCGCAGAAATACAACGCTGAGCCCAGCGCTCAAGACTAAGTTCAGGCTACTGATCCCGGTACTCAAGTCCATCCTCTGAAGCCCCACCACAATCGAGGAGAGCAGTAGGGTCAGAATATTCGCGAACACAAGCAAGATCAGGAATCGCCAGAGAACCACCAGAAGGTCTGGGGATAGTTGGCTGTTTCGAAAGAGCAACGACAAAAGGACATGCGAGCCCGCGAAAAGAATGCCGGCCGCCGCACAGGCAATGCTGAGATACAACACGAACCCCGTGCTGATCAGTTGCCCCAGAGCTCGAAAATCCTTGAGCGCGTATTGCTGCGCCACGTGTTTGCTAACGCTGGTGACGAGGCCGAAGTCAGCCAAGGATGTCATGCCGTTCACGGCAAGGAATACAGCCCAAGTGCCGTAGCCGGCAGGCCCAAGCTTCTTCAGAAAATAGGGAATCAGAAGAAATGGCAATGGCGCGAGCAGGATGGATCTTGCTGCTGTGTAAAACACGTTCCGCGTAACCTTGGCGCCCAAGGGGATTTGCTCACGCGCAACAAGACTTCGAAGAGCTTCCATCCTTTTATCTAAGCCTCATAAGTGTGCTACCTTTCCGAATGATTTCGCCGCACTCTGCCACACACTCACTCAACCTTTTCACCGGAATCACGCAAAGCCTCCACGGAATAGCTGTACGGTTGGGGTCGCTATTGTCGATTCCGTTCCGACAGGTCTTGCCAAAATCGGTTCTAGGTCGACCGCATCCACGTCGACAGCAATCGAGCGCACGATCAAGTCAATCGAGAGGATCACGCGTAGGTTGGCTTTTCTGCGCACCAAGATGCCCTCTGTCCCCTCAAGAGGTCCTCGAAGGATTCGGACACGTTTCCCAATCGTTAGATAGGGGTGAGGCTCCGCTCGCAGTTGCTTGCACAAAGCACCACGCAGCGATTCGACATCTTGGTCCGGAAGCGGAGCGGGTGTGCCGTTAAACCCCACTAGCCTCGCCACACCAGGAACTTGTAGCACCCGCAATCGATCCATCAGCGCCATCCGGACAAAAACGTAACCGGGGAAAAGCGGAAGCTGCAAGCGCATCCGACGATCTCTCCAGCGTCGTACAGTTTCATAGGCCGGAAGAAATGATTCGACGGATCTCTGTTCGAGCTGTTCGCGCACCCTCTTCTCATGATTCGCACGGGTATAAGCAGCATACCAGCGCAACTGCATGGGATCTGTCGATAAGAACCCCTGTTCTCTTGGCTCGAGAATTTGAACCACTGAGGCCGCCATCGCTTGAGCCTTCTCGGTGCTGTTCACAGCTTCGCCCCGTCACTTACAGGGGCGTTTGTGACCTAACCCAATTAGAATTAAATACTTACAGCCAAAACCAGCTCTTATAGCTCCGATCCGTCCTCGTCCCGGTGTCGATGAGCCAAACTTTTAAACTCCTTAGCGGAATGGTCGTCCGAACCGTTCTGTCCGAATCTCGAAAGGCTCGCCTTAACAGTCGAAAACACTTCCTCCGCAAACACCTTCCTGGTATCGCTTGAATCTGTTTGATCCCATGCTTTTTTGCTAAATATCCATGTCGTTGCTATAGCAAACGCAAACGCGGTTCCGAAGAACATGACTAGCATCCGCGGGGGAAACGATTTCTTATCTGGAATGTTTGGAGAATCTAGTACCTTGACAGTGGGAATCTCTTTCACTTCCTGGACCTTGGCCATTTCGTACTCTTTGGTTAAGGATTCGAAAACCGCTTCTTGCACGCGCGTCCGCCGGTAAAGGTCGGCGTAAGTGACTCCAAGCAGTGGTAGCTTGCGGATTGATGGATAGAGGAAGTCCTCTCGCTGGGCGGAAGGTTCTGAAGCTTGTTCGCCCTTACCTCCAAGCTTTTCGAGTTGGTGTTTCAGTTCCCCGATGCGCGCTCTCACGGAGCGGACGCGCACGTTGTTGTCAGTGTAGATTTGCTTGAGGCCTTCAAGCTCTGATTGAGCAGCGATGTATTGTCCCTGCAAACTGGCGGCCGCTTCCACCATGGCTTTGCCTTGTTCCTTGATGTCGATGGCGGTGTTCTTACTCGAGAACTGACTGAATTCTTTTTCTGCTGCTTCCAAATCCTGACTCACATCCTTGAGCCGTTCCTCAAGAAAGATTCGTTCCCGCCTTGCGGATGAAGTGCTCAATTCCGCGACAAGGCGGTTGAGTTCGGCGACATAGGCTTCGCCCATGGCGGCTGCGCGTTTCGGATCGTGGTCGCTGACGCTTAACGTGATGATTTGGCTCTTCCGGTCTACGCTGATGCCAGTGCGCTGGCCTAAATCCTTACGTGCATCTTCCATGCGGCGATCCCCGTACAGCTTCTTCAGATCGAACTGCTGGATGAGTTTGTCCTGGACCGTGCGGCTGGAGAGAATGCCGACGAAAATGTCGCTGGTGCTTTTTAAACCGAGCATTTCTGTCGCGATGCTTCCCATCCCACCGGCGCTGCCGGATAACGCAGCGGCGGCCATGGCCAGTCCTCCGGATTGGTTGGAATCGGGAGGCATAAGGCGTGCAACCGATTCGTAGCGGGGCGGGATAAGGAATGCAATGAGCGTACTCGCAAGCAGCCCATAAAGGACAACGCGAGCAAGCAACCGGCGGTGCTCCCAGAGAAGCCGCAGATGTGCGACCGAGTTTCCAGGACCATGAGGCGCTTTCTCAGGTTCAGAAGGGAAGAGTTCGTGTTCTGGCAACTCAGGCACAGGCTGACGAGCGGGAGCGCTACCCGTGTAATTCATGGCCGGTCTCCCGTCCCCAACGTGGCTCCCTGTGCATTCACGGCAGGATGCTGGAGCAATTTATGCGGCTCAAAAAGAATCTGTACTGTGGCCGTCACGTTTCTGGATGGGTTGGGCTGTATCACGGGAAAGAGCCATCGTTCGTGTTTTACAGAAACAGAAAGGCTAAGATCCGCACGCAATGAATAATCCGTCCGAACACCTGCGTCCGTGAGCGTGCCACCCCCAGGAACGAACTCCTGGCTAACTTTCTGGTGGCGGAAATAGAACTGCAAACGATTGCGAGGGCTAAACCAGTAGTTCGTCCAAGCTTGCGCGCCTTGCCCGGCGCGGCCCATCCAACTCCCCAACACATTGCCGTTGTTCGTATATCCGTTCAGATAGCGATTCGCTGCGTAATAAAAGCCGGTCGGGTTCAAGCCAGTCTCTATCGTTCCGCCGCGGATCGGGTTGTCGGTGTAGCCGCCCTCGGCGCGAAAATCTAGTTTCGAAAGCTTCGGGAAATGGGGAACATAAATCCCCGCGCGCCACACGGCGCGTTCCGGATATCCAAAGGGCAGGGGCCTGGCCTTAGGGTCGATGAAGAAAATGATCTGGTCGTGCGTAAAGCCGTCGCCATAAAACGTCAGCCAGTTGCGCAGCTTGGGAATCCGGTAGGTAAAATCGAGACCCGTGAAACGGCTCGACTTAGAACCGCCTCCAGGGAGATCGCCACCCGTGTCAAACAAGCTATTCACGAAGGTGCCCAGCGTTGCTGGAACACCTGTGCCGCCGAAGATCGTCGTGTACGAGAGCCCCACCTCGAGGTCTCGCGATGGCTTGAAGCTGATTTTTTCGCCTTCGGTGAATGGCTGAGGACT
>Ga0307479_10000784_pt1 | contig 28913 bp, 23 predicted proteins | sample atmos_gasesECM4C_FD_203743 | JGI IMG/M metagenome (GOLD analysis project Ga0307479, IMG submission 203743) | Hardwood forest soil microbial communities from Morgan-Monroe State Forest, Indiana, United States - atmos_gasesECM4C_515 | ecosystem: Environmental > Terrestrial > Soil > Temperate...
GCCGCTCCACTCCACGCACACCGCGTGGCGTTCGGCGGCATCGAGCAGCGGCAGCCCGGACAGACCCACGGTAGGATCCGCCACCGCGCCGGCCAGCAGATTGCCAAGCTGACGCACCATCCGGCGGACCGTCACCGCATCGAACAGGTCGGTGTCGTACTGCAAGGAGCCGCACAGGCGGCCACGCACTTCCGCCGTTTTGAGGAGCAGGTCGAGCTGGGAGCCCTGCTCGGCGAGCCGCAGAGACTCCAGCTCGAGCCCGCCGAGCTGCATGCGCTCGCCCGCCTCGCCAGCGGCGATCGCCGCAAGGGCCTGCTCTTCTCGTGATCTGCCGCGGTACATCACGAGCAGCGTCTGGACCAGAGCCGGCCGGCCGGGATCGCGCCACGGCACCAGCCGGTCGACCAGCAACGAGAAGGGAAAGGGCTGGTGCGCAAACCCCGCCAGCAACACGGCACGCAAGCGGTCGACGAGAGCGGCGAAGCGCAGGTCGCCGGAGATCGCAGCACGCAGTGGCACGATATTGACGAAGTACCCGATCAGCCGGGTCCAGTCCGAGCGGCTGCGGCTCGCCACGGGTGCTCCGACCAGCAGGTCGTCCTGACCGGTCAGGCGGTGGAGAAGCGTCATGTAGCCGGCCAGCAGCATCGCGAAGAGCGTGACGCCGCGCGTCCGGGCCAGCGAGCCGAGAGCTGACGACAGATCGGCAGTGAGGCGAAACGTCTCCGCCCGGCCACGGTAGGAGGGCAGCTGCGGCCGGCTGTGGTCCAAAGGAAGGTCCAGCGCCGGCAAGCGTCCGGCTAGGGTTTCGCGCCAGTAGCGCCACAGGAGCTCGCCTTCGGCTCCCGCCAGCCGCTCCGCCTCCCAGCGCACGTATTCGGCATAGCTCGATCTCAGCGGCTCCATGACCGCCGACGGTCCACCCGTCTCTTGTACATAGAGAAGGCCCAGCTCCCGGCTCAGCACGGCAAGTGACCAGAAGTCGGAAACAATGTGATGCATCGCGAGCACCACGACCGCCGCCTCTGCAGACTGCTGAAAGAGGGCCACCCTGAGCAGCGGTCCCCGCTCGAGATTGAATGGCCGGTAGGCCTCCTGCCGGCAGTGCCTGTCGAGCGCTGCCGGGCTCCAGGTCACGGCGCTCTCGACGACGAGCTCTGGTTCCAAGAGCTTGACGACTTTCTGGCGGGGCTCTCCGCCCACCGCGTCAAAAATGGTGCGGAGCGCCGCGTGCCGCATGGCCAGGGCGGATAGCGCCCGGCGAAGTGAGGTCGCATCCGGCGCCGGCCGCACCCGCACGGCGGCGGCGACATTGTGGACGCCGGTCTCTGGGGCAAGGCGGTACTGAAGCCAGAGTGCCCGTTGCCCGAAGCTGAGCGTCTCCTCGTTGACGGCGGGAGGGTCGCTGCGTCCGGTGACGGCCTCGGACTCGCGGTGCAACTCCCCGAGCATCGATCTCGCGATGTCGGCCAGGCTCCAACCTCCGAGCACGTCGGCAGGTGAGAGCTGGGTGCCGAACCGGTCCTCCAGACCGCCCAAAATCTCCGCGGTATCCAGCGAATCGAAGCCCAGACTGGTCAGCGGCTTCTCGACGGAGCTCGGCCCAACTGACACCGAGGTCTTTGCCGCAACCAACTCGCGCAGCGCCTCGATGAGGGCTGCCAAACGCTCGCCGGGCACCAGGCACCCTGGGGCTCGATCGCGAGAGTCAGCCGCAGACGCGGCCGGAAGCGTCGTCACGGCTCAGCCATCCATGCGCAGAAGCGGGGGCGTAGATTGCCGGATGGGTAACGCGGATATACCGCACCAGGGTAGAGTCGGTGCGAGCGCAGGAGAGAATGAAGGCGGCGCCGGCAGGCGTGCTGCCTTGCTCCGCCCCGCTCGCAGGTGAACCCATATGATTTCAGTATCATGCATATCTAGCTATATTCTATGATCTTCTCATAAGAAGTCAATGCTATTAATGAGGAAGCGCTCCGGCCGCCTGGGCCGGCACCGTAGAAGGCGGCGCCTCCGCCGCGCGGCGCCGGCCGGACGCGCGGGCGCCCGACGAAGGCGACGCCAAGATCGACGGTGCCGCCGAAGCCCGGACCGGCGCTCGGCGCGGTGCCCCAGCCCAGGCCGGCGTAAGGAGCAAGGCTCGGATCATCGACCTTGCCGTGGAGCGTGCCGACCAGCGAGGCGGGCAGCTGCAGGCCGTCAGCTGGGCCGCGGCCGGGCGCGCACCGGCGGCGTGCGCCTCTCCCGCAAACCGGAAGCCGCGGGTCCGCCGTAGGAGCGGTAGTAGACTGTGTCGCCGGCGGCGCGAAGGCGCCGGCCGCGGTTGGTCACAGGCTGGGCTTTCATTCCATTACGTGCGACCCTGCGCGGTCGGGGTCCGGAAAGGTGCGGACTGCGATGCAGATAGCAATGATCGGGCTGGGCCGGATGGGCGGCAACATGGTGCGCCGCCTGCTGCGGGGCGGGCACCAGTGCGTGGTGTTCGACCGCAACCCTGAAGCGGTGGCGGAGCTGGTGAAGGAGGGCGCGGTGGGGGCGTCGTCGCTGCAGGACGTCGCCGCCAAGCTCGAGCAGCCGCGCACCGTCTGGCTGATGCTCCCCGCCGGCGAGATCACCGAGGGGACGGTCGGCGCGCTGGCCGGACACCTCGAGTCGGGCGACGCGGTGATCGACGGCGGCAACTCGTACTACAAGGACGACGTGCGCCGGGCCGGCGAGCTGGCCGGCAAGGGCATCCACTACCTCGACGCCGGCACCAGCGGCGGCATCTGGGGCCTCGAGCGCGGCTACTGCTTGATGATCGGCGGGCCGCGCGAGGCGGTGACCCGCCTCGATCCGGTCTGGCGGACGCTGGCCCCCGGCCAGGGCTCGATCCCGCCCTCGGCCGGCCGCGAAGGGAAGACGAGCACCGCAGCGGAGGGCTACCTGCACTGCGGCCCCGCCGGGGCCGGGCATTTCGTCAAGATGGTGCACAACGGCATCGAGTACGGCCTGATGCAGGCTTACGCCGAGGGCTTCGACATCCTCAAGAACGCGGTCTCGACCGAGCTGCCCGAAGGGCATCGCTTCGACCTCGACCTCGCCGACGTCGCGGAGCTTTGGCGCCGCGGCAGCGTGGTGTCGTCGTGGCTGCTCGACCTGTCTGCGCTGGCCCTCGCCGAGAGCCCCGACCTGGCGGGCTACACCGGCTTCGTTCACGATTCGGGCGAAGGGCGCTGGACGATCACCGCCGCGCTCGAGGAGGCGGTGCCGGCCGATGTGCTGGCGGCGTCGCTGTTCGCGCGCTTCCGCTCCCGCCAGGAGCACACCTTCGGCGAGAAGATGCTGTCTGCCATGCGGCAGAAGTTCGGCGGCCACCTGGAGCGGCCGGCGGGCGGCTGAACGCTGCCGGCCGGGCATTGCCGGCCGAGCGCTGCCGGCCGAGCGCTGCCGGCGGGCACTGCCGGCCGAACGCTGCCACGAGGAGATCCCATGTCGGAGTCAGCCATCCCGCAGCCCCCGGAGCACCCCAAGGTGGAGCGCAACCCGGCGCCGCCCTGCGTGCTGGTGATCTTCGGCGCTTCCGGCGATCTCGCGAAGCGCAAGCTGATCCCCGCGCTCTACAACCTGGCGGCGGCCAGCTTCCTGCCTGACGAGTTCGCGGTGCTCGGCATCAGCCGTTCGCCGATGAGCGACGACGAGTTCCGCCGGAAGATGGTCGAGGACCTGCACACCTTCGAGACCGGCACGCTCGACCAGGAGCGGGTCGAGTGGCTGAAGCGCCGGCTGTCGTACGTGTCGGGCGACTTCGACCAGCCGGAGACCTTCGAGCGGCTGCGGACGACGCTCGCGGCGATCGACGAGCAGTGGGGGACGGGAGGCTCGTACCTGTTCTACCTGGCGGTGCCGCCCAGCCAGTTTGCCGCCATCATCCGGCGGCTCGGGGACGCCAGGCTGACCTGCGAGGAAGACGGCAAGTGGCGGCGGGTGGTGATCGAGAAACCGTTCGGCCACGACCTCGAGAGCGCCCGGCGCCTCAACCACGACATCCGCGAGGTGGTGGAAGAGACGCAGATCTACCGCATCGACCACTACCTCGGCAAGGAGACGGTGCAGAACATCCTCGCCTTTCGCTTCGCCAACGGCATCTTCGAGCCGATCTGGAACCGGCGCTACATCGACCACGTGCAGATCACCGTCGCCGAGACCGTCGGCGTCGAGTCGCGGGGCTCCTACTACGAGGAGGCCGGGGCGCTGCGCGACATGGTGCAGAACCACATGTTCCAGCTGCTGGCGCTCACCGCCATGGAGCCGCCGATCTCGTTCGCGCCGGACGTGGTGCGCGACGAACGGGTGAAGATCCTGCGCGCCGTGCGCACGCTGGCTCCCGAGGACGTGCTGCGCGAAACGGTGCGCGGCCAGTACGGCCCCGGCGCGGTGAACGGCAAGCCGGCGCCGGCCTACCGCGCCGAAAAGGGCGTCTCGCCGAGCTCGAACGTCGAGACCTACGTGGCGCTCAAGCTGTACGTCGACAACTGGCGCTGGGCGGACGTGCCCTTCTACCTGCGCACCGGCAAGCGGCTGCCGCGCCGCGTCACCGAGGTGGCGATCCAGTTCAAGCGCGCGCCGTTCATCCTGTTCCGCGAGACGCCGGTCGAGCAGCTGGAACCCAACATCCTGGTGCTGCACATCCAGCCGGACGAGGGGATCTCGCTGTCGTTCGAGGGCAAGGTGCCGGGGCCGGTGATGCGGCTCGGCCAGGTGCGCATGCACTTCCAGTACTCCGACTACTTCGGCAGCCGGCCCGAGACCGGCTACGAGACACTGCTCTACGATTGCATGGCCGGCGACTCGACGCTGTTCCAGCGCAGCGACCTGGTGGAAGTGGGATGGTCGCTGGTGATGCCGATCATCGACGTGTGGTCGGCGCTCGCGCCGCGCAACTTCCCCAACTACGCGGCCAACTCCTGGGGACCGCGAGCGGCGGACGATCTCATCCAGGCGGATGGGCGGCGGTGGAAGAACAACGGCTGAGCGGCGGCGGCCGCGGGGAAGTGCGCATCGTCGCCGACGCCGAGGAGCTGACGCGCGCGGCGGCCGGCGAGGTGGCCGCGACGCTGGCGCGCGCCGCCGTCAAGGTCGCTGCCGACGCTGCCGCGCGCGCCGACGAAGATGCCGTTGCTCGCGACTCCGCGCGCGGCGAGGGAGACACCGCCGTTGACGGCGCCCGCGGCGCCGGCGCGCGTGCCGCCTTTCCGAGCTTCGTGCTGTCGGGCGGCTCGACGCCGCGGGCGCTCTACCGGCTGCTTGCCGATGCGCACGCGCCGTGGCGCGGCCGCATCGATTGGCCGGCCCTCCATTTCTTCTGGGGCGACGAGCGCCACGTGCCGCCCGACCATCCCGACAGCAACTTCCGCATGGCGCGCGAGGCGATGCTCGACCACGTGCCGGCGCCCGCGGCGCACGTGCATCGCATCGCGAGCGAGGAGCCCGACGCCGCGCGCGCGGCCGAGCGCTACGAGCGCGAGCTGATCGATCTCTTCGGGTTGCGGGCCGGCGGCCAGGATGGGGAAACCGCGCGGCCCGCGGGGCGCGCCGCGGAGTTGGACTGGCCGCGCTTCGACCTGGTGCTGCTGGGACTGGGCGAGGAAGGCCATACGGCGTCGCTGTTTCCCGGCAGCCCGCTGCTCGCCGGCACGCCGATGCTCGCCGGCACGCGGCCGCCCGGACGGCTGGCGGCGGCGGTCTGGGTCGACAAGCTCGCGACGTGGCGCGTCACCTTGACGCCGGCGGCGCTCAATCACGCGGCGACGGTGATCTTCCTGGTGAGCGGCGCCGCCAAGGCGCCGGCGCTCGCGGCGGTGCTCGAAGGCGAGCCGCGGCCCCTTCTCTATCCCGCGCAGGTCGTGGCGCCCAGCGACGGCAGGCTGCTGTGGCTTGTCGATCGGGCCGCGGCGGCACAGCTCGCGTCGCACGGGTAGGTCAGCAGCCTTACAGCGGTGTGGGTTTGCGGCGCCGTGGCGCGCAGTGCCGCGCGGGTCTCGCTGCTCAGTGCGCTAGCGGGCTTGCGGCGCCGCGGCCCCGGGCGGTGGCGGCTTCATGCCCCGGGGACGGGGCCGAGCCGATGGAAAGCTTCAGAGGAGCAGGTGTGGCGGGCGGGGCGGGGAGGCGTGTGAAGGCGACGCTGGGAAACAGCAGCACTGGGACGACGGCAAGCGGGAGCGCCCAGAAAGATCCAGAACGTCGCCTGACAAAGAGCTCGGCCGCTTCGATCTCACCCGGGGAACGAGCTCACCGGGTGAGGTCATGGGCCTTCTACTTCGCCGCCGGCTTCTTGGCGGCAGCCTTCTTGGCCGGAGCCTTGGCCTTGACCACCTTGGCGGCCGTGGTCTTCTTGGCGGGCTTCTTGGCCGCAGCCTTCTTGGCCGGAGCCTTGGCCGTCTTCTTCGCGGTGGTCTTCTTCGCCGCCTTCTTCGGTGCTGCCTTCTTCGTCGCTGCCATTCACATCTCCTTTCTAGAGAGGTGCCCGTAAACGCTGGGCGGAAGATTTGTAAGTAAGGGTACCCCCACAACATGTAGCGTGTCAAGATTTTTCGCACCTCAACCCTTAGTGCCGCTGACCAGATGCTTGTGCAGCGGCCCTCGCGCGGTTTCCCGGCCGGTTCAGCAGGCGCGGCGAGCGGCCGCGCGGCCGCCTCGAGACCTCGCCCGGCAGGCCCGCGGCAGGCAGCGGCGGGTGCGAGGAAAGGCCCGCGGGACAAGGGTTTTACGCGAGGGGTGGCGGCCGGTGACAGGCCGTGCGGGACGATCGCCGCGCCGCGCGAGAGCGATCGTCGGCGGTCGGCGAGCGATCGGCGAGCGACGATCGTCGGCCGTCGGCGAGCGCTGAGCGGAAGCCGCGCGAGTGGTGCGCGAGAGAGCGAGCCGGGCGCGCATGCAGTGCGGCGGCGCGAAGATCGGGCCGGCGGCGCGCAGCATGCGCGGCGGCTCGAGCGGCCGCGGGCTGCGTTCGGCCACCGCGCGCGGGCGTCCGGCAGGCCCGCGGGCGGCGCGTGGCAGGTGCGAGGAAAAGCCCACGGGACAAGGGTTTCCCGTGATGGGCGGTGGTCTCTGTCCTAGTAGGCGTTGATGCGCAGCGCGTGGCGGAGGGTGAGCCAGAGGATCTTGAAGTCGAGGCCCAGCGACCAGTTCTGGATGTAGTAGAGGTCGTACTGGATGCGCTTCTTGATCGACGTGTTGCCGCGCCAGCCGTGCACCTGAGCCCAGCCGGTGATGCCTGACTTGACGCGGTGGCGGAGCATGTAGCGCGGGATCTTGTGCTTGAACTCCCGCACGAAGCTGGGGCGCTCGGGGCGCGGGCCGACGACCGACATGTCGCCGCACAGCACGTTCCAGACCTGCGGCAGCTCGTCGAGCGACCAGTGGCGCAGGAAGGTGCCGACGCGCGTGCGGCGCGGATCGTCCTTGATCGCCCACACCGGCCCGCTGGTCGCCTCGGCGTCGACGCGCATGGAACGGAACTTGAGGATCATGAACGGCTTGCCGTCCAGCCCCATGCGCTCTTGACGATAGAAGATGGGGCCGCGGTCCTCGAGCCAGATGGCGACCGCCAAGAGCGGCAGCACCGGCAGCACGACGAGCAGCGCCGCGGCGGCAATCGCCAGGTCCATGCCGCGCTTGACCATGCTGTTCCAGCCCTGCAGCGGCACCTGCGAGAGGTTGATGACCGGCGTGCCGTCGACGTCCTCGAGCGTGGCGTTCAACGTCGCGTATTGCAGGATGTCGGGAACGAGCCGGATCTCGACGCACTCGCGCGCCATCAGCTCGAGCAGGTGCAGCAGCTTCTTGTGGGCCTCGAGCGGCAGCGCCAGGAACACCTGGTCGATGCTGCGCTGCTCCAGCACTTCCTCGGCCTGGCGCAGGGTGCCCACGACCGGCACGCCGCACACCAGGGTGCCGAGCTTGCCCGGGTCGTCGTCGAGGAAGCCCACCACCTCGAATCCCATCTCGCGATGCGCCAGGATCTTCTGCGTGATCTCGCGGCCGAGGCTGCCGGCGCCGACGACCAGGATGCGCTGCAGGTTGTGACCCTTCAACCGCACGCGGCGCATCGCCCAGCGCGCCAGCATGCGAGTGCCGGCGACGAACACCAGGTCCACCAGCGCGAAGAGACCGAGGAAGGCGCGGCTGTAGGTGAAGTATTCGTGGCTGCCCGGCGCCGCCGGCGGGCGGTACCAGGCGATCACCACCGACAGCAGGACCGTGGCGAGCAACACCGCCAGCAGGATGGTGACGGTCTCGTCGATCTGGCTGCGGCCGCGGCGGCTTTGATAGAGGCCGTGGAAGTAGAACACCAGCGGCCACAGCACCAGGACGAACGGCAGCAGGTAGAGGTAGGGGCCGAAGCTCGGGACGCTCTTGGTGAGCGGGATGACCGCGAGCTCGAAACGCAGCAGCCAGGCGGCGGCGAAGGCCGCCAGCGTCGCCGCCAAGTCGGTCGCCAGGTAGATGCCCGAGGTGATGCGATGACGTTGTCGGATCAACGGAGGTGTACCCTCGACACTTGCCGCGAGATCAGTGCCCGGCCCTCGTTGTTGGCCACCAGCGACCGCATCCGGTCGGCAAAGTGCCCGGCGGCAAACGACTCCGCCCGGTTGCGCAGGTCCAAGGGATTCCAGCTCATCTGCCCGGCTTTGTCAATCGCGGCGGCGAGCGCGGCGGCTGAGCCGGGACCATGGCCGTCACCCGGGTCGTCGTAAAGCACCCCGTGACGGCCGTCGGCGACGACGTCGAGCACGCCGCCGCGCGCCGCCGCCACCACCGGCGTGCCGCAGGCCAGGGACTCGACCGCGGCGATGCCGAAGTCCTCGACTCCGGGCTGCACCAGCATGCGGGCGCCGCGGTAGAGATCGCGCAGCTGCTCGTCGTCGACCCGTCCCAGCAGCCGGGCGCCCGGGCCGGCCAGACGCGCGAGGCGCGCGCGTTGGGGGCCGTCGCCGGCGATGCGCAGCTCGATGCCGGCGCGCTCGCAGGCGGCGATGGCGACCTCGATGCGCTTGTACGGGGCGAGCGCCGAGACGACCAGCGCGTAGCCGCCGCGCCCGCCGCCGGCGGCGCCCGGCTTGGACGCCGCAGCCCGGGCCGGCGCCGAAGCCGGCGCGGGAGTGAAGTAATCCACCGCCACGGGCGGATGCACCACCTCGGCGTCGCGGCCGTAGTAGGCGCGGATGCGGCGCGCCACGAAGCTCGAGTTGGCGACGAACAGATCGACGCGCGCGGCGGCGGCGGCGTCCCAGGCGCGCAGCGCGGTGAGGGTGAGCGACCGCACCCGCGCCAGCAGGCCGCGGCGCCGCGGGAAGTAGGCGTGCTCCTGGTCCCAGGCGTAGCGCATCGGCGTGTGGCAGTAGCAGACATGGAGACCGTCGGGCGGCGGAATGATGCCCTTGGCGACGCAGTGGCTCGACGAGATCACCAGGTCGAAACCCGCCAGGTCGAATTCCTCGATGGCGGCCGGGAACAGCGGCAGGTAACGCCGGTAATGACGGCGGATGCCGGGCGCGCGCTGCAGGAAGCTGGTGTGGATCGGATGGCGCTCGAGCGCGGCGCTGACGCTGCCGGGAAAATGAAAGAGGGTGTGGATCGGCGCCTGGGGGAAGAGGGCGCCGAGCTGCTCGAGCACCTTCTCGCCGCCGCGCATGCCGGTCAGCCAGTCGTGGACCAGCGCCACCCTCAACCGCCACCTTCTTTCGAGGCCGGCGATGCCGGTGACGACGCCGATGCCGATGCCGGCTCGAGAGCCGGCGCCGGTGAACCCGCGGACACGGACGTCGAGCCTGGATTGGAAGCCGGCGCCGGCGCTGGTGAACCCGCGGACGCGGACGTCGATCCTGGATTGGAAGCCGGCGCCGGCGCCGGTGCCGAAGGCGGTGCGGACGCGGCTGCCGGCGCCGCGGCCAGGGGCAGGGCGCCGGATTCCTCGACGGTCCGCAGGGGCGGCAGACCCAGCACCGACAGGTAGACGCCAAGCGTCTTGGCGGCGGTCCGTTCCCAGCGGAAGTCCTGGGCCCGCCGCAGGCCGAGGCGCGAGAGCGCGGCGCGGTGGTCGGCGTCGGTCATGCATTGGGCGATGGCCTTGGCCATGGCCGGGATGTCGAGCGGATCGACGAGGTGCGCGTAGCCCTGCGCGATTTCCTTGAGCGCCGAGGTGTTGGAGGTGATGACCGCGACGCCCGAGGCCATCGCCTCGACGGCCGGCAGGCCGAAGCCCTCGTAGAGCGTGGGATAGAGGAAGAGCGCGGCGCCCTGGTAGATGGCCGGCAGGATCTCGTGCGCGACGTGGCCGAGCAGGCGCACCTGGTCGCCGAGCCCGAGGTGCTCGGCGCGCTGGCGGATCTTGAACTCCGAGCCGGAGCGGTTGCCGACGCAGATCAGCGGCGCGTCGAACGGCGCCAGCCGGCGGGCGCGGGCGTACGCCTGCACGACGGTGTCGAGGTTCTTGTGCGGCTTGGGATTGCCGACGAACAGCAGGTAGGGGCGGGTGATCCCCACGCTGCGCAGCGCGCGCTCGATCTCGTCGTCCGGCAGGCGCCGGCGGAAGACATCTTCGACGCCGTTGTAGATCACCTCGATCTTGCGCCCGTCCACGGCGAACTGCTGCATCAGGTCGGCGCGGGTGTTCTGCGACACGGCGATGATGCGGTCGCCGCGCGTCAAGCTGCGATGGATCATGCGGCGGGCGTAGAGGAACGCCATGCGGCTGGGCAGGAACTCGGGGTAGAGCAGGTGGATGATGTCGTGGATGGTGACCACCACTCGCGGCGTCAGGGCGGCCGGCAGCACGTAATGGGTGGCGTGATAGAGATCGAGCCGCTGCCGCCACAGCTGCCAGGACAGCGTCATCAACTCGCGGATGGAATAGACGGGGGCGCTCTCGACCGCCAGCTCGAAGTTGGCGGGCAGATCGGCGAGCTGCTCGCGGTCCTCGGGCCGCACCAGCAGCACATAGGTCAGCGCGAGGCCGCCGGTGTCGATGCCGGCCAGCGCCCGGACCAGGTTGCGGACGTAGGTGCCGATCCCGAAGTCCTGGAGCTTGCGGGCGTCGATTCCGATCCTGTAGGTCTTGTTTGGCAAGCGCACCTTCATTGTAGCTCGCGCCCTGACAGTTATCGCTCCTTCAACCGCACCCGTCGCGCGCCAGCGCCTCGCGGAAGACCTCTTCCATCTCGGCCGCCGCGCGCTGCCAGCGGAAGCGGCCGGCCTGCGCGGCGGTGCGGCCCGCGAGCTCGGCGGCGAGACCGGGGTCGGCGGTCAGGCGGGCGAGCGCCGCGCCGAGCGCGGCGGTGTCGCCGGGCGGGACCCGCAGGCCGGCGTCGCCCACCACCTCGGGCAGGCTCGAGGTGTCGAGGACCACCGCCGGCACGCCGCAGGCCAGCGCTTCGGCCGGCGGCAGCCCGAAGCCCTCGTAGAGCGAGGGGTAGACGAAGAGGCTGGCGGCCTGGAAGACGCGCACCAGCCGCGCCCGGTCGAGGCGGCCGAGCGCGAGCACCCGGCGGCCTGGTGCGAGGCGCGGTGCAGCGGCGCCGGCGGTCGGGTTGGCGCTGACCGGGCCGGCGGCAGCCGGGCCGGTGGCGCCTGGGTCAAAGGCCGCCGAGCGGGCACCTCCCTGGCCGGCGGTGCGCTGGCGTGAGGCGCCGTGGCCGATGGCACTCGATACGGCGGCTTCCGGGCCTGGTTGCGCGGCCAGCCTGGCGATGCGATTCGCCAGGGCGCGGCTTCCCCAGCCGTAGGGGCCGGCCAGCACCAGGGGCGGGAAGGCCGGATCGTCCACGGCCAGCGATTCCCAGGCGTCGAGCAGGGCGCCGACGTTCTTGCGCGGCTCGAGCGTGCCGGCGTAGAGCAGGTAGCCGTGCGGGGCGCCGAGCTCCTCGCGGGTGGCGGCGATCTCGGCGGCGGTTGCGGGCCGGAACTCGTCGTCGACGCCGGGGTAGACCACGCGGACCCTGCCGGCGGCGGCAGGGAAGTGGAAGGCGATGTCCGCGGCTGTGGCGTGCGACAGCGTCACCAGGCGCCGGGCGCGGCGCAGCGAGGCGGCGAGGAAAGGCAGCAGGCTGAGGCGCACCTTGGCGCGGTGCGCCTCGGGCATCAGCAGCACGGTGAGGTCGTGCACGGTGACCACCGCCGGCACCGGGCAGTCGAGCGGCAGCGTCAGCAGCGGCGACCACAGCAGGTCCACGTCGCCGCGCCGCAGCCGCCGCGGCAGCACCAGCTGCTGCCAGACGACGCCGAGCCGCGACAGCGGCGAGAGCACGCCATGCGGCGACGGCGGCGCGGCGGGTTCGGCTGGGTCGGGGTGGCCCGCAGCCGCCGAGCCGGGCGCGCCGGGCACGCCGTCCGGGGGCTCGACCTCGATCCCCGCCGCGCGCAGCTCGCCAGAGCCGCGCGGCGGCCGGTGGGCGAGGCCGAGGTAGCGCATCCCGCCGCGGCCGGCCAGGGCGAGAGCCAGCGAGCGGGTGTAGACGCCGATGCCGGTCGGCAGCGGCACCAGCGCCCGCATGTCGATGGCGACCTTGGGTCCGGCGCCGGAAGAAGCGGCAGCGGGAGATCCGGCTGCGAGAGATCCGGCGATGGAAAAACCGCCAGCGGGAAATCCGGCGGCAGGAGGTCCGCCAGCGGGAGATCCGGCGGCAGGAGGTCCGGCAGCGGGAGATCCGGCGGCAGGAGGTCCGCCAGCGGGAAATCCGGCGGCAGGAGGTCCGGCAGCGGGAGATCCGGCGGCAGGAGGTCCGGCAGCGGGAGATCCGGCGGCAGGAGGTCCGCCAGCGGGAAATCCGGCGGCAGGAGGTCCGGCAGCGGGAGATCCGGCGGCAGGAGGTCCGGCAGCGGGAGATCCGGCGGCAGGAGGTCCGGCGGAGGGAGGTCCGGCGGTGGTAGGGGGCGTAGGAGCGGGAGCGGGGCCGCTCATCCGGGCGCGGCCCCTGCTGCTTCGCGCCAGGCGTCCGCGGTGGCGGCGGCGGCACGCCGCCAGTCGAACCCTGCGCCGCGCTCGCGGGCGCGACGCGACAGCGTGAGACGCAGGGCGTCGTCTTCGAGCACCTGCCGCAGGCGCTCGCACCATACGTCGGACCGCCGGGCCGGCGCGTAGAGGGCCGCATCGCCGGCCACCTCGCGGAAGACCGGGAGGTCCGACAGCACCAGCGGCGCGCCCGCCACCATCGCCTCGACCGCGGGCATCCCGAAGCCTTCGTAAAGCGACGGCAGGGCCACGACCGCGGCGCCGCGATAGAGGGCGGCGAGCTCGACGGGCGAGACGTACCCCAGGTAGCGCAGCCAGCCCTCGCTCTCGGCCTCGGCGAGCTGCCGCCGCAGCGCCTGCGCACGCCAGCCGCGCGGGCCGCACAGCAAGAGCGGCGGGGCGCCGCCGTCACGGTGCAGCTGGCGCCAGGCGGTCAACAGCGTGGCGACGTTCTTGCGCGGCTCGAGCGTGCCGACGAAGAGGCCGTAACGGGCCGGCGTGCCGAGCGGCGGCGAGGCGGCGGCGAGCACGGTCGGAGACGGCAGGTGGCCGGGCCCCAGGTGAATGGAGCGCACGCGGGAGGGCGCCACGCCGCCGGCCACCAGCTCGCCCGCCACGGTCTCGCTGTCGGCGAGCAGCAGGTCGGCCTCGAGCAGCGTCCGCTCCAACCCGTCGGCGAGCGCCCGCGCGGTGTCGGGCCGCACCACCCAGGGCAGGCGGCGGAACGCGAGGTCGTGGATCGCCACCACGCGCGCGCCGGCGGCGAAGCGGAACAGCGGCGGCAGCAGGAAGTTGGGGCCGAAGAGGACGCGGTTGCGGTCGGCGGCCAGCAGCAACGGCGCCAGGCGCCGCAGCCACTGATCGGCGCGCCAGGGCGGTACGACCATGCCGTCCGGCGCCGAATAGGTGACGTGCTCGATGGCGGGGCCGGCGGGCAGCCGCGTTGCTGCCGCCAGCAGGGTCGCCGGCGCGAAGGGGGGGGGCGGCGCCAGGGGGGCGTCCGGCGACCGCGGCCCTGCCGGCGCCGGCACCGGCGCTGGATCGGGGTCACCCATCGGTACCGTCTCGACCTCGGCCGCCGCCGTGCGGGTGGTCAGCCCGGCGGGCGCGAGCGGTCCGGGCGGCGCCATCTGGTGCCCGTAGAGACGCAGGAGCAGGTCGTCGCGCTGCGCCAGGTGATCGAGGATCTCGTAGAGGTACCAGCCGACGCCGGTCAGTGTCTCGTAGAGCGCGTCGATGTCCACCGCGACGGTGAGGCGCGGCTCGGCGCGCCGGCGGCGGATCTGGCGCACGACCTCGAAGATGAACGCGGCGGTGACCTCGAGGCGGCGCGGCGAGAACCAGCGCAAGACGGGAAGCGCGAAGGCGCGGGCGCCGGCCCAGTCCGCGGGACCGGCCGCGCCTCCCCTGGTCTGGCCGCTGCCAGCCGTTCGACCGGTGCTCCCGGGTGGGGTGCTCCCCGGCCCGGTGTTCCCGGGGACACCCCTGGTGGCGGCTCCGGGCAATTCGGACCGGTCGCCGCGAGCGGGCCTGCGGCCGGCACCGAGGCCGGCCGCATCCGGGGAGCCGGCACCGAGGCCGGCCGCATCCGGGGAGCCAGGACGGGGTTTGCCGGCTGGATCGGGGCTCGCGCTGGCCGGAGCGGCGCCTGCGCCGCTTGGATCGGCGCTTGCGATGCCTGGATCGGCGCTTGCGCTGGAGCTGGGGTCCGGAATCGCCATGGCTGCGACGAAGAGTGTATCTTTACCGCCACCGGCCGCCCTCTCCATGCGCTCTCGAACCCTTCCCGCCATCTGCGTTTCCCTGCTGATGCTGGGCCTCGCCGCGACCATCTACAAGGTCCATTTCCCTCCCGGCCCGATCGCCGACGAGCCCGCCTACGTGCTGATGACCCAGAGCATCTGGCACGATCACGACCTCTCCTTCGACCGCCGCGACCTCGATCGCGCCTACCGCATCTGGGACCAGGGGCCGAATGGGCTGATCCTGTCCTCCCGCGACGGCGGCAAGACGATGCGGTATGGCAAACCCTTCGTCTACCCGCTGGCGGCGGTACCGTTCTATGCCCTCTTCGGGGTACAGGGAATGGTGATTTTCAACATGGCGCTGATGCTCGCCATGTTGTGGGCCGCATGGTGGTTCTGGCGCAAGGAGAGCGGCCACGTCGGCCTGTTCCTCGGCGGCTTCTTCTTCGCCTCGGCGGCCTTCTGTTACGTCTTCTGGTTGCAGCCCGAAGTGTTCGACATGGCGTGTGCCTTCTTCCCGCTGCTGATCTGGCAGGTGGTGCGGCGGCGGCAGGCCTGGAGATGGCGCGAGCACGCGCTGCTCGGCCTGGCGGGGCTGATGCTGGCCGCCGGCTTCGTCTCCAAGGAGCCGCTCGGGCTGCTGGCGGCGCCGATCGGGATCGACCTCCTGTGGCAGCGGCGCTTCCGCGGCCTGCTGGCGCTGGCGGCGCCGGGGCTGGCCGGCCTGGCGCTGCTGTTCGCGGCGCAGTGGCACCTGACCGGCAGCTACAGCCCGTACCTCGGCGTGCAGCGGCGCTCCTTCGAGAGCGAATACCCGTTCGAGAGCCAGCGCGACTTCTGGGCGCTGTACCGCAACACCAGCTTCGGTTCCTGGTCGGCGCTCGGCATCGAGACCACGCCGCGCATGCTGCTCTACGACCTCGGCTACTTCGTCTTTGGGCGGCATACCGGCTTGCTGCCGTACTTCCCCTTCGCACTGTTCACGTTGGCGCTGTACCTGGTAGGCCCCAAGGATCGGTCGCAGCATCTGCTGCTGCTGGCCATCGCCGCCTACTGCCTGGTGCTGCTGATCTTGCGGCCCAACAATTACCACGGCGGCATGGGTGCGGTGGGCAATCGGTACTTCGCCGGGATCTATCCGGCGCTGCTCTTCCTGCCCGGGCGGATCACGGCGCGGCGGAGCCTGGTGTTGCCGTTCGCCGCGGCGGGGTTGTGGACGGCGGCGGTGGCGGCGGTGCCGCTGATGCAGCTCGCTCCGGAACCGACGCTGCAGGCGCACGTGCGCAGCCGGACCTTCCAGGCGCTGCCGCTCGAGCTGACGCTGATCGCCAAGATCCCCGGCTATTTCCTGCGCACCTGGCCGGGCGGCATCTGGGTGGTGCCGAAGCAGAGCTTCTACGCCGACGAGCGCCATCCCCGGGGCGTCTGGGTCCGCGGCGCCTCGCGCTCCGAGGTGGTGGTGGTGTCGCCGGTCCCGGTCGATCGCCTGCGCTTCAACGTCTACTCGCTGTCGGACCTCAACGAGGTGACCTTCGACAGCGGCGTCGAGCGTGTCCGCGTGCGCTTCGACAGCGACGGCAAGCAGCAGGGCACGCCGATCGACCTGGCGCTGCGGCCGGTGGCGCGCAACCTCGGCTTCTTCCCCGACGCGAAGCAGGAGTACTTCTACCGCTTCGTCCTCACCTCGACCGACGGGGTGGTGCCGGCGCACCGCGATCCCAGGAGCCAGGACACGCGCAACCTCGGCGTCTTCCTCGGCTTCGAGGGACCGCCGTGAGGTGGCGGTGAGCGGCGCCGGCGGTGCAGGCGGCGTGGGCGGCCCGGGCGGTGTGGCCGGCCCGGGCGGCGTGGCTGGCCCGGGCGGCGCGGCTGGCCCGGGTAGCGTGGCCGGCCCGGGCAGCGTGGGCGGTCAGGGCGGCGCGGCGGGCCCGGGTAGCGTGGCCGGCCCGGGCAGCGTGGGCGACCCGGGTGGCGTGGCCGGTCAGGGCGGCACGCCGGCCGGCGACCCGACTCCGGCGGCGGGCGAGGCCGGGGCCGGGCTGGACCCGCGGGTGGAGGAGGTGCTGCAGCAACTGCGCTCGGGGGTACGGCAGCGCCAGGCCGAGGCGGCGACGATGGGCGGCATGCCGGGGGGGCAGGCCGGGGCCTTCGCGCAGGCGCTGCTGGCGATCAGGGGAACCGAGTATGTGGAGGAGCCGGTGCCCTTCTCGCACCGGCCGCGGTACGGCAAGCTGATCGTGAGGACGCGCAAGGCGTTCTTCTCCTTCTTCCTGAAGTGGTTCGTTCGGCCGGTGATGGCCCAGCAGAACGCCTTCAACCAGGCGGCGGGGCGCATGCTGCAGGAGCTGGCCGAGGCGGAGGAGCGGACAGCGCGCGAGGTGCGCCTGCTGGCCGCGCGCCTGGCCGAGCTGGAGACGCGGCCGGGGGCGGCGACAACCGCGGCGACGGCGGAGCCGCCGGAACCGGGCCGCGAGGGCGGGCCGCGGCGATGAGCGCGGAGCGGATCTGCATCTGCGACGCACAGGTACCGTTCGTCCGCGGCGGCGCCGAGATGCTGCGCGACTCGCTGCGCGACGAGCTGACGCGGCGCGGCTTCGAGGTGGACGTGGTGACCATGCCGTACCACTGGCCGACCCGCGTGGACGTGCTGAAAGGTTGCCTGGCGTGGCGGCTGATCGACCTGACCGAGGCGTCGCGGAAACGGATCGACCGGGTGATCGCCACCCGCTTCCCGTCGTACCTGGTCAAGCACCCGAACAAGGTGGTGTGGCTGGTCCATCAGCTGCGCCAGGTCTACGACCTGCTCGGCACCTCCTACAGCGATTTCGCCGACACGCCGCGCGACCGCGAGGTGATCGCGATGGTGCGCGACATGGACCGCCGGACGCTCAACGAGGCGCGGGGAGTGTTCGCCATCTCGCGCAACGTCGCGGAGCGCCTAAAGCGCGGCAACGAGGTCGAGGCGGAGGTGCTGTATCCGCCGCCGCGCCTCGACGCCTGCTATCGGCCCGGCGACTTCGGCGATTACGTCTTCGCGATCGGGCGGCTGGACATCATGAAGCGCTGCGACCTGCTGATCCATGCCTTGAAGCACACGACGACCCCGGTGCGCTGCCGCATCGCCGGCAGCGGCCCCGAGCGCGAGCCGCTCGCCGAGCTGGCGGCGCGGCTGGGCGTGGCGGAACGAGTCGACCTGATGGGCTGGGTGGACGACCGCGAAGCGGTGGAGCTGTTCGCCGGGGCCTGCTCTGTCTTCTTCGCGCCCTACGACGAGGATTATGGCTACGTCACCGTCGAGGCGTTCAAGGCCGGCAAGCCGGTGATCACCACGGCCGACGCGGGCGGCGTCCTCGAATTCGTGGAGGACGGCGTCAACGGCTTCGTCTGCGCTCCCGACTCGCCGCGCGAGATCGCCGCGCGGCTGGACCGGCTGTTCCTCGACCGGGAGGAGGCCCGCGCCCTGGGAGCCGCCGGCCGGGCGTCCGTGCAGTCGATCGGCTGGGACCGGGTGGTGGCCCGGTTGCTCTCGTAAGGCCTGAAAGCCGGCAACCGTGCGCATCGCCTACTGGAGCCCGCTGCCGCCGCTGCGCTCGGGGATCGCCGACTACAGCGCCGAGCTGCTGCCGGCACTGGCGCGGCACCTCGAGGTCGAGCTGATCGTGCCCGACGGGTGGCGGCGCACGGGGGCGATGCCCGCCGGCCTGGCGGCGCACCCCGAGCGCGCCTTCGCGGGGCTGGCGGCCGCCGGGCGCTTCGACGCCGTGCTGTACCAGCTGGGCAACAACCACGAGTACCACGCATCGATCTATCACGCGCTCCTCGAGCACCCGGGAGCGGTGGTGTTGCACGAGGTCGTGCTCCACCACCTGGTGCGGGACCTGACGCTTTCGGCCGGCGACCCGGCTGCCTACGTGCGCGAGATGCGCTACGCCTACGGCCTGACCGGCGAGGCCGTCGCTCGCCGGTGCGTGGCGACCGGCGTGCCGCTCGACCCATGGAGCTACCCGCTGTTCGAGCGGGTGGTGGACCGCAGCCTGGGGATCCTGGTGCACAACGACTTCACGCGGCGGCGGGTGCTGGCCAGCCGGCCGCTGGCGCGCATCGCGACGGTGCCGTCCCACCTGAGCCTGGGGGAGCGGCCGCTGCCCGGGCCGGCGGCGGCGCGCGCCGCCCTGGGCATCGCGCCCGGCGCCTTCGTGGTCGCCTCCTTCGGCTTCGTGACGCCCAACAAGCGGCCGCAGGAGGTGCTGCGCGCCTTCGCCCGGTTGCGCCGGCGGGTGCCGCGCGCGATGCTGCTGCTGGTCGGGGAGGTGTCGCCGCACTTCGACTTCGCCGCGTTGGCGGTGCCCGAGCTGATGCAAGGGGTGACGGTGACCGGGCGCCTGGAGCTGGACCGATTCCTGCTGCACATGGCGGCCGTGGACGTGGCGGTGAACCTGCGCTATCCGACCGCCGGCGAGACCTCGGCCACCTTCATCCGCCTGCTCGGCCTGGGGAAGCCCGTGATCGTCAGCCGGGTGGGAGCGTTCACGGAGGTCCCGGAGGGCTGCTGCTGGCCGGTCGACGTCGACGAGAGCGAGCCCGAGATGCTGGCGGCCTGCCTGGAACGGCTCGCGGCGGACGGCGAGCTGCGGCGGGCGATGGGGGAGAACGCCAGGCGCTGGGTGACGGCGCGCCACGGCGTGGAAGGCTCGGCGCGCGGCTACGCCGAGCTGCTGCGCCAGGTGTTGGCGGAGCGTGCGGCGCCCTTCCGCGCCCTGCCGCCGCTGGCCCCGTACGGCGACGAGGACGTGGCCAGCGACCTGCTGCGAGCGGTCAGCGCGGACCTCTGCGACCTGGGCGTGGGCGAGAACGACGGGGAGCTGCTGGCGCCGGTGGCGGAGGCGCTGGTGGAGCTCACCGGGCGCATCGGCGGCGGCGCCGGCGCCGCCGGCGCCAGCAGCGGGTTTTCCGACCGCGGCGGCCGCGGCTCCCCCGGCGGCGCAGGCGGTGCAGGCGGCGGCGGCGGGTTCTCCAGCCGCGGCGGCGGTTCCCCAGGCGGCGCCGGTGGCGGATTCTCCAGTCGCGGCGGCGGTTCCCCAGGCGGCGCAGGCGGCGGATTCTCCAGTCGCGGCGGCGGCTCCCCCGGCGGCGCAGGTGGCGGATTCTCCAGCCGCGGCGGCGGCTCCCCAGGAGCGCGGCGGTGAAGCGCCTCGTTCTCGTCACCTTACTGGTGGTGGCGCTGCTCGCCGGACACATCTTCTATTGGTACGTGCCGCGCGAGCGGGCGGTGGCGCCGCGGTTGCCGGTCCGATCCGAGCGCACGGCAAGACCGCCGGCCGCTCCTGAGCCGCTGGCGCTGCTGGCCGCCGGCGACTACGACGTCTGCCTGTGGGTGCCCTATCCGCACCAGAACCTGGGCGCGCTGGCGGCGGCGATCGGCGACCTGGGGGACGTGGTCGGCGCCGCGGCGCGCCTGACCGCGGGGAACGGCGGCGAGGCGGCGGCGCCGCGATCGCAGGAGCCGGACGAGGAGCCGACGTTCGGCCCGTTCGAGGTGCCGCCCGCCAACGAGCTGGCGGCCTGCTCCGACCTGGCGGCGACGCGCCCGCGGCGCCTGCGGGTGGTGGCGCGGATCTACCCGGCATTGGCGGTGGTGGCGAAGCTCGCCGGCCGCCTTGCCGGCAACCCGTGGCTGGCGGGCGGCCAGGCGGGCCCCATGCGCATCGCCTGGTCGGGGCGCTTGTGGAGCGTCACCTCCGGTCCGGAGATGCCGCCTCGGCCGCCGGCCGCAGCGGGAACGCCAGCCGCAGCGGGAGCGGCGGCTGGAACGGGAGCGCCGGCCGCTACGGGAGCGCCGGCTGGAACGGCAGCATTGGCTGGTACGGCAGCATCGGCTGGTACGGCAGCATCGGCTGGAACGGCAGCACCGGCAGCACCGGGGGCGCCGGGCGCAATGGGAACGCCAGCCGCAGCGGCAGCGCCGGCCACAACGGGAAGGCCGGCGCCCGAGCTGCCCGAGAGCCTGGCCGTCATCCACTGGACGGGTGCGCGGCCGGAAGTCCCTGCCGGCTACTACGCGATGACCCGCAGCGGCTCCGATCTCGCGGTGTACCTGGTCGGGCCCGGCGGTGGTGCGGCCGGGGCCGCGGGCTCGGCCCCGCCCGCGATGGCCGGAATTCCCGCAATGGCCGGCCCTGTGCCATCGCTGCTGGTGGCGGTGGGTCCCGAGTGGCGCGGCGCCGAGCCGTTCGGCGGCGGCGTCCCCGCCGCTCCCGCGCCGGTAGCGGGGCAGCTGCTGCCGCCGGCTGCACTGGCGCTGTTCGAGAGCGGCGGTTCACGGCTGAGCTCGCTCGGCGACCTGCCCGGGTTGGCGGTGTTCAACGCGGGGCCTTCCGGTTCAGCGCGCTGGCGGCTGCCGTCCGAAGGCATCTTCCGGCTGCTCGCGGGCCGTCTCCCGGCAGCCGATGCCGCAGGCTGGAAGATCCTCGCCCTGGACCCGGGAAGCCTGCGCCAGGCCGAAGCGCTCGCTCCCCGGCTGGCGGCGCTGGTGCCGCCGGCGCCGGCAGGTGGTATCTCCGAGGTGGCCGGCGGCACCTCGCCGGCAGGGTTGCCTCCGCGCGTCACTTCGGCAAGCCGATCCGGAGGCGCCGCGGGGGAAGGTGCGCTCTCCCTGGGGGTGTGGCTCGAGCCCCGCTCGGCGCTGCGCATCGTCTCCCGCATCCGCCAGTTCGTCGAGAAGTTCCCGCTGGCCACTCGCCGCCAGGTCCAGCTGTGGCGCGACTGGGAGACCGTCCTGGACCCGCTCGCCAACTGCGATCACGCCGCGCTGACCGCCACGGCCTCGCCGGCCGCGCTGCGTCTCGTACTGCAAAACTGCACCGCCGCCGTCCCGCATTGACCGCCGCGAGGTGGCCGTCGGGTGCTGGGTGGCCCAGTGCCGGCCGGCGGTGCGTGCGCGGCCACCGCGTTTCCGTCTTCTATACTGTGGGCCATGAGCGCGATCCTGCCAGCTGGAGCCGCACCCCCGCGGTTGGGACCCCACCGGGTGGCGGACTATGACCGGCTGCCGGATGAGCCGCGCTGCGAGCTGGTGTTCGGCAGGTTCCACGTGACTCCGAGCCCGTTCCCGCGGCACCAGATCGTTCTCCCGGTGCTGTGGCAACATTTCGGTCGCATCGCGAAGGCTGCCGGCGGCATCGTCTTCATCGCCCCGCTCGACGTCGTGCTGGCCGACCACTCGGTGGTGCAGCCTGACCTTCTATATGTCTCGGCTGCTCGGCTCGATCTCGTGGGCAACCGCATCGAGGGCGCTCCCGACCTGGTGGTGGAGGTCCTCTCTGGCGGCACTGCCCGGTACGATCGCGGCACGAAGCTGCAGCTGTACGCCCTTCACGGTATTGAGGAGTACTGGCTCGTCGACCACGAGAGGCGGCAGATCGACTTTCTGATCAACGATGCGGGCAACTTCGTCGCGGCGCCTGCGGTCGGCGGCAAGTATCGGTCCGCAAGACTCCCCGAGATCCACCTGGACCTGTCCAAGCTCTGGCGGCAGGTGGACGCCTGGATGGCGCGGGTGCCGCGCGCACGGTAAGACGCCGCAAGCCGCGGCCAGTCTGGCGCCGCATCCCTCGCCCCGACCCCTCCTCGTGCTGTAAACCGAGCCACCGCCGTCCCGCACTGACCGCGAAGAGGCGGCCGTCCAGGCTGCCAGCCGCGCGCGTGCGGCCACCGCGTTTCCGTCTTCTATACTGTGGGCCATGAGCGCGATCCTGCCAGCTGGAGCCGTACTCCCGCGATTGGGACCCTACCGGGTGGCCGACTATGACCGGCTGCCGGACGAGCCGCGCTGCGAGCTGGTGTTCGGCAGGTTCCACGTGACTCCGAGCCCGTTCCCGCGACACCAGGCCATTGTCCTGCTGCTGGCGCAGCATCTCGACCGCATCGCCAGGTCTGCCGGCGGCTTCGCCTTCGTGGCCCCGCTCGACGTCGTGCTGGCAGACCACTCGGTGGTGCAGCCTGACCTTCTATATGTGTCGGCCTCTCGGCTCGATCTTGTCGGCAACGGGGTCGAGGGCGCTCCTGACCTGGTGGTGGAGATCCTCTCTCCCGGCACTGCCCGGTACGATCGCGGCAGGAAGCTGCAGCTGTACTCCCTTTATGGCATCGAGGAGTACTGGCTCGTCGACCACGAGAGGCGGCAGATCGACTTTCTGATCAAGGAGGCCGGCGGCTTCGTCGCGGCGCCGGCGGTCGCCAGGAAGTACCAGTCCGCAAGGATCCCCGAGATCCATCTGGACCTGTCCAAGCTCTGGGAGGAGGTGGACGCCAGCCTGGCGCGGGTGCCGCGCGCGCGGTAGGACGCCGCAGGGCTGCCAGCTGGCTTGCAGTGCGCGCGGCCACCGCGTTTCCGTCTTCTATACTGTGGGCCATGAGCGCGATCCTGCCAGCCAGAACCGCACCTCCGCGATTGGGACCCTACCGGGTGGCCGACTATGCCCGGCTGCCGGACTATCCGCGCTGCGAGCTGGTGTTCGGTAGGTTCCACGTGACCCCGAGCCCATTCCCGCGGCACCAGATCGTCACCCAGGTGCTCTGCCGACATCTCGAGCGCATCGCCGAGACTGCCGGAGGGCTCGCCTTCCAGGCGCCGCTCGATGTGGTGCTGGCCGACCACTCGGTGGTGCAGCCGGACCTCCTGTATGTCTCCTCCGTGCGCGTCGAGCTCGTCGGCAACGGAGTCGAGGGCGCTCCCGACCTGGTGGTGGAGATCCTCTCTCCCGGCACCGCCCGGTACGATCGCGGCAGGAAGTTGCAGCTGTACGCGCTTTACGGCATCGAGGAGTACTGGCTCGTCGACCACGAGAGGCGGCAGATCGAGTTTCTGATCAACGAGGCAGGCAGCTTCGTCGCGGCGGCGGCGGTCGCCGGGAAGTACCAGTCCGCAAGGATCCCCGAGATCCACCTGGACCTGCCCCATCTTTGGAAGCAGGTGGACGCCGTGTTGCTGCGAGCGCCTCGCGCGCGGTGAGACGCTGCCAGCACGCAGCCACGTTTCGGGCGCCTCATCCCTCGCCCATCCCTCGCCTCAACCCCCCAAGCCGGCGGGCAGCCCGGCCAAATAGCGGCAGCGCAACGCCTCCGGTCACCCGGGTCCTCCGAGATAATGGGCAGCTCGCTGATTGACAAGGGGGGAAGGAATCCCTTAGCCTTCGCGTTTGCCCGGTTGGGGGTAGCAGGATGCGGATTTGGCTGGATCAGGTACGCGAAGAGCCCTTCACCTGGGACGAAACGGAGAGCATCGCGGCGACGGCGCTGGAACGGCCCGAGCTTCTGGCGCTGGGACCGGTGGGTTGGCGGGGCGACGTGGTGTACGTCGACCCGGGATACCTGCTGCGCGGGAAGCTCTCCTATGACCAGACGCTCGCCTGCATCCGGTGCCTGAAGCCGCACGCGGTGAGCACGACCGCCGACGTCGAGCTGCTGGTCGTGGTGGAAGCCCACCACAAGAAGACCCAGAAACCGCAGCGGGCAGGGGCGGCTGAGGACGAGAGCGAGCTGGCGGAGGGCGATCTCGACACGCTGGTGGTCACGGAGGAGATCCTCGACACCCGGCCGATCGTCCTCGAGCAGCTGCAGCTCAACATCCCGATGAAGCCGCTCTGCCGTCCGGATTGCCGGGGCCTGTGCCCGCGCTGCGGGGCCGACCTCAACGAGCGCGGCGGGGAGTGCTCCTGCGCCGAGCCCGAGACCGATCCCCGGTGGGCGGCGCTCGCGGCGCTCAAGGGGCGGCTGGACGAGCGGGACTGAGCCGGCGGCCGGACGGCAGGAGTTGCCGAGGCCGCCGAGATCGATCCTTTAGAGACCTGTTCCATTATCGCGAGGCCGAACGACCATGCCCAATCCCAAACGACGCCATTCCGCGGCCCGCCGCGACCGGCGCCGCGCCCACGACGCCCTGGACCGACCGGCAACCTCGACTTGCTCGAACTGCGGCGAGGTCAAGCTGCCGCATCGCGCCTGCCCGCACTGCGGCTACTACAACAACCGGCCGGTGATCGAAGGCAAAGAGGCGACCTAGTGTCCCGTCTCAGCAATTCGCATCCTAATTCGCCGGCCCTCCGGGTCCCTGGTGGCGTTCCGACCTGCGGGGAGTGCGCAATGGCTGGTGACTGCGGCCGCCTCCTCGACATAGGTCCGACTATGCCTGCGTCGGCGCGCCTGGCCAGGAGCCCGGATTGCTCGGCGACTTATGACGCGAATCACTGAGACGGGACACTAGTACGCACATGCCGATCGCTGTAGACGGCATGGGCGGCGACCACGCGCCGCAGAGCGCCGTCGAGGGAGCGGTGCGCGCGGCGGCCGACGACGGCGCCGAAATCCTGCTGGTCGGCGACCGGCCGCGCCTCGAAGCGGAGCTGGCGCGCCATGCGGAGGCCGCCAAGCTGGACGGCCGGATCAGCATCGTGCACGCCGAGGAAGTCGTGGGCATGGACGAGCCCGCGATCACCCCGATCCGCAAGAAGCGCCGCTCCTCGATCCGCATCTGCGCCGAGCTGGTCAAGGCCGGCCGCGCCGAGGCGATGGTCACCGCCGGCAACACCGGCGCGGCGATGATCGCCGCCAAGATGGTCATCGGCACCTTGCCCGGCGTCGATCGGCCGGCGCTGGCCGCGGTCTTCCCGAACCCCCACGGCCGCACCGTGGTGCTCGACGTCGGCGCCAACGTGGACAGCAAGCCCGAGCATCTGCGCGAGTTCGCGGTGATGGGGCATTTCTACGCCCAGGAGGTCATCCACACGCCGTCGCCGCGCATCGGCCTGATGTCGATCGGCGAGGAGGAGGGCAAGGGTACCGACCTGACGCGCGAGGTGTTCAAGGTGCTGAAGACCACGGGCCTCAACTTCGTCGGCAACGTCGAGGGGCGCGACGTCTTCAACGGCTCGGTGGACGTGATCGTCTGCGACGGCTTCGTCGGCAACGTGCTGCTCAAGAGCGCCGAGTCGCTGGCCGAGCTGATCGGGCGCATGCTGCGCGAGGAGCTGTCGCGCGGCGCGGTGACCCGGCTCGGCTACCTGCTCTCGAAGCCGGGGTTCGACCGCTTCCGGCAGCGCGTCGACTACAGCGAGTACGGCGCGGCGCCTCTGCTCGGCATCCGCGGCGGCTGCTTCATCGGCCACGGGCGCTCGAACCCCCACGCCATGCACAGCGCCATCCGCCGCGCCGTCGAGTTCGCCAACGCGCAGCTCGACAGGAAGATCGGCGAAAAGCTCGCGGAGCTGCACAGCCACGAGCACGAGCTGAGCGGCGAGGGGAGCGGGGCGCGATGAGCGGCGACGGGTGCAGGAAGCGGCGGGATCGGCACGTTTCTGGCGGCGGCGAGTGCAGGAAGCGGCGGGATCGGTACGCCACGGGCGGCGCTGGGTGCAGGGAGCGGCGGGATCGGGATCGGAACGTTACGGGCGGCGCGCGATGAGCGGTGGGGAGACGAAGGGGGTGGGCGTGCGGCGCGTGGCGCTGGTGTTCCCCGGCCAGGGGTCGCAGAAGATCGGCATGGGCAAGGCCTGGGCGGAGGCGTCCGAGGCGGCGCGCCGGACCTTCGAGGAGGCCGACGCCGCGCTCGGCCTGGCGCTCACCCGGCTGTGCTGGGAGGGGCCGGAGGAGGAGCTGAACCTCACCGCCAACACGCAGCCGGCGCTGCTCGCGGTGTCGATCGCCATCCACCGCGCCCTCACCGCGCCCGCGCCGCCCGCCGGGCTTCAGGTCCCCTGGCCGCCGCTGCCGCCGCCGGTCGCGATGGCGGGCCACAGCCTGGGCGAGTACTCGGCGCTGGTGGCGGCGGGCGCTCTCGACTTCGCCGACGCGCTGCGGCTGGTGCGCCGCCGCGGCGAGCTGATGCAGCAGGCGGTGCCGGTGGGGGAGGGCGCGATGGCGGCGCTGATCGGGATGGATGCGGCCGCGGTCGCCGCCGTCGCCCGCGATGCCGAGGCGGCGGTGCCGGGAACGGTGTGCGCGATCGCCAACCTCAACGGGCCGGGCCAGACGGTGCTGGCCGGCCACCGGCAGGCGATCGAGCGCGCGGTGGCGCTGGCCAAGGAGCGGGGGGTGCGCAAGGCGACGCTGCTCGCCGTCTCGGCGCCGTTCCACTCGCCGCTGATGCGGCCGGCGCGCCTGGCGATGGCCGAGCTGCTGGCGCGGACCGAGGTCCGCGACCCGCGGGTGCCGGTGGTCACCAACGTCGACGCGGCGCCGGTCACGACCGGCGAGGCGGCCCGCGACGCACTGGTGCGCCAGATCGACAGCCCGGTGCGCTGGGTGGAGTCGGTGGCATGGATGGCGGCCCAGGCCGGCGCCGAGGCCTTTCTGGAGGTTGGCGCCGGCAGCGTGCTGACGGGCCTCAACCGCCGCATTGCCGCCGGCGTGCAGGCGGCGACCCTGAGCGAGCCCGAGCAGCTGCGCAAGGTGCTCGATGGCTGGGCGGCGGCGGGGCAGGCGGTGGCAGCTGCCGAGGCGGCGGTCGCGGGTGGCGCGCCGGTGGCCAGCGAGGCCCCATCGGCAGGCGTGGCGGGCGGGACTGGAATCGCGGGCAGGAGCGGGGGCGCCGAGGGGTGATGTTCCGCCTCGATGGCAGGACCGCGCTGGTCACCGGCGCCTCGCAGGGGATCGGTGAGGGGGTGGCCCGGCTGCTGGCCGCCCAGGGCGCCCAGGTGGTGCCGGCCGCGCGGTCGGCCGTGCGGCTGGCGGCGCTGGCGGCCGAGATCTCGGGGGCGGTCGGCGCCGCGGCGGCCGGGGCGAGCGACGCCGTGGCAGCCGAGGCGGCGATGGCGGGCGGGGCCGCGGGCGGGAGCGGGGACGCCAAGGGGTGATGTTCCGTCTCGACGGCAGGACGGCGCTCGTCACCGGCGCCTCGCAGGGGATCGGCGAGGGGGTGGCGCGCCTGCTGGCCGCTCAGGGCGCCCGGGTGGTGGTGGCCGCGCGGTCGGCCGCGCGGCTGGCGGCGCTGGCGGCCGAGATCGCGGAGGCGGGCGGCGCCGCGCATGCGCTGGCGCTCGACGTGGCGCAGCCCGAGAGTGTGGCCGGGAGGCTGAAGGAGCTGCCCGAGGAGTTCGCGGCGATCGACATCCTGGTCAACAACGCCGGCATCACCGCCGACAACCTGCTGGCGCGCATGTCGCTCGACGACTGGGAGCGGGTGCTGCGCACCAACTTGACCGGCGCCTTCGCGCTGACCCGCGAGGTGGTGCGCGGTATGATGCGGCGGCGCTGGGGCCGGGTGATCAGCGTCTCGTCGGTGGTGGGGCTGATGGGCAACGCCGGCCAGGCCAACTACGCGGCGGCCAAGGCGGGGCTGGTCGGTTTCAGCAAGGCGCTGGCGCGCGAGCTGGGCAGCCGGAACATCACTGTCAACGTGGTGGCCCCGGGCCTCATCGAGACGGCGATGACCGCCAAGCTTCCCGAGGCGTCGCGGGCCGAGCTGACGGCGGGCATCGCCCTGAAGCGCCTGGGGGTGGTCGCCGATGTCGCCGCCGCCGTCTTGTACCTGGCAAGCGACGAGGCCAGTTACGTGACCGGGCATACCCTGAACGTCTCGGGGGGTCTCTACATCTAGCAGTGCACGGTGCCCCAGGAAAAAACGGCGACGGACCAGGCATACCCAGAATGTCTTTGGCAGGCTGCACTTCCAGCAGAAGAAAAGATCGGGACATACCCTGAATGTCTCAGGTGGGTCAGCCATCCAGCAGTGTAAGGTGGCCCAGGAAAAAAAGAGAACGTGCCCCGGGCATACCCTGAATTTCTCGTGGGTCAACATCCAGCAGTGTAAGGTGGCCCAGGAAGAAAGAGAGAACGAATAAGATGGTGGGCGAAAGCGCTAAGGACTTCTACGTGCTGCGCGGTCGCCCAAGTCGCGCCACCAAGCTGAGAAGAGGGTGGCCGCAGAGATCGATAGCCGGAGAGGGGGACTGCCCAGCAGGCAGCAACCTGGGGTCACCAAGCTGAGAAGAGGGTGGCCTTAGAGATCGATAGCCGGAGAGGGGGGCTGCCCAGCAGGCAGCAGCCTGGGGGTCACCAAGCTGAGAAGAGGGTGGCCTTAGAGATCGATAGCCGGAGAGGGGGGCTGCCCGGCAGGCAGCAGCCTGGGGGCACCAAGCTGAGAAGTGGGGTAGCCGTAGAGATCGATAGCCGAAGAGAGGGGC